>OLSQ01000486.1_pt1 | contig 38660 bp, 55 predicted proteins | sample 1672561 | NCBI WGS metagenome assembly OLSQ01 (sample SAMEA3136699, study PRJEB25190) | human gut metagenome | biome: human gut; feature: human-associated habitat; material: faeces | place: Austria | collected 2013
TAGCGTTCATCCTGAGCCAGGATCAAACTCTTCGTTGTTGGTATCTTGTCTTTTTCTTTTCTATTCAAAAAAGCAAAATATCTTCTGATATGTTTGCCTAAAGCTTGTCGCGGTCCGTCTGGCGGATCCGACTCTGCCCCTGCTCCGGAATTACCGTTGTTTTCTTGGCTTTAAGAATTGACATGAGACTGTTTCTTTTCAAAAACGTGCTCTTGTACTACTCTTGTCTATTGTAATCGTTTCAATGTTCTGCTGCTTTCAGAGTTTCAGTCTCAAAGCGACTGCAAAGTTACAACCTTTTTTTGAACTGGCAAAATTTTTCGTAACTTTTTTTGAACTTTTCAGCTCTTTCGTTGTTCGCTTGCCTTGTCTCTCAAAAGCGAGTGCAAAGTTACAACCTTTTCGCATTCCCTCCAAATATTTTTACCACTTTTTTATGCTCTAAAACATAAAAATTTATTAATCCCCTATCCTACTGACAAATATTTTTTCACTTTTTTGGCGATGAAATTCATTCGGCAACGCCTGGCTGCGTCCATATTCCCGACAAAATCCCTTCAACCCGCTTAACCAGCTCCACTCCTCTTGGCGATTTTTTCAATGCGATGTGCAAAAATGACGATTATTTGGCATTTTTCCGCCACATGGATACTATTGTCCGACTCGCGATATTTGTGTATTTTTGCAAAAAATTATCTACAATGAGAATTTCGACATTAATAATATTTATCGGCTCCGCACTGGCGGCAGCCGCAGCCCCGCAGAATGTCAGATGGCATAATGAAGCGGCCGACACCACTCTTATCACCGAGATACTGACCGAATCGGCCGCAAAACATTTCAACACTCCGGGAGAAAGGACCGGCTTCATCGCCAGAAAATTCCTCGGGAAACCGTATGTCGCCCATACTCTGGAGGGAGAGCCTGAGCAACTGACCGTCAACCTCGACGAACTCGACTGCACGACTCTTGTCGACATTGTGATGACCTTATCATACACTGTCGGCGAAAACCGTCTCAGCTGGCAAGACTTCCTGTATAACCTCCAGCGGATGCGTTACCGCAACGGAGAAATCGACGGATACGCGTCGCGCCTCCACTACAACTGCGACTGGGCTATCGACAACATCCATCGCGGAAACTTCATCGACGCCACCGACCGACTGCCACGCGTAAAATACATAATACGCACGATTGATTTTATGTCGGGGCACCGCGACCGCTATGCCGCCCTGGCCGACAGCACCACATTCGAAAAACTTCTCAGCATCGAGAGCAGCTACCGCAACCACCGCTTTCCATATATCAAGACCCACGATCTGGGATATAAGGATGTGCAGAACGCTCTGCGCGAAGGCGACATCCTGGCATTTGTGTCGAACCTGAAGGATCTCGACGTCACACATATGGGAATAGTAGTAAAAGAAAACGGAACGACAAAGGTGCTGCACGCGTCGAGCACCAACGGCAAAGTGGAGATCTCGGCGGTCCCGATCGAGGATTTCGTAAAACGCAACCGGAACTGGATCGGCATACGCGTCTACCGCCTCAAAGAGTAACCGAAACCCGTCCCGATACAAGAAATCCGCGCCGGACTCCCGAAAGGAGCGGCGCGGATTTATTATCGTCCTAAAAGGAATTACTGACGCTTGGTCTTCTTGCCATAACCGTAAACGGCATCGGCACCGAGCTGCTCTTCGATGCGGAGCAGCTGGTTGTACTTGGCCATACGGTCGGAACGCGAAGCCGAACCGGTCTTGATCTGACCGGCGTTGGTGGCAACGGCGATGTCAGCGATGGTAGCGTCCTCGGTCTCACCCGAACGGTGCGAGATCACTGCGGTGTAACCGTTGCGCTGAGCGAGTTCTACGGCACGGAGAGTCTCTGTGAGCGAGCCGATCTGATTAACCTTGACAAGGATCGAGTTGGCGCAGCCTTCGTTGATGCCGCGCTGGAGATACTTGACATTGGTAACGAAGAGGTCGTCGCCTACGAGCTGGCAGCGGTCGCCGATGAGGTCGGTCAGGATCTTCCAGCCTTCCCAGTCATTCTCGCTCATACCGTCCTCGATCGAATCGATCGGATACTTCTCGACGAGCGATTTCAGGAACTCGGCCTGCTCTTTCGAGGTCAGCTTGGGAGCATCAGCACCCTGCTTCCAGGTGTAGTCGTAAACACCGTTCTTGTAGAATTCCGACGAAGCGCAGTCAAGACCGATGGTGACATCCTTGCCGGGTACGTAACCTGCGAGCTCGATAGCCTTGATGATCACCGACAGGGCATCCTCGGTACCGTCGAGGTTGGGAGCGAAGCCACCCTCGTCACCTACAGCAGTCGAAAGTCCGCGTTCCTTGAGAACCTTCTTCAGGTTGTGGAATACTTCGGTGCCCATGCGGATACCTTCCTTGAACGACGGAGCGCCGATCGGACGGATCATGAATTCCTGGAAGCAGATCGGGGCGTCGGAGTGGGCGCCGCCATTGATGATGTTCATCATCGGCACGGGCAGCACGTAGGTGTTGCAGCCGCCGATGTACTTGTACAGAGGCAGGTCGAGATAGTTGGCGGCAGCCTTGGCTACAGCAAGCGACACGCCCAGGATGGCGTTTGCACCGAGATTGCTCTTGGTGTCGGTGCCGTCGAGTTCGAGCATCTTCTGATCGACTGCGATCTGATCAAGGGCGCTCATGCCTACGAGAGCCTCGGCGATGGGACCGTTGACGTTGGCTACAGCCTTGGTCACACCCTTGCCCATATAGCGCTTGGGATCACCGTCGCGAAGCTCAAGGGCTTCGTTTTCGCCCGTGGAAGCTCCCGAAGGAACTGAGGCGCGGCCAAAGGCGCCGGATTCGAGGATTACGTCTACCTCAACTGTGGGATTGCCACGCGAGTCAAGTACTTCGCGACCGATAATTTTTTCTATTTTCATATTCGTTACTTTTTAAATATAAAAGTATGTAAATGATTTGTTTTAGTCAGTTATTACAGTGCACGGCAGCCTGCCGCATTCACACCGCAAAGTTACAATTTTTCAGACAAACATACAACGTTTCAGCCAACTAATATTCAAGTGCCGGAGTCACAAAATATCCAAATTAATCACAAATTCAGCAAAAAACCGGCGCGACCGTTGACGGGCCGCGCCGGTTGTCATATGGCGGGTATGATTTCTCTTACTTTGCTTCCTCTGCTGCGGGCAGCTCGGGGGTCTCGGCAGCAGCCTCGACAGCCTTCTCAGCCTGCTCTACGGGAGCGGCGGCCGATTTGCGGCGCGAGCGGCGGGTCGACTTGGCCTTGGCATCTTTCTTGTCCTTGAGCATAGCCTCGTTGTAGTCGACAAGCTCGATGAAGCATGTCTGGGCGTTATCGCCGAGACGGTTGCCGGTCTTGAGGATACGGGTGTAGCCGCCGGGACGGTCGGCGATCTTCTGTGCGATCTCCTGGAAAAGTTCCTTTACGGCTTCCTTGCTCTGGAGGTTCTTGAAAACCAGACGGCGGTTGCTCATGGTATCCTCCTTGGCGCGGTTGATCAGCGGTTCGGCGTACACACGCAGCGCCTTGGCCTTGGCCAGGGTGGTGAAGATACGCTTGTGGAGGATGAGAGAAATGGTCATGTTAGCGAGCAGGGCATCACGGTGTGCCTTGGTGCGGCTAAGGTGATTGAATTTTTTATTGTGTCTCATCGTGGGTTACTCTTTATCTAATTTGTATCGTGAAATATCCATACCGAACGACAGGTTGAGGCTCGTCAGGAGATCCTCAAGCTCGGTAAGGGACTTTTTGCCGAAATTGCGGAATTTCAGCAGGTCGGTCTTGTTGAATACGACCAGCTCGGCCAGTGTCTCCACCTCGGCGCTCTTGAGGCAGTTGAGCGCGCGCACGCTGAGGTCCATGTCGGTAAGCTTCGACTTCAGTAGTTGGCGCATGTGCAGCACCTCTTCGTCGAACACCTCATTGTTGTCGGCTTCCTGAGTCTCGAGCGTGATCTTCTCGTCGGAGAAGAGCATGAAGTGATAGATCAGGATTTTGGCCGCCTCTTTCAGCGCATCCTTGGGCAGGATGGCACCGTTGGTGGTGATTTCGATTGTCAGCTTGTCGTAGTCAGTCTTTTGGTCTACGCGGAAGTTTTCAACGGTATACTTTACGTTCTTGATCGGGGTGTAGGTCGAGTCGATGGCGATCGTGTCGATGTCATCGTTCGGCGTCACGTTCTCCTCAGCCGGAATCCAGCTGCGGCCCTTGTTGATCGTAAGAGTGATGTTGAAGCTTGCCTTGGGATCCAAATGACAGATGACAAGGTCGGGGTTCATTACCTCGAATCCCGAAAGAGCCTTGCCGATGTCGCCGGCCTTGAACACATCAGTGCCCGACACATTGATCGTGACTTTCTCGGTGTCGGTATCCTCTACGGTCTGCTTGAGGTCAACCTGCTTGAGGTTCAGGATGATGTTCGTCACATCTTCCTTCACTCCGGGGATGGTATCGAACTCATGCTTCACGCCGTCGATCTTGATCGACGAGATAGCGAAGCCTTCGAGCGACGACAGCAACACGCGGCGGAGCGCATTGCCGACAGTGATACCATAGCCGGGCTCCAGGGGTTTGAACTCGAACTTACCGTAAAAGTTATCAGCCTCGAGCATGATCACTTTGTCGGGTTTCTGGAATGCTAAAATAGCCATGGATCTGATGTATTTGGTTAATTATTACTTCGAGTACAACTCGACGATGAGCTGTTCCTTGATATTTTCGGGGATATCCTCGCGTTCGGGCAGGTGGAGGAACTTGCCGGCCTTTGCGGTCTCGTCCCACTCAATCCAGGGATACTTGCTGTGGTTGAAACCGGCCAGTGCGTCGCTGATCACCTCGAGCGACTTCGAACGTTCGCGCACACCGACGATATCGCCGGCCTTAATCTCATAAGAAGGAATGTTCACTACGCTGCCGTTGACAGTGATGTGGCGGTGGAGCACCAGCTGACGGGCTGCGGCGCGCGTCGGAGCGATACCCAGACGGTAAACCACATTGTCGAGACGCGACTCCAGCAGCTGAAGCAGGATCACACCGGTGATACCCTTCAGGCGCGATGCCTTCTTGAACAGATTGCTGAACTGCTTCTCCAGAACGCCGTAGGTATACTTGGCCTTCTGCTTCTCGCGCAGCTGCACACCGTATTCCGACGTCTTGCGGCGCTTGTTCTGGCCATGCTGGCCCGGGGGGAAATTACGACGCTGAAGAACCTTGTCTTCACCGAAAATGGGTTCGCCAAAGCGACGGGCGATTTTGGTCTTGGGACCTGTATATCTTGCCATTGTATTTAAAAATCAGTTTATGGAAGCTTCCGGAGTGCCTGATTGTCAGATTTGACTCGGGCCGTTGGTCAAGGTGTCAGGCCCGGGCGGCATCCCGGAGCACACTTCCGTCGATTATACTTATGTTGGTGTATTAAAACTAAAAGAGAAAGTAGAGTAGACCGGATGCGGGCCAGCACAGGCCCGGACGGTCGACAACTGATTATTAAACTCTTCTGCGCTTGGGCGGGCGGCAGCCATTGTGGGGCAGCGGAGTCACATCAATAATCTCCACTACTTCGATACCGGCGCCATGGATCGTGCGGATAGCGCTTTCGCGGCCGTTGCCCGGACCCTTTACATAAGCTTTCACCTTGCGCAGGCCCAGATCGTAGGCAACCTTGGCGCAGTCCTGCGCTGCCATCTGAGCGGCGTAGGGAGTGTTCTTCTTCGAGCCACGGAAGCCCATCTTGCCGGCAGACGACCAGGAGATGACCTGACCCTCGCTGTTGGCAAGACACACGATGATATTGTTGAAAGATGAATGAACGTGAAGCTGGCCTTCAGCGCCGACCTTGACGTTTCTCTTCTTTGCTTGTACTGTCTTTTTAGCCATAGTAGATTATTATTTAGTAGCCTTCTTCTTGTTAGCGACGGTTTTCTTGCGGCCCTTGCGGGTGCGGGCGTTGTTCTTGGTCGACTGGCCGCGTACGGGCAGACCGTTGCGGTGACGGATGCCGCGGTAGCAGCCGATATCCATCAGACGCTTGATGTTAAGCTGAATCTCGCTGCGCAGATCACCCTCGACCTTGTAGTCGTTGCCGATCACCTCGCGCACTTTAGCAGCCTGATCGTCGGTCCAGTCCTGAACTTTGATGTTTACATCCACGCCAGCTTTTTCGAGAATCTTCTTAGCCGAGCTGCGACCGATGCCGAAGATGTAGGTCAAGGCGATTTCACCTCGCTTGTTCTGGGGGAGGTCAACTCCCACTATACGTATTGCCATAAATTACTCGTATTTTTTCTGCAAAAATAACAAAAATTATCCTTGACGTTGTTTGTACTTGGGGTTTTTCTTGTTAATGACATAGAGGCGACCCTTGCGGCGCACGATCTTGCTGTCCGGGGTGCGCTTCTTTACTGAAGCTCTTACTTTCATCTTTTTCTTTTAGTTATATAGGGTTGTATATATCGTTATTTATAGCGGAACGCGATCCGGCCCTTCGACAGGTCATAGGGCGACATCTCCACGCGCACCTTGTCGCCAGGCAGTATCTTGATGTAATGCATGCGCATCTTGCCCGAGATATGTGCCGTGATCTCATGTCCGTTTTCAAGTTCGACACGGAACATAGCGTTGGACAAAGCCTCCACGATGGTGCCGTCTTGCTCGATTGCTGTCTGTTTTGCCATACTTATCAATTAAATCTGTCTTCGATTGCCTGATGGATATAGTCGAAAGTGGTGAGAACCTCGGTCTGGTCATTCTCGATCGCTATCGTGTGCTCGAAATGAGCCGAAGGCTTGCGGTCGCGGGTGCGGCACGTCCAGCCGTCGTTTTCGATGACGATGTTGCGCGATCCCATGTTGATCATAGGCTCGATGCAGATCGCCATGCCGTTGCGTATCAGGGCGCCCGTGCCGGGACGGCCGTAGTTGGGCACGTCCGGGGCCTCGTGCATCGAACGTCCGATGCCGTGACCGGTCATCTCGCGCACGACGCTGTAGCCGCGACGCTCGCAATACTGCTGCACTGCATGGGCCACGTCGCCGATACGCTTACCGGCCCGGCAGGCCTCGATACCCTTGTACAGGCTCTCGCGCGTGGTCCGGCAAAGCTCTATCACCTTCGGGTCGACATCTCCGACCGCGAACGTATAGCACATGTCGGCACAGAAGCCTTCCTTCTCCACCACTGTGTCGATGCCGACAATGTCGCCATCGCGCAATGCGTAGTTCGACGGAAATCCGTGCACGACCGTCTCGTTCACTTCGATACAAAGCGTACCGGGGAAACCCTCGTAACCAAGACAGGCAGGCTTGCCACCATTGTCGTGAATGAATTCACGGGCAATGGTGTCAAGTTTGCGTGTAGTGATACCCGGGGCGATCCAACGGGCTACCTCGCCCATCGTGCGCGATATCACGTCGGCTGCGACGCGCATCTTGCTGAAATCTTCCGGTGTCTTCAGATATATCATTGAGATATCTATCCTGTAATCAGTCGTTGAATGTTATCAATAAGCAGAACCGGTCGTGCGGCCTTTGATCTTGCCGTCCTTCATCAGACCGTCATAGTGGTGCATCTTCAGGTGTGCCTCAACCTGCTGGAGCGTATCCAAGACCACACCCACCATGATCAGCAGCGATGTGCCGCCGAAGAACTGGGCGAAGTTCTGCGAAATACCGAAGAAGCGGGCGAAGGCAGGCAGGATTGCCACGATACCCAGGAAAAGCGAGCCGGGAAGAGTGATTCTCGACATGATGGCGTCGAGATACTCCGCCGTCTTCTTTCCGGGCTTCACACCGGGGATGAAACCGTTATTGCGCTTCATATCCTCGGCCATCTGTGTGGGACGCACGGTGATAGCCGTATAGAAATATGTGAACGCCACGATAAGAATGAAGAAAAGCAGATTATACCAGAAACTGTTGATGTCCGTAAACGCATTCATGAAGCCCGACTCGCCGCCGCGGAAGCCCGCGAGGGCCATCGGGATGAACATGATGGCCTGGGCGAAGATGATAGGCATCACACCGGCTGCATTTACCTTCAGGGGAATGTACTGGCGCTGGCCGCCGTACTGGCGGTTGCCTACGATACGCTTGGCATACTGCACAGGCACTTTGCGCGTACCCTGCACAAGCAGCACAGCCATCACAGTCACTGCGAACAGCAGCACTATCTCGACAATGAACATCACCAGACCGCCCTGGCCGCCCGACACGCCCGGAAGGCGCGAATAGAACTCGTAGTAGAGAGCTCCCGGGAGACGGGCGATAATGCCCACCAGGATTATGAACGAGATACCGTTGCCGATACCGCGGTCAGTGATACGCTCGCCGAGCCAGAGGATGAACATGGCGCCGGCGGCAAGAATCACGGTCAGATAAGCTATCTTCCAGAATCCGAGAGCCATCACAGTGCCGTTCGAGGCCTGGGCCACCTGGTACTGGAGGTTGGTCAGATAAGCCGGAGCCTGCAGGATCAGGATCAGCACTGTAAGATAGCGGGTGTACTGGTTGAGTTTCTGGCGTCCGCTCTCACCCTCGCGTTGCATCTTCTGGAAAGAGGGCAGGATCATGCCGCATAGCTGGATCACAATAGATGCCGTGATGTACGGCATAATACCCAAAGCGAAGATGGATGCCTGGGAGAAAGCGCCACCCGAGAACATATCGAGCAGCTGCATCAGACCGCTTTTGTTGGTGAAGTTGGCCAGTGCGTCGATGTCGGAGGGCGATACGCCCGGCAGCACGACGTAGCAGCCAAGTCGATAGACAAGCACCAGCAGCAGCGTCACGAGAATCCGCTTACGCAGCTCTTCGATTGTCCAGATGTTTTTGAGGGTGTCGACGAATCTCATTATTTTTCAATTTTTATTACCGAGCCTCCGGCAGCCTCGATTGCAGCCTGAGCGGCAGCCGAAAATGCGTGAGCCTCGACTGTGAGAGCGCTGCTTACGGCGCCGTTGGCGAGGATTTTCACGAGTTGCTTGCGGTTGATGTAGCCGGCAGCGCGCAGTTCTTCAAGACCTATCTTGGTAAGGTTCTGCTTCTCGGCGAGAGCGGCGATCAGCTCCAGGTTGACAGCCTTGTATTCCTTACGGTTGATATTGTTGAAGCCCCACTTGGGAAGACGGCGCTGGAGGGGCATCTGGCCGCCTTCGAAGCCGATTTTACGTTTGTAGCCACTGCGTGATTTGGCACCCTTGTGACCGCGGGTCGATGTGCCACCCTTGCCCGAGCCGGGTCCACGGCCGATACGGGTCGAATGCTTTACTGAACCGGCGGCGGGCTGTAAATTACTTAAGTCCATAGTCGATATTCTTTTATGCGTTGGTCACTTCTACGAGGTGGCGAACTTTGTTTACCATACCCATCACCGAGGGAGTGTCTTCCTTCTCCACCGAGTGATGCATTTTCTTGAGGCCAAGTGCGTCCAGCGTGCGCTTCTGCACGGCCGGGCAGTTGATGCGGCTCTTTATCTGAGTGATTTTGATCTTTGCCATTGTTTCTGATTACTTTAGCCTTTGAATACTTGTTCTACAGAGATACCACGGTTCTGTGCTACCTGAGCGGGCGAGCGCATTTCGCCGAGAGCGGCGATGGTAGCCTTCACCAGGTTGTGGGGGTTCGACGAGCCCTTGCTCTTGGCAAGCACGTCGGTGATGCCCACGCTCTCGAGGACAGCACGCATGGCGCCGCCGGCCTTCACGCCGGTACCGTGCGATGCCGGCTTGAGGATGATGCGCGAGCCGCCGAACTTGGCTATCTGCTCGTGAGGAATGGTACCCTTGTGCACGGGAACCTTGATGAGGTTCTTCTTTGCAGCCTCTACGCCCTTGGCGATAGCGGCCTGCACTTCGTTGGCCTTGCCCAGGCCCCAGCCTACGATGCCCTTCTCGTCGCCTACGACGACGATGGCAGCAAACGTGAACGTGCGGCCACCCTTGGTCACCTTCGTTACTCGGTTGATGGCCACCAGACGATCCTTGAGTTCAAGATCGTTCGTGGTTTTTACGCGGTTATTCTTTGTTGCCATATCCTTTAGAATTTAAGGCCGCCCTTGCGAGCTGCGTCGGCCAGTGATTTTACACGACCGTGGAACAGATAGCCGTTACGGTCAAATACTACTTCAGTGATTCCGGCCTCGAGAGCCTTCTTGGCGACGTTTTCGCCGACCTTGGCAGCGATTTCGATCTTGGTGCCTTCCTCGATGCCCTTCGACGAGGTCGATACGAGCGTCTTGCCTGCCAGGTCATCCACGAGCTGGACGTAGATCTGCTTGTTGGAACGGAAGACGGTCATGCGGGGGCGGGCAGCCGTGCCGGAGATGCGGCCGCGGATGCGGGCCTTGATTTTGTTTCTTCTATCTATCTTGGATATCATGGTGGTGTCAATTTATTTATTTGGCACCGGCAGTCTTGCCGGATTTACGACGAATAACTTCGCCAACAAACTTGATACCTTTGCCCTTGTAGGGTTCGGGCTTGCGAAGCGAGCGGATCTTGGCACATACCTGACCCAGCAGCTGCTTGTCGTCGCTGGTGAGGATGATCAGCGGGTTCTTGTTACGCTCGCTCTTGGCCTCTACCTTCACCTCCGGCGGAAGCTTGATATATATGGCGTGCGAGAAACCGAGCGAGAGCTCCAGCACCTGGCCGGTGGCGCTTGCGCGGTAACCTACACCTACTAATTCGAGTTCTTTACGATACCCTTCGGATACACCGACAACCATGTTGTGGATCAGCGCGCGGTACAGACCGTGCTGGGCGCGGTGCTCGCGGTCGTCGCTGGGGCGGGTCACATAGACGTGGCCGTCCTTGACCTCGACGTTGATGTCGGGGTTGATTTTCTGCTCCAGGGTAGCGTTGTTCTTGCCTTTGACTGTTACTACGTGGTCCTTAACCTCCACAGTAACGCCGGCGGGGATTGCAATGGGTGCTTTACCTATACGTGACATTGTTCTGGTGGTTTAAAGGATTAATATACGTAACAGAGTACTTCGCCGCCGATCTTCTCTTCAGCGGCTTTCTTGTTGGTCATCACACCCTTCGAAGTCGAGAGGATGGCGATGCCGAGACCGTTGAGCACGCGGGGCATGTCCTTGTAGCCAGCATACTGGCGGAGGCCCGGACGTGATACACGGCGGAGTCCCTTGATGGCGTTCACGCGATCGACGGGATCATACTTGAGGGCTATCTTGATGGTGCCGGCGGGGTTCTCGCCTTCCTCGAACTTATAGTTGAGGATATAGCCCTGTTCAAAAAGAATCTTAGTGATTTCTTTTTTCAAGTTCGAGGCGGGAATCTCAACCACACGATGGTTGGCTTTGATAGCGTTCCTCAATCTTGTGAGATAATCTGCTATAGGATCTGTCATTTTTGATGTTGTTTAAATTGATTGGGACTTGTCCCAACAATATTTAATTCTCTGATGTTTCTAATAAGTTGGGAGTCGACCCTGAGCGGATGCTGAGAGTATCCGCGCCGGGCGCAGAGAAGGTGTGAGTCTTGGCTCATGGCCGTCTCCCTTGAATATATATCTCTGCCGGAGCCTTTCGGGCGGTCTGGGCGGGTGAGCTTAACGACTGCTTACCAGCTTGCCTTCTTGACACCGGGGATCAGCCCTGCCGAAGCCATCTCGCGGAACTGGATGCGGGAGATACCGAACTCACGCATGTATCCTTTGGGACGGCCGGTGATCGAGCAGCGGTTGTGCAGACGTACCCGCGATGCGTTCTTGGGCAGTTTCTGCAGCTCCTGATATGCCTCGTAGTCGCCTACCTTCTTGAGGGCAGCCTTCTTCTCGGCATACTTGGCAACCAGCTTGGCGCGCTTTACCTCGCGGGCTTTCATTGATTCTTTAGCCATAGTCTTTCCTTATTTCATTTTTTGAACGGCAAACCGAAAGCTTTCAGCAGAGCGAAGCCCTCCTCATCGGTCGGAGCCGAGGTGACGAAGGTGATGTTCATGCCCATGAGCTTGTTGATGTTGTCGATGTTGATTTCAGGGAAAATAATCTGCTCGGTGATGCCGAGGGTGTAGTTGCCGCGGCCGTCGAGCTTGCCTTCGATACCCTTGAAGTCGCGGATACGGGGCAGAGCCACCTTGATCAGACGCTCCAGGAATTCGTACATACGCTCGCGACGCAGGGTCACACGCACGCCGATAGGCATTTTCTTGCGGACCTTGAAGTTCGAGATATCCTTGCGCGAGAGTGTGGCTACGGCCTTCTGGCCGGTGATTGCGGTGAGCTCGTTGATAGCGATATCGATCAGTTTCTTATCCTGGGTGGCTTCGCCGATGCCCTGGTTGATGACGATCTTCTCCAGGCGGGGCACACGCATCACGGTCGTATAACCGAACTCCTTGGTCAGGGCCGGAACGATACGTTCCTTGTAATCTTTGCTCAGTGTTGTTTCCATTATTTGATCTCCTGTCCTGATTTTTTAGCGATTCTGACCTTGGTGCCGTCCTCCTTGCGCTCGATGGAGATGCGCGTGGGCTTGCCCGACTTGGGGTCGATGAGGCTGAGGTTCGAGATGTGGATAGGGGCCTCCTTCTTAACCAGGCCGCCCTGCGGATACTGGGCCGAAGGCTTGGTTGCCTTGGTGATGATGTTCACGCCCTCGACGATGGCACGCTGCTTCGAAGCATTTACCTCGAGGACGCGGCCGGTCGTTCCGCGGTCTTCGCCGCTGAGAACGTACACCATGTCTCCTTTCTTTATATGTAATTTCATTACTTCAGATTTTTGACGGGTTACGATTTACAGTACCTCGGGGGCAAGTGATACAATCTTCATGTTGGTGGCGCGAAGCTCACGAGCGACGGGACCGAAGATACGGGTGCCGCGGAGCTCGCCTGCATTGTTGAGCAGGACGCAGGCATTGTCGTCGAAGCGGATGTATGAGCCGTCGGCACGACGGATTTCCTTCTTTGTGCGGACTACGATCGCCTTCGATACAGTACCTTTCTTGACGTCAGAGCTGGGGATTACGCTCTTGACCGATACTACGATGATGTCGCCTACTGACGCATACCGGCGACCGGTGCCGCCGAGCACGTGGATGCACAGTGCTTCCTTGGCGCCGCTGTTGTCGGCTACAGTTAAACGTGTTTCTGTCTGTATCATGTTTATTTAACTTTTTCGATTATTTCAACTAAGCGCCATCTTTTGGTCTTGCTCAGAGGACGGGTCTCCATCAGACGTACGGTATCCCCGACGCTGCACTCGTTGTTCTCGTCATGCGCGTGATATTTCTTGCTCTTGTTTACGAACTTGCCGTAAATGGGGTGCTTTTCCTTCCACTTGATGGTCACAGTGATAGTCTTGTCACCTTTGTTGCTCGAAACTACCCCGATGCGCTCTTTTCTCAAATTTCTTTTTTCCATATTCGTTGAGATGGGGTTTGATTATTTGTTAAGTTCGCGCCGGCGCAGCTCCGTCTTCACTCGCGCAATCATCTTGCGGTCGGCGGTGATCTTTGCCGGGTTATCCAGCGGAGATACCGCGTGATTGACCTTCAGCTGGAGATATTCCTTCTCCATCTGGGCCAGACGCTCCTGAAGGTCGGCCGTGCTGAGTTCCTTTATTTCTTCTTTCTTCATAGCTCATTACACGTTTTGTGTCGGATCATAGTCGCGACGAACCACAAACTTGGTCACTACGGGCAGCTTCTGTGCGGCCAGACGCAGTGCTTCCTTTGCAATTTCGAAGGGAACACCTTCTACCTCGATGATCATACGACCCGGGGTGACAGGTGCCACGAAACCTTCGGGCGAACCTTTACCTTTACCCATACGTACTTCGGCAGGCTTCTTGGTGATAGGCTTGTCCGGGAAGATTCGGATCCATATCTGGCCCTGACGCTGCATATAGCGCGTCACGGCGATACGGGCGGCTTCGATCTGACGGCCCGTGATCCATTTCGACTCAAGAGTCTTGATGCCGAACGAGCCGAATGCCAGCTGATTGCCACGCTGGGCGTTGCCCTTCATGCGGCCTTTCTGCTGGCGGCGGAATTTTGTTTTCTTAGGTGCTAACATTGTCCTTTAGTCGGCTTTAGAGGTTTAACGATTGTTTTTGGCCCGACGGAAACCACCGCGACGTGCAGCGCCGGGAGCCGCAGCGGGACGGCTGTCCTTCTGAGTGTTGGTAAACTGGGGAGCCAGGTCGCGCTTGCCGTAGACTTCGCCACGGCAGATCCATACCTTCACGCCGATGACACCCACCTTGGTGTGAGCCTCGACCAGAGCGTAGTCGATGTCGGCGCGCAGTGTGTGCAGCGGCGTACGGCCTTCCTTGAACATCTCGCTGCGGGCCATTTCGGCGCCGTTCAGACGGCCCGATACCTGCACCTTGATGCCCTCGGCGCCGGCACGCATGGTCGAAGCCACGGCCATCTTGACGGCGCGGCGGTAAGCGACCTTGCCTTCGATCTGACGGGCGATGGTGGCTGCTACGATCTCGGCGTCCAGTTCGGGACGCTTCACCTCATATACATTGATCTGTACATCCTTGTCGGTGATCTTCGAGAGTTCTTTCTTCAGCGCCTCGACATCCTGTCCGCCGGTGCCGATGATACGGCCGGGGCGCGACGTGCAGATGGTGATGGTGATGAGTTTGAGAGAACGTTCGATCACGACACGCGAAACGCTGTAGTTGGCGAGGCGGACGTTCAGATATTTGCGGAGTTTGTAATCTTCCAGGATGTTGGCGGGATACTTGCCTTTCTCAGACCAGTTCGAGTCCCAGCCGCGGATTACACCCAGGCGATTGCTTATAGGATTGACTTTCTGTCCCATTGTTATGCCTCGTGGGTTTTAGCGTTATCTATTGTATCTACGATAATGGTCACATGGTTGGCGCGCTTGCGGATGCGGTAGCCGCGACCTTGGGGAGCGGGACGCAGACGCTTGAGCATCGGAGCCGGATCCACGAAAATCGTGCTGATGAAGAGCTCGCCGCTTTCGGCCTTGCGATCGTTCTTTGCCTCCCAGTTGGCAACGGCGCTGCGCAGCAGTTTCTCGACACGCTGAGCAGCCTCCTTGTTAGAGAATTTCAGGATGCCGAGGGCACGGAACACTTCCTTGCCGCGTACCATATCGGCAACCAGGCGCATCTTTCGGGGCGAAGTGGGCACGTTCGTGAGCTTCGCGAAAGCGATGCTCTTCTGCTCCTCTTTGCGCTTTTCGGCTGATAATCTTTTTCTTACACCCATTTTATTGTTTCTTTTTTTATTCGAAATTTGTTAACTGGGCCCTTGATTATTTCTTCTTATTGCCTGCGTGGCCGCGGAAAGTGCGGGTCGGGGCGAACTCGCCCAGCTTGTGGCCTACCATATTCTCGGTCACATACACAGGAATAAACTTGTTACCATTGTGAACTGCGAAAGTGTGGCCTACGAATTCAGGGGCGATCATCGAGGCACGGCTCCACGTCTTGATGACGCTGCTCTTGCCCGATGCATTCATCGCCTCGACCTTCTTTTCGAGTTTTACGCTGATAAAGGGTCCTTTTTTTAATGAACGGCTCATATTATGCTATTTTTTCAGATTACTTTTTACGTCTTTCGATGATGAGCTTCGTCGAGAGCTTCTTCGGAGCACGAGTCTTCAGGCCCTTCGAGTACAGACCCTTACGCGAACGCGGGTGACCACCCGAAGCGCGGCCTTCGCCACCACCCATGGGGTGATCGACAGGGTTCATGACGACGCCGCGGTTGTGCGGACGGCGTCCGAGCCAGCGCGAGCGGCCGGCCTTGCCGGAGCTTTCGAGCGAGTGCTCGCTGTTGCCGACAACGCCAACGGTAGCCTTGCAGGTTGCAAGGACCTTGCGTGTCTCGCCTGAAGGTAATTTGATGATAGCATAATTTCCCTCACGGGAGATGAGCTGTGCGAACGTACCTGCCGAACGCGCCATGAAAGCGCCCTGGCCGGGACGCAGCTCGATGCAGTGGATCACGGTACCGACGGGGATCTTGTTCAGCGGCAGAGCGTTGCCTACTTCAGGCGCTGCATCGGGACCGCTGACTACAGTCTGACCTACCTCGAGACCGTTGGGTGCAATGATATAGGCTTTCTCGCCGTCCACATAGTAAAGAAGGGCGATGCGGGCCGAACGGTTGGGATCGTACTCGATCGTCTTCACTACGGCAGGAATACCATCCTTGGTTCTCTTAAAGTCGATGAAGCGGTATTTGCGCTTGTGACCACCGCCAAGGTAGCGCATGGTCAGGTGACCTTCGGCATTGCGGCCGCCGGTAGCACGTTTTCCGCCAGTAAGAGTCTTTTCTGGTGCATTAGCAGTGGTTGTGCGCACGACAGTCTTGCCGTCGACTTTCACGGCTTCGGCGCGCTTGAATACACCAATAACTTTGTGACGTTGCCCAGGTGTTGTGGGCTTGAATTTCTTTACTGCCATTTTTTATCAGATGTTGCTAAAAAAGTCGATAGTTTGACCTTCACCGACGGTGACGAACGCCTTTTTCCAGCGTGCGGTCTTACCGCGGAGGAGGCCGCTCTTGGTCCAGCGCGACTTGTTCTTGGCACGCATGACCGCGGTGTTCACCTTAAGCACCTTGACGCCGTAGAGTGATTCAACCAGGTCCTTGATCTGGCCCTTGCCGGCGTCTACAGACACGGCAAAGGTATAGCAATTAAGCTTCTCTGAGAGCTTAGTCGCTTTCTCGGTGAGAATGGGTTTGATTGAGATTTCCATTGTCTTGCGATGCATTAAAGCTTGTTAACGACCTCAACGCTACCCTCGGTGAGGACGATAGCATTGTTGTCCATGATTACATACGTATTGAGGTCGGATGCAAAGGCGAGCTTCGCATTCGGCACATTACGCATTGACAAATATACGGAGTTTTCTTTAGTTGACAAAACTACGAGAACCTTTTTGCCGTCGACTTTGATATCTTTAGCAAATTTTAAGAATTCTTTAGTTTTCGGAGTCTCGAAAGTGAAGTTTTCAACCACTACGATCTCACCTGCGGCAGCCTTTGCCGACAGAGCGGAGCGGCGTGCGAGGGTCTTGAGCTTGCGGTTTAGCTTGAAGCGGTAATCGCGGGGACGGGGACCGAAAACGCGGCCGCCGCCTACGAGAACGGGCGAGTTGATGTCGCCGATACGGCTGCCGCCGCCGCCCTTCTGCTTGTGGAGCTTGCGGGTCGAGCCGCTGACTTCGCTGCGTTCTTTCGACTTGTGAGTACCCTGACGCTGGTTGGCCAGATATTGCTTGACGTCGAGATAGATGGCGTGCTCGTTGGCTTCGATGCCGAACACCTCGTCGTTCAGGATTGCCTTGCGGCCGGTATCCTTACCTTCTTTAGTTAAAATTGCGACTTCCATTTTATTTCTCGATTAAGACGATTGAACCTTTGCTACCGGGAATAGAACCCTTGATCATTAACACGTTGTGCTCGGCGATCACCTTCACTACCTGAAGGTTTTGGACGGTGACGCGCTTGTTGCCCGTCTGGCCGGCCATGCGCATGCCCTTGAACACCTTTGCGGGATACGAGCAGGCACCGATCGAACCGGGTGCGCGGAGACGGTTGTGCTGGCCGTGGGTTGTCTGGCCTACACCGCCGAAGCCGTGGCGCTTTACAACGCCCTGGAAGCCCTTACCTTTCGATGTGCCGACGATGTCGACGAAATCCGATTCCGTGAAGAAGTCGACGGTGATAGTGTCACCGAGCTTGTACTCCTCACCAAATCCTTTGAACTCGGCCAAGTGGCGCTTGGGAGCAACACCTGCTTTGGCGAAGTGACCGATTTCGGGCTTGTTGAGGTGCTTTTCCTTCACATCCTCAAAGCCGAGCTGGAGGGCGTCATAGCCGTCGGTAGCCACGGTCTTCACCTGTGTTACTTCGCAAGGACCTACTTCGATAACAGTGCACGGCACGTTCTTGCCGTCGGCACTGAATACGGATGTCATTCCGATTTTCTTTCCAATTAATCCTGGCATTTCTTTGATATTTAATATTGGTTGAAGTGTCTTGTATTGACTGATTGATTTTTGCTTTCATGGCATACCCGGCGGGGCGGATCATCGGGATCCACCCCGGGGAAGCCGTAGATTATATCAGACCTTGATCTCAACTTCCACGCCGCTGGGGAGCTCGAGCTTCATGAGAGCGTCGACAGTCTTGGCGGTCGAGTTGTAGATGTCGATCAGGCGCTTGAACGACGAAAGCTGGAACTGCTCGCGGGCCTTCTTGTTGACGAAGGTCGAGCGGTTGACCGTGAAGATGCGCTTGTGGGTCGGCAGGGGAATGGGACCCGAGATGACAGCGCCTGTAGCCTTCACAGTCTTGACGATCTTTTCGGCCGACTTGTCGACCAGGTTGTGATCGTAAGATTTGAGTTTAATACGAATTTTCTGGCTCATATTATTGTTCTTTTTATTGTTTACTTAAGAAGGTCTACACGGCCCTGGCATTCGGTGAGCACATTGCGGGCGATCGACGACGATACCTCGCTGTAGTGCGAGAACGACATTGTCGAGGTGGCACGGCCCGAAGTGATGGTACGCAGGGCGGTCACGTAGCCGAACATCTCGGCCAGCGGAGCCTGTGCCTTCACGACGCGGGCGCCGGAGCGGCTTGTCTCCATGCCTTCGACCTGACCGCGGCGCTTGTTAAGGTCGCTGATGACGTCGCCCATCGATTCCTCGGGGGTAACGACCTCGATCTTCATGATCGGCTCCATCAGCACGGGACCTGCCTGCTCGCAGGCTTTCTTGAATGCCTGGATGGCGCAGAGCTCGAACGAGAGCTGATCCGAGTCGACGGGGTGGAACGAACCGTCGAGAACGGTCACCTTGAGGTGCTCTACGGGATAGCCGGCGAGCACGCCGTTCTTCATAGCGGTCTGGAAGCCCTTCTGGATCGAGGGGATGTATTCCTTGGGGATGTTACCGCCCTTGACCTCGTCAACGAACTGGAGGTTGCCGTCAAAGCCTTCGTCGACGGGTTCAACGCGGACGATGATGTCGGCGAACTTACCGCGGCCACCGGTCTGCTTCTTGAATACTTCGCGAAGCTGAACGGGCTTGGTGATGGCTTCCTTGTAGGTAACCTGCGGACGACCCTGGTTGCACTCAACCTTGAATTCGCGACGCAGACGGTCGATGATGATGTCGAGGTGAAGCTCACCCATACCGGAGATGACGGTCTGGCCGGTCTCCTCATTGGTCTGCACACGGAAGGTAGGATCTTCCTCGGCGAGTTTCTGAAGGCCCACGCCGAGCTTGTCGAGGTCTTTCTGAGTCTTGGGCTCTACGGCGATACCGATAACGGGATCGGGGAAGTCCATTGCCTCGAGCACGATGGGAGCATCTTCGGCGCAGAGGGTATCACCCGTGCGGATATCCTTGAAACCTACGCCGGCGCCGATATCACCGCAGCCGATGCGTTCCTTGGGATTCTGCTTTGCCGAGTGCATCTGGAACAGACGCGACACGCGTTCTTTCTTGCCCGAGCGCGAGTTAAGCACGTACGAGCCGGCGTCGATGTCGCCCGAGTATACACGGAAGAAGCACAGACGGCCTACGTAGGGGTCGGTAGCGATCTTGAACGCGAGGGCGCACATGGGAGCGTCGCTCGAGGGCTCGCGGGTGAGGATGGTGTCGGGATCACCGACAGCGTGGCCTTCGATGGCACCTGCGTCGACAGGCGACGGCAGGTAAGCGCAGACTGCGTCGAGCAGGCACTGCACGCCTTTGTTCTTGAACGACGAGCCGAGGATCATCGGCACGAGATCCATGGCCAGGGTAGCCTTGCGCAGGGCGCGCTTGATCTCTTCTTCGGTGATCGTGGAGGGATCGTCGAAATATTTTGTCATCAGGTCGTCGTCGTACTCGGCGATCTTCTCGAGCATCTTGTCGCGCCATTCCTCAGCCTCGGCCTGGAGGTTGGCGGGAATCTCCTCTACGGAGTATTCGGCGCCCATGGTCTCGTCGTGCCAGAACAGGGCCTTCATGCGGATCAGGTCGACAACGCCCTTGAAGGTCTCTTCAGCCCCGATAGGTATCTGAATGGGCACAGGGTTTGCACCGAGGACGTCCTTGAGCTGACGCACGACTTCGAAGAAGTTTGCACCCGAGCGGTCCATCTTGTTGACGTAGCCGATACGGGGTACGTTGTACTTGTCGGCCTGGCGCCATACAGTCTCGGACTGGGGCTCCACGCCGCCTACGGCGCAGAAGGTGGCGACAGCGCCGTCGAGCACGCGGAGCGAGCGCTCCACCTCGACAGTGAAGTCGACGTGTCCCGGAGTGTCGATCAGGTTGATCTTGAACTTCTCGTCGTTGTATTTCCAGAAAGCGGTGGTAGCAGCCGATGTGATGGTGATACCGCGTTCCTGCTCCTGTTCCATCCAGTCCATGGTGGCGGCGCCGTCATGCACCTCACCGATCTTGTGTGTCAGACCGGTGTAGAAAAGGATACGTTCCGAAGTCGTGGTCTTACCGGCATCGATGTGAGCCATGATGCCGATATTACGGGTATATTTAAGTAATTCGTCAGATTTAGCCATTTCTTATATCTTTGAAAAATTTAGAAGCGGAAGTGAGCGAATGCGCGGTTAGCCTCGGCCATCTTGTGCATATCTTCTTTGCGCTTGAATGCTCCGCCCTGGTTGTTGAAGGCGTCGACGATCTCAGCGGCCAGCTTGTCAGCCATCGTCTTGCCGCCACGCTTGCGGGCGTAGATGATCAGATTTTTCATCGATATAGATTCTTTGCGGTCGGGACGGATTTCCGTCGGCACCTGGAAGGTGGCACCACCGACGCGACGCGACTTAACCTCAACCTGAGGTGTAACGTTCTCGAGGGCTTTCTTCCAGATTTCGAGAGCGGTCTGCTCTTCGTTGGGCAGCTTCGATTTCACAATCTCCAGTGCGCCGTAGAAAATGGTGTAAGCGGTATTCTTCTTACCGTCGTACATCAGGTGATTCACGAACTTTGTCACACGCACCTCACCGAATACGGGATCGGGCAGTATGACGCGTTTCTTAGGTTTTGCCTTTCTCATTGTAGGTTTTACCGATTTGTGTTTTTGATCGCTTGGTTGCCTGCGTCTGTTCTTCAGTCATTCCCGGAGCTTCGGACCTCTGTCCGGCCTGTGAGCGGGAAGCTTACTCAACCGTGATTTCAGCTTTCAAGATTTCAAAAACGAGTTAAATGAAATGATTTAATCTCGCGGTGCGTTTAGAAAATCTTCACCTATATAATATATAGATTACTTCTTGGCTGCACCGGCCTTGGGTCGCTTGGCGCCGTATTTGCTTCGGCGCTGCGTGCGGTCCTTGACACCGGAGGTATCGAGAGTGCCGCGAACGATGTGATAGCGCACACCGGGAAGATCCTTGACACGACCACCACGAACGAGCACGATCGAGTGCTCCTGGAGGTTGTGGCCTTCGCCGGGGATGTAGCTGTTCACTTCCTTGCCGTTGGTGAGACGGACACGGGCAACTTTTCGCATAGCCGAATTAGGCTTCTTAGGGGTCGTGGTGTACACGCGGACACACACGCCGCGACGCTGCGGGCATGAATCCAGCGCGGGCGACTTGCTCTTATCGACGAGCGCCACGCGACCTTTTCTTACTAACTGCTGAATAGTAGGCATCTTAGTTTTTTAGTTTGACTTTAATTTTATATCTCTTGGTTTATCTATATTTTCTGTCGTGATTTCCGACCCTACGACACCAATCAAGCCACTATCCCCCAAAGGTTTAGCGACCCGACAGGAGCCTTAAAGCCCTCTAATCCGGTGCAAAGGTACGAATTATTTATTTAACTGCCAAACGTTTGCAAGACTTTTTTAGACATTTTTAGCCAGCTCGAAAAAGAGCGACAGATCAGCCTTCCGGAGCTATCCGGACCGACAGCCCGCGGCAGCCACGGCGAATGCGTTACACGCGCTTCCTTTACAAAATTTAATACATTCCGCAGGCCATGACGCGCCCCGTATCGGATAAAAATGCATAACTTTGCGCGATTTTTTTCAAGACACAACCCTATCACGAAACAATGCAGAGCACTTACCGCCACAGAAGATTCTATAGAACAGCTCCTTCACTCTACATACTCCCGACCGACGCACCGACAGCGGTTTCGCGCCGGGAATCCGGGGCGGTCCGCGAATCCGGAGCAGACATGCCGACGGCGAGTGCCGTCAGCGACCCTGCGGAAGCCCTGCTAAGCTAAAAAAACAACTTGAACCGACATGAATGAAACCACAGCAATGACAGCCGACGCCGAAAAAAACGCCTACACAATGGGCGAGGCAATAGCCGAGGCACGGCGCTGTCTCCACTGCAAGGTACCCCAGTGCAAAAAGGGGTGTCCGGTGGGCAATGACATTCCCGACTGGATCCACGAGCTGTCGATGGGCAACATCGGCAACGCCATGAGCATAATCAACGCACGCAGCAACCTTCCCGCCGTGTGCGGCCGGGTCTGCGCCCACGAGCGCCAGTGCGAGGGCAACTGCGTGCTGGGCAAGAAAGGCGCGCACATCAACATAGGTCGTCTCGAGCAGTTCGTAGCCGACTTCGACACCGACATGCATCTGAGCCGCCAGCCCATCGTACAGAAGGACCGCGGCCGCGTGGCCGTCATAGGCAGCGGCCCGGCCGGCCTCACCGTCGCAGGCGAGCTCGCGCGCGGCGGATTCGAAGTCGAGATCTTCGAGATGGAGCCCCAGCCCGGCGGCGTGCTGACCTTCGGAATTCCCGAGTACCGCCTGCCCAAGACAGTCGTTGGCAGTGAAATCGCAAAAATCTGCCAGCTGGGCGTGCGCATCAACACCGGAGTGACAATCGGCACCGACATCACCGTCGACAGTCTTTTCGAACAGGGGTTCGACGCCATATTCATGGGTACCGGTGCCGGAAAACCGCGCAGACTGCCGATCGAGGGCGTCGACCTGCCCGGCGTGCGCCAGGCCATATACTTCCTGCGGCGCGTGGGTCTGTACAACGCCGGACTGATAAGACGCCGCGAGGTGCCCGTCAGAGATGGCGACAGAATCTACGTCGTAGGTTGCGGCAACACGGCTATCGACGCCGCACGCACGGCACTGCGGTTCGGCGCGGCACAGGTGACCATCGTCCATCACAGCGACATCACCCGCATGAGCGCCCTGCACGCCGAGTACGACGAGGCCGTAGCCGAAGGCGTACAGTTCATGTGGAACGCATCGATAAAATCGATACGCGACACAGGCGCCGAGGCATACACGGTAGAAATCGAACAGGACGGAACAGTCTTCCACACAGAGGCCCACAAGGTGATCCTGGCCATCGGCAGCCGCCCCGCCAGCCGCATCGTGTCGACCACACACGGCATCGAGACCGACGAGAACGGCTACGTACTCACCCGCGAGCGCCCCTACGGCATGACCACACGCCGCGGCGTCTTCGCCGGTGGCGATGTGTCGGGCAACCAGGCCACGGTAGTACACGCCATGTCTAACGCCCGCGAAGTCGCCGCAGGCATCGCCAGCTATGTCGACGCCCTGACACTGATGCGTCAGATCGACGAGACCGAAGCGTGATCATCACATCCACAATTACACCCCGCCGGCCGGGCCGGACCGTACATACCCGGCATGGGCGGCGCACCTAATTTGCAAAATTTAATATATTTATACACACATCCTTTGTCCGCAGCGGATAAAAATGTGTAACTTTGCGAAAAGTTTCAAAATACGCATCCATCATGAAAAAAGTTGAACGCCTGCTGGCCGAGAAGCTTCTCAAGATCAGCGCCATCATCTTACAAGTCGATAATCCTTTCACCTGGGCCTCCGGGTGGAATTCCCCGATATATACCGACAACCGCAAGACGCTCTCATATCCCGAGATCCGCTCGTTCATCAAAGTTGAGCTTACCCGTGTGATCATGGAATCGTTCAAGGACGTCGACGTCGTGGCCGGCGTAGCCACCGGCGCCATCGCACAGGGTGCGCTTGTAGCCGACACACTCGGACTTCCCTACATCTACGTGCGTTCATCGCCCAAGGACCACGGGCTTGAAAACCTGATCGAGGGCAGCCTCAAGCCGCGTCAGAAAGTTGTAGTGATCGAGGACCTCATATCGACAGGGCACTCTTCGCTCAAGGCCGTCGAAGCTATCCGCGCAGCAGGCGCCGAAGTGGTCGGCATGGTGGCTCTGTTCACATACGGCTTCCCGATCGCCGTGGAAAATTTCCGCAAGGCAGGCGTGAAACTGTACACACTGAGCAACTATAACGCAATGATCGAAGCGGCCCTGGCCACCAACTACATCCAGGCGGCCGACGTCGACACCCTCAAGGAATGGCGCAAGGATCCGGCCAACTGGGCTCCGGCTCCCGCCAAATCAGATTATTGAAAACCGCCCGGAATCGCCGGGCCACTCACCACTAAAAGCATTACAATTGGCAACATTCAGCAGCAAGCCCGCGACGGTGAACCAGGCCGCCGCGACGATATATGAGAAATACAGCGACCTGTCGAACCTGCAGGCCGCCCTTGACCGCATGCCCGATGACCAGCGCGCGAAAATCGGCGACGTAAAGCTGACCAAGGACGCGCTCACCATCCAGACGCCCCAGGTAGGACAGATTACTTTCGCCGTGGCCGAGCGCACTCCCGAGCGCATCACCCTGCAGGCACAGGGCGCGCCGGTGCCCATGAAGCTGGCCATAAACATCAAGGCCATCGATGCCGCCACCAGTGAGGTATCGACAGAGATGGACGTAAACATTCCGCCCTTCCTGAAAGCGATGGTAGGGGGCGCCATGCAGAAAGCCGTGGATCAGTTCGGCGAGCTGATGGTCAAGCTCGCGTAAGCGCAGATTTCTCTCGGCCACATCCTCCGGACAATGAAAACGGGCAGCAAGTCCATCACCATCATGTTGCTGACGGCAGCGGCCACAGCCGCGCTGTCGCTGTCGGCATGCCATCATGTCGACAACCGGCGGCTGCCCATACACTACGCCAACCTGCTGTTCTGGACGCAGGCCGACTGGGTGAAATACGGAGTGAGCGGCGCAGGCGACTACCGCGTCTTCGACAAGAAAAAACGCATCCCGTCCGACTTCAATTATCTGGCCTCGTCGGCGACCGGATTCGGAGGCATACTGCTCGTGAGCACCCTCAGCGGCGAACCGGTAGCCTACGACATGGCCTGCCCTGTGGAATGCCGGGCCGACGTGACCGTGTTCATCAACGAGGACATGCAGGCCGAATGTCCGGTATGCCACAGCTGCTACGACGTGTTCATGCAGATGGGCGCGCCTGTGGCCGGCGAGGCAGCCACCGAAGGCTATGGCATGGAAGTATACACAGTCAGCCCGGGGCCGTCGGGCGAATACATGGTGATCTACTGACATGAAGCGCAATTACCTCGGCATATGGCTGTTGCTGCTCGCGGCGTTCGTCGTGGTGGCGGCATTGTCGGCGTTCAGCCCCGTGAGTATCGGAGATTACGAACTGCGCGACTCCGGCCTTGCCGACGCGCTGACAGCCCCGCGTGGCGACAACACCGCCAACCCGGCGGCACGTACCGACGGCCCTTCGGCGGCAGATTCGGTGTTCGACCGGCAGATGCAGCAGATGCAGGCCCCGGTCGACTCATCGGCCAAGGTGCTCCTGTTCATCGGCGACTCGATGCTTGAAGGACTCTCGCCGCGACTGGCCGCCTATGCCACGCACAACGGCCACACGCTCTATTCCGTGATCTGGTACAGTTCCACCTCGGAAGTGTGGGGCCGCTCCGGCAAGCTGAAGCATTATGTCGAGCAGATCAAGCCCGACTTCGTGTTCATCAGCCTCGGTGCCAACGAGCTGTTTGTCAAGGACATCAAGACCAAGCGCGATAAATACGTCAAGACTCTGATCTCAGAGCTTGGCGACACCCCGTATCTGTGGATCGGGCCGCCCAACTGGAAGCCGGACACCGGCATCAACGACCTCGTGCGCGCCAACACCGGCCGAGGCTGCTTCTTCCTGAGCGACGGCATGCACTTCGAGCGCGCCAAGGACGGCGCCCACCCCACGCGCACGTCGGCCGCCCTGTGGATGGACTCGGTAGTGCGGTGGATGGGCGACAACTGCCCCACCCCGTTCCTGCTCGACGTACCGCCGGTGAACACGGCGTCGCCCAAGCGGATATTCATCCATCAACCCAACGAACAGTGACGCCATGTGCTGGACAGACATTGCCCACAACGCGGCCGAATTCCTGAAATTCATCCCCGGCGAGCCGATGCTCTTCTCAAGCGGCACGTTCTGGGCGCTGTTTCTGATCTTCATACCGGTGTACGCACTGGTACGCGAACGCCGCTGGCAGATGCTGCTGTTCGTGTCGTTGTTCAGCCTTTACTTCTACTACAAGTCGAGCGGCTGGTTCGTGACGCTACTGATCGGCACCTCGATAGTCGACTGGTGCCTTTCGCGGCTACTCGTGCAGCTGCACTCCCGCACAGCGCGGCGCTGGTGCGTGGCGGCCTCACTGATGACGTCGCTCGGCATCCTGGCATACTTCAAGTACGCCAACTTCTTCCTGTGGAACATCAACGCCATGGTCGGCGGCAATTTCCAGCCGCTCGACCTTATCTTGCCGGTCGGCATATCGTTCTACACCTTCCAGAGCGTCAGCTACATAATCGATGTGTACAAGGGCCAGGTAAGCCCCACGCGCTACTGGCTGGAATATTTCTTCTTCCTGTCGTTTTTCCCCGCACTGGTGGCCGGCCCGATAGTGCGCGCCGACTACTTCCTGCCGCAGCTCGACCGACGCAACCACGCCACGCGCCGCCAGATGTGGATGGGTATGTGGCTGATAATGCTCGGCGTAGTCAAGAAAGCCATAATAGCCGACTACATCGCGCAGTACAACGACCTCATATTCCAGTCCCCCACCGGCTACTCAGGCTTCGAGTCGCTGATGGGCATCATCGGCTACACCATGCAAATCTACTGCGACTTTTCAGGCTACAGCGACATGGCCATAGGCATAGCGCTGATAATGGGATTCCACCTGGCACAGAACTTCAACTTCCCTTACAAATCACAGAATCTCACCGACTTCTGGCGCCGATGGCACATATCGCTGTCGACATGGCTGCGCGACTACATCTACATACCGCTCGGAGGCAACCGACGCGGCACGGCGCGCACCTACGCCAACAACTTCGCCACGATGCTGATCGGCGGACTGTGGCACGGCGCAGCATGGCGATTCGTGTTCTGGGGCGCCATGCACGGCGCCGGACTTGCGGTGCACAAGGCGTCGAAACCCTATCTCGGGCGCCTGGGCGACTCATGGCCTGTAAAAGCGCTGAGCTGGCTGATCACCATGACTTTCGTGATGATCCTGTGGGTATTCTTCCGCGCCGAGAGTTTCGGCGACGCCGTTGCTGTGCTTGGCAACGTGGTCACGAACTTCGATCTGGCGTACGCCATACCCTTCGCCTCGGCGCGCATGCTGTGGCTGATACTGATGGCCGTGATCATAGTGTCGCACTGCCTCCCGGGCAATTTCTGGCAGCGCATGGGAGTGCGCTGGATCATGTCGCCATGGATCGTCAAACTTGCGGTATTCCTCATTGTCGTCCAGGGAGTCATTGAACTGCGCTCGGAGTCAGTCATGCCTTTCATCTACTTCAACTTCTGATCTGATCACTATCAAAAAAATCGGGAGCGAAGTTTTGGCAATCGCGGATAAATATCTATCTTTGCGAATAGAAACAAATCAAAATCCTCAAAAATCATGAAAAGAATTATCGTAGCAGCATTCCTGGGCATCCTGATGATGGTCGGATCGCTGGCCCAGCCCGCGTCAGCTAAACTCGACGACAACGATGTCAAGACCTTCGTGTCCGAAATGAAGAAAAATGTGCCGATGGAAATCACCAACGGCATGACCTGGCAGAATATCCGCCTTATGGACAACGGTGTGATCGAATACACATTCCTTGTCGACCCGGTAAAATTAGGTGCCGACACCAAAGCCTTCGCCGATGAGATCGACGCGATGACCGGCAAGCAGATGCTCGAACTGCTCGGAACGGAGTTCAAGTCAATGGCCGAAATGGTCGGCCGCAACGTGCAGATGGTGTTCAAATACCCTAACGGCACACAGTCGTCCAAGCGCATCAACATCTGACAGAACAGCCTTAAAGCCGACGCCCCGTCTGCCGGCCGCCGCACAGGATTTTATTCCGTGTGGACGGGCCGCAGGCGGGGCGCCGCTTTAGCTGATGCGCTGATCAGTCGTAGCGCTTGAAGTTGCCCTGCCGGTCGAATTTGATGTCAATGCCGTCGGAAAGCTCCACGTCATAGCCTCCGCGGTCCTGTTCGATGCCGACAATCTTCTTGCCCTTGTGGTTCATGGCCACATAGTCGGCGACTCCTTTGGGAATAAATGCCTTGGGAACAGATGTCGAGGCCGATGTCTCGATCTCCTTCCAGTTACCGTTACGGTCAAACGAGATCTCCGTTCCGTCGGTAAGTATTACCTCATAATCGTCGACGTGTCCCATCGTCTTGTCAATCTTGATGACACTGACCTTAGCCTTGAAATGCGTGGAAAGGACATTCTGGGCCGCCTGTGGCAGAACAGACGGATCGCGCGAATAGTCGTCGCGGGCCGACAGAGCCGTGACAGCTCCGATAGCGAGAATAAGGGTTAGGATAATTTTTTTCATTGTACAATATGTAAATTACAGAATTATCAGGGATATAGATGTTCAACGCGCTCACGCGCCAATTTGTTCACCCGTACAAAAATAATAAAAAAACAGAAAGACGGAATCAAAAAACTGGCGAACGGAATCTGTCAGATGGCAGGTGTACGTAGCGCTTAACAATTATTAACCCCGCCCGAAGCCGGTCATAATATAATAATGACTACCTTTGCAGCAGACGAACATCAGCAATGAATTGCAGGGACTCAGCTTGCGGACAGCCGCGGCTCGGGTTTCTTCTTTTTATTTTGTCGTCCGAAAACCCATTTTTGAAACTAAAAAAAACGATAAAGATATGGCTATCACTTACATGACCAAAGAAGGTTACAAGAAAAAGATGGACGAAATAGCATACCTCGAGAATGTGAAGCGTCCGGAAATATCACGCGCCATCGCCGAAGCCCGCGACAAGGGAGACCTCTCGGAAAACGCCGAATATGACGCCGCCAAGGAGGCCCAGGGTATGCTCGAGATGAAGATCTCGCAACTCAAGGATCTTGTGGCAAATGCCCGCATCCTCGACGAGACAAAACTCAACACCGACGAAGTGCAGATACTCAACAAGGTGAAGATCAAGAACGTGACCAACGGCATGGTGATGGAATACACCATCGTGGCCGATTCGGAGGCCAATCTGAAAGAAAAGAAGATAGCCTCGTCGACTCCCATCGCACAGGGCCTGCTCGGCCACAAGGTCGGCGACATCGTCGAGATCAAGGCTCCGGCCGGCCTGATGAAATTCGAGATTGTTGAAATTTCATTCTAAGCTGCAATGGCATCGATATTCTCACGGATAGTCGCAGGCGAGATCCCCTGCTACAAGGTGGCCGAGGACGCCGACAACTTCGCGTTTCTCGATATTAATCCCGTGGCCGAAGGCCATGTACTGGTCATACCGAAAAAGGAGGTCGACTACATCTTCGACCTCGACGAAGCCTCATACGTGTCGCTGCAGCGATTCGCGCGCCGCGTGGCCGCCGGACTCAGAAAGGCCATTCCCTGCCGCAAAGTAGGCATGGCCGTCCTCGGACTCGAAGTGCCTCACGCACACATACATCTGATCCCGATGCAGAGCGAGGCCGACATGGACTTCCGCAAGGAGAAGCTCAGTCTTCCCGCAGCACGGATGGCTGAAATAGCCGGAGCCATTGCCGCCGGCATTGAATGATTCACATAAAAAAGAGCACAAGAATGAAGACATTGACACGGATGGCTCTGGCGGCGGCAATCGCGGCGGCAGCCACGGCATGCAGCCACAACGATAACAACGGCTGGGGCGTCGAAGGCACCATCGAAGGCCTTGACAACGGCAAAGTCGCCCTGGAGCGCTTCAACAACGGCCGCTGGATAGTGGTCGATTCCATAGCCCCGGACGCCGAAGGCCGGTTCAGCTACGTGGCCGAAGCGGCATCACAGTATCCCGAGATCATGCGACTGACTCTGGACGGCAAGAGCGTGTATTTCCCGATCGACTCAATCGACCGGCTCACCATCGAGGCCTCCGCATCCGACTTCGGCTCAGGCAAGGTATCGGGCACGCTGCAGGCTCAGCGCATGCAATCGGTCGACAGCCTGCTGCAGACCGTCATAGCGCAGCACGGCACCGATTTCGCCCTGACGGACAGCCTCACCAAGCGCGAGCTGTTCAAGATCGCCCACAGCGACCCGTCGGTCGTGACGCTCTACTATCTGGTGAACAAATCTGTCGGAGGACGCCAGCTTTTCGACCTCAGCCGCCCGTATGACCTTCGCCTGTACACGGCTGTAGCCCAGCGATTCACCATGGAGCGCCCCGACGATCCCCGTACAGCCTATCTTACCGCACAGGTCAACGACGCCCGCAAGGCCCTCAATCCCACAACTGTCGAAATCGACGTACCCACAACCGGACTCTTCGACCTCGAGCGCTACGACGCCAAGGGGCAGAAGCAGTCGCTCGCCGCGCTTGCCGGAAACGGCGGCGTGACACTGCTGAGCTTCACCGCTTACGGCCTGGAAAGCTCGCCGGCCTACAATATCACACTCAATGAGTTGTGGGAGAAGTATCACGACTCGGGCCTCAACATCTATCAGATCTCGTTCGACGGCGATGAGGCATCCTGGCGCCAGCGTGCTCTCAACCTGCCCTGGACTGCCGTATGGAACTCCACCACCGACGGCGACGAGGCACTGATCAAATACAACGTAGGAGCGCTGCCCACGACGTTCATCATCAACCGCCAGGGCGAACTCGCCGAGCGCGTCACCGACCCGAGCCAGCTCGCCGCCGCCGTCGCCAAGTACATGTAAAGAACACCCACATATCCACTACAATAAGCGCAGAGTCCGACCGGCTCCGCGCTTATTGTTTTCTTTAGGCTGAATTCCGTCACTTATCGGCAGAGGCCGGAGGATTGAAGACGGAAAGATGGGGCCACAGAACGTTGGGGATAAGACGCCACAGGGCGCTGACAACAGCCCAGCGGCTGTCGATGGTGACTACACGGCGCCCGCGCAGGAGCGCTTTTACGATCAGCCCCACGGCATAGTCGAGCGGCATGGTCAGCGGCAGCTCGCCGGGGCCGCGGTCGAGCAGCCGGGTCTGTATGAAGCCGGGGCGTATGTCGGTCACGCCGACATTGACGTGGCGTATGTGCGCAAGCTGGTCGATGGCCTGCAAGTAAGTCCACTGGTAACGCTTGGAAGCCGAATAAGCCGCCGAGATGCCGAGCCCCTTGACACCGGCCACAGAGGTAATGGCGGCGATGCGGCCGGGAGTGACATTGGCGGTGCGGCTGTAGTACAGGAACGATGCGTTCACGATCCGGGTGAAACCGGTCACGTTCGTGGCTACCGTACGCACATCGTCGGTAGTGTCGAGCCCGGGATTATACCACCCGCACCCGGCGGCGTAGAGCATGATGTCCATGCCTCCGAGGCGCTCGACGAGATCAAGGAAAAGTCGGCCGGAATTTTCGGCCGCCACGTCGAAGGCGGCATATTCGATGCGGCCCGGATAGGCCTCGGAGAGCTCGCGCAGAGGTTCCTCGCGGCGAGCCGTGACGCCTACGCGCCAGCCTCCGCGAGCAAAAGCCTCGGCGACGGCGCGGCCGATACCCGACGAGGCTCCAACGATGACGATGTATTTCATACCTGTGCTATTGAATCGATTACAAGACCCGGACCGATGATGGTGTCGCCAGGCACGATCAGAGTGTCGGGCCGCTCGTCGTCGGGTACTGATTCAATAACGGGATTGATGTGTCCTTTGTTCAGCGGCAGTGTATATGATATCGTAAACGATCCGGTGATGGACTGCCCGCGGCCGCCGTAGCCGGGTATGTACCATGGCTCGCCATGGCGGCTCTTGGATTCGTGCAGCAGCGAGTGATAGCGCACATGCCATCCGGCGTGGATGTTGCCGGCCAGACGGATACGAAGGCCGAGTACGATCTCGGCCCAGCCTGCCGTGGAGTGTTGCGATGGTATGTCGAAAGTGACGCCGTCGCCCCAGTAGGGAGAGCCGAGCGTGACGTTGTCGACCGCCCACGAGAACGGCGAGAAGCCGTAGCGCAGGCCGGCGAAGAACTGATAGTCGGGATTCGAATTGTACAGGAAGTTGTAGTCGGCGCCGATCTTGAAGTATATGCTCAGGGGCGAGCGGTAGGTATAGTCGTTGCCCGACGGTGTGTTGCGGGCCGTGCCGAGGCCGATCTCGACGGTCGGGAAGTAGCGGTTGTGCATCGACACGGACGCGTTGAAGCCCACGAGTCCGTGCTTCTGTCCGAACAGGCGCATGACGGGGTCCCATATGTCGACACCGACATTCACACCGGTCAGCAGCGGATATTTCATCCGCGGCAGCCTGCGTATAGCGGCCGAGTCGATCCACTCCTCGCCGGTGACGGTATCGACGTAGACTATGGCTCCGTCCTCGCGGTGATAGTGGGTGGAGGCGGCGCGCCGGGCGGCATTGATGCGGGCCGTGTCGCCGCGGGTCTCGTTGATGGCCTGTGTGGCCGTGGCGCCGTTGTTGACCGGAGTGGCGCGCCTGCGGCCCCGGCGCTGCGACGCATCGTCGTCAGCGGCATATGCCGCAAGAGCAAGAATGCAGCCGCACATGACGGCCACCGCCCTGACCGTGCGCGAAAGCAGAGGCGTCATCTTCATGGCTGCTGCCCTCCTTCGGCAGTGGCTGTACGGAAGAATATCTTTATGGTCTCGATGTCGGCGTTGGTGATAAGCCGCGATGTCATGCGCACGCTGTCGATCAGATGATCGGTGCACTCGATGGCAGTGACATCATAGTAATACATGGCGCCGCATTCCTCGGAAGCGAAGTATGGCACCGATTCGTAGACAAAAGTCAGCGTGTCGTTGAATTCGGGATAATCGATATCCTTCTGGCGGTAGCTGATGACCCACGATGTGGACGCCGCGGCCGGATTCATCGGAAGATACACCGACGAGTGCGCCGCTCCCGGGCGCACTATGGCAGAGTCGCCCGGAGAGTCAAGTCCGACTATCTCGACCGAGTCGACGGAAATGCCTTCAGCCGTGGCCGACGAATAGAATCCGGCCAGGGGGATGGCACTGCCGTTGTCGAGACAGCCCGACGTGTTGCACGAAGCCGCACCGAGAGCCAGCGCGACCGCTGCGGCGGCCACCGGTGTCAGAGCTTTCCCCATCGGATGATGTCGTCGGCACTCTTGCGGGTCTTGACGGGCACGGGGCAGTCGGGCGCAGGATAGCCGATAGGCAGGATGGCTACCGGCTCGAGGTCAGCGGGCAGACTGAAGCCGTCGCGGATGATCGCGGGGTCGAAGTTGCACACCCAGCAGGTGGCAAGACCCAGCGCGGTGGCGGCCAGGCACATGTGCTCCACGGCTATGGCCACATCTACATCGGTGTGGTCCTTGCCGTCGGCGCGGTGCCATGCCTGGGCATGATCGCCCAGAGCTATGATGTAGGCCGGAGCCGTGCGGATCCAGTCGCGATTGTACGACATGGCTATGATGTCGCGGGCCTCCTGGCTGTCGACAACCAGGAATTTCCATGGCTGGCGGTTGCAGGCCGAGGGAGCTATGCGGGCAGCGTCAATCACCGCTCCGATCAGATCGGGATCAGCCGGACGGCCAAGGTCGTAGCTGCGGCATGAGAAGCGCTGACTCATCAGCGACAACAGGTTGGGATATGACTGAAGATTGCTCATTGTCTGATCTTGATTCCAATAGTTTATTTATCGGTCGCGAGGTTGATTTCCTCGTCGATCTCGTAATCGTTGCGTCGGGGAGAGTTCCGCGCCACCAGCTCGCCGACAAATCCGGCAAGGAACATCTGCGCGCCGAGAATCATCAGCGTCAGCGACAGATAGAAGTATGGCGACGAGGTCACCAGCGTATAGTGATTGCCGTGGTGCATGTTGTAGAGCTTCATGGCGCCGACCACACCCACGGCAATGAAGCCGAGGATGAACATCAGCGACCCCAGCAGCCCGAAGAAGTGCATCGGCTTGCCGCCGAACTTGCCCGTAAACCAGAGTGTGGCCAGGTCAAGGTAGCCGTTGACAAAGCGGTCGAGTCCGAATTTGGTCTTGCCGTACTTGCGGGCCTGATGATGCACGACCTTCTCGCCTATTTTCGAGAATCCGGCCAGCTTTGCCAGATATGGTATGTAGCGGTGCATGTCGCCGTAGACCTCGATGTGCTTGACCACTTTGTTGCGGTAGGCTTTCAGGCCGCAGTTGAAGTCGTGCAGATTGCGGATGCCGGTCACACGGCGCGCCGTAGCGTTGAAGAGTTTCGTCGGAATGGTCTTCGAAAGCGGATCGTAGCGCTTCTGCTTGTAACCCGACACCAGGTCGTAGCCGTCGTCCTTGATCATGTGGTAAAGCGCCGGAATCTCGTCGGGCGAGTCCTGCAGGTCGGCGTCCATGGTGATGACCACCTCTCCTTTGGCACGGGCGAATCCGGTGTTGAGCGCAGGCGACTTGCCATAGTTGCGACGGAATGCCACGCCTTTGATACAGGGATTGGCTGCCGACAGGTCTCGGATCACATCCCACGAGCCGTCGGTCGAGCCGTCGTTGACAAATATCACTTCGTAGGTAAAGCCGTTGGCGGCCATCACACGCTCGATCCAGGCGGCCAGTTCGGGCAGCGACTCCGCCTCGTTATATAAAGGTACTACAACTGAAATATCCATTGGCTATTTATTATCAAATTTCGGCGGGGTCGTCCGGCGCCGCGAGCGGATGATCAGCGACAGCAGCATCGACAGCAGCGAACCGGTGAACACTACCACATAGATCAGCTCGAGCGCTATGTCGATCGGCGACGGGACATTGCCCGACTCCACCGATTTTCTGAACACCCGCGCCAGCTGCTCGGCCTCCGCGCCTGACTGCTGCGCAAGGAGCTCGCCCATCATACGCATCTGCTCGGTGATGAATCCCGGCCACACCCACCGCAGGGCCACGAACACGGCCACAGCCATGAGCATGCCGCCGAAGAAGAAGGCGCAGATACCCTGAAGCCACAATGCCGAGAACGTGGAGCGGCCATCGTCCTCGCGGTAACTCCGCGCGAGCATGATATAGGCCACGCAAGGCACGGCCATCAGACCGAATATCGCAGGCACGCCGAGCAGGGACACATAGCCCGTAGCGCCCATAAGGATCACCACGACAGCCATGAGCGGACCCATGACAAGGCCGTTTTCGGCCCCGCGACGATATACTGAACGTTGTGTTTCCATCTCAGGGACAAAGTTAAGCAATTTTTCGCGATTAATGCGCCGACACCCGCAAAAATTGGCAGCCTCGCAAATTTATGCTAACTTTGCCTCACAAAATATCATAACACATGCTGCTATCTGTAATATATCTTGTAGCCGGACTGGCCCTGATACTGATCGGCGCCAATATCCTTACCGACGGCTCGGCGGCGCTTGCCCGCCGCATCGGCATTTCCGACCTTGTGGTAGGCCTCACCGTCGTGGCTTTCGGCACCTCGACACCGGAGCTGGTCATCAGCGTCCTCTCGGCCGTGCGCGGGACCGCCGGGCTTGCTGTCGGCAACGTCGTAGGCAGCAATATTTTCAATATCCTGGTCATAGTGGGTGTCACGGCCACAGTCCGGCCTGTCCGCGTCGGCCGCGACATCATGTCCACAGAGATCCCGCTGGTGATCCTTTCGTCGCTGCTCCTTGTGGTGATGGCTTCCGGCCCCATACTCGACGGCACGTCGGAAAGCCTCATCACGCGCGTCGACGGCATCATACTGCTGATATTCTTCATCCTGTTCATGCGCGAGACACTCGCACGGGCACGTCGCACTCCCGCGGCCGGGACTCCGCAACAAGTACCGGCACCAACGCCCGCTCCGGCCGGCATGCCGCTGCCTAAGTCAGTAATATTCATCGTTCTCGGACTGGCCGGGCTGATCATCGGAGGCGACCGCTTCGTGGCCGGCGCGTCGGAAATAGCCCGCGGCATGGGTGTCAGCGACGCCGTCATAGGCCTCACCATTGTGGCCGTCGGCACTTCACTGCCCGAACTCGCCGCATCCGTCACAGCCGCCGTCAAGGGCAATCCCGACATGGCCCTGGGCAACGTCATCGGCAGCAACGTGTTCAATATCTTTCTCGTTCTCGGCGCGGCGGCCGTCGTGCGTCCGCTGCCCATGGGCGGTGTCACGGCCGTCGATCTCGGCACACTTCTCGGCGCATCCGTGTTGTTCTGGATCTGCGGCTGGCTCGTCGGCCACCGCACCATCACGCGGGGCGAAGGCATCATGCTCACCTCGCTCTACATCGTATATATGGTATGGCTGATAACAAACGCTATATGACACCGACCGTTGTCGGCCGGTTCGCGCCGTCGCCCACCGGGCGCATGCATCTGGGCAACATATACACCGCTCTGATCTCATGGCTCGCGGCCAAATCGGCCGGAGGGCGCTGGATCCTGCGCATCGAGGACCTCGACCCGCAGCGGTCGCGCACGGAATATGCCAGGCTTATCGAAGACGACCTCCACTGGCTGGGGCTCGAATGGGACGAAGGCGGTCTCGATGACCGCGGGCCACACGGACCTTACTCGCAGAGCGGGCGCACACATCTCTATGAGGGCGCCCTCGCGCAGCTGCGTGAAAGCGGCCTCACCTACCCCTGCCGGTGCACACGCGCCGACCTCAACGCCTCGTCGGCCCCGCATGCATCCGACGGACGCCGCATCTATCCGGGTACATGCCGCCCCGCGGCCGTGCCGCCGTTTGCCGCCGTGCTTTCTTTGGTTAATTTCTCATCAAGAAATTCCGGGCTGTTGCCGCAGAAAATCAGGCTTTTATTGCCCATTTTTTCATCTCCTAAACTAAATTGTTGTTTTGTATGAGAATTATTTTAACATATTTTTTCGATTCTATAAAGGGTTAAAAATAACTTTTAGTTTACTATTGCAAAATTGATGCTTTTTTAGTAAAATGATAAGTGGAAATTATTGTAAAGGAGGAATATTGATGCTTTGGGAATTAAAAAAGTGCTGGTATCGTATATATCAGGGCGCATTTAAGCTTGCCATGAATTTCCTGGATTGGTCAGAGCCGCAGTTGCTTGAAGGCAAAGGCTCCGTTTTAAGATTGCCGGAATTTATTAAAAGCAAGGGAATCAACAAGGTGCTTGTTGTTACGGATAAAGGCCTTATGAGCCTTAATTTGCTTGATCCCATGTTTGAAAAGCTTAAAGAAGCCGGTGTTGAGTATGTCGTTTATGACGGCGTTCAGCCCAACCCCACAATCCCCAACATTGAGGCGGCGCGCGAAATGTATTTGAAAAACGGCTGCGAGGGCTTTATCGCTTTCGGCGGTGGTTCTTCGATGGACTGCGCAAAGGTTGCGGCTGCAAGGGTTGTTAAGCCGAATCAAACCGTTCGCCAAATGAGGGGCTATCTTAAAGTGCTCAAAAAGCTGCCCCCGTTCTTTGCAGTGCCCACCACTGCCGGAACAGGCTCTGAAACCACTGTTGCCGCTGTTGTAACAGATCCCGAAACTCATGAGAAAAACGCCATCAACGATATCTGTCTGCGTCCGAAATTCGCGGTGCTTGACCCGGAACTTACCGTAGGTTTGCCGCCGCACATCACATCGACAACAGGTATGGATGCGCTCACTCACGCTGTTGAGGCTTACATCGGCAGAAGCAACACTAAGCAAACAAGAGAGCAGGCCGAAAAGGCCACAAAGCTTATATTCGATAATATCGAAGAGGCTTATAATAACGGAAAGGATTACGAAGCAAGAGCAAATATGCTCAAGGGCTCCTACTGGGCGGGCTGTGCATTCACGCGCGCCTATGTCGGCTATGTTCATGCTATCGCGCATAACCTCGGCGGTCTTTACGGCACGCCGCACGGCCTTGCAAATGCTGTTATTTTGCCGTATGTTCTTGAATGGTACGGTGATTGCATTTATCCGCAGCTTGCAAAGCTTGCCGATATCGTTGGCATCACAGGCTCTTCGGAAGCGGAAAAAGCTCAGGCATTCATCGCCGCAATCAAAAAGCTTAATGCGGATATGAATATCCCCACCACCTTTGATTTTATCAAAGAAGAGGATTTGCCCACGCTTATTCATCGCGCTCTTAAAGAGGGAAATCCCGGATATCCCGTTCCCCGCATTATGGATTATAATGATATGGAAGGCGTTATCCGCCGTTTCATGGCTTAATTTGCGAGTGTTGTCGTTTAAATAATGTTTAAAATTGCGTGCTGCTTTTTGCGGCACGCTTTTTTGGTTATTATGTACAGGCAGTATATGGCTTATTTGGCATTTTTTACAATTGTTTTTCAAACTTTACCTCTTTTACATTCTGTCTATAAATTGTTTTATTTTGTCTTTTACGTATTGCTTATTTTGTTG
>OLSQ01000490.1_pt1 | contig 38408 bp, 29 predicted proteins | sample 1672561 | NCBI WGS metagenome assembly OLSQ01 (sample SAMEA3136699, study PRJEB25190) | human gut metagenome | biome: human gut; feature: human-associated habitat; material: faeces | place: Austria | collected 2013
TAGGATACAAGATTCTCAATCTTGGCATAGGGGTTCGATTCCCCTATCGACTACAAAAGTGTTTTCATGTATTAATTTAGATTGTTTAAGCTTGCATTTAGTTCTTTACCAAAAGGCTACTGCAAGTTATTTTTTTATATATACGTACGAAGCCATATGAAACAATTATACACTATCATCTCCCTTCTCTTTCTGTTTACCCATCCTGCCTGGGCGCAGCAGCACGAGATATTTAACCAGCGCATCAGAACTCTACAGGTTGTAGGCGGAACCAACTGGTTATCGCTCCCAGTATCGTCACTGGGCGGAGAACCTATCCATATCGATTTTGACGACATGACGCACGATTATCATCGGTACAGCTACAAGATTGAACATTGTGATGCAAACTGGAACGTATCTGCTTCGCTCTTTGAAAGCGACTATATGAGAGGCTTCAACGGCAATCAGATTATTGAAGATGTAGAGCAATCCATCAACACCAATCATCCTTACACTCATTATCATCTGGCAATTCCCAATGCCGACTGCCAACTTACCATGAGTGGCAACTACAGACTGACGGTTTATGACGACAATGCGGAAAACGAGGAAGAAGGCAAAATGTTTACAGCCTGCTGGATGATTACAGAGCCTCAGCCATTGGTTAAACTGAAGTTAGAAGCTACTTCTACAACAGATATAGATATTCAGAAGGACCATCAGCAACTGAAAATGGAACTGGATCACAGCCAACTGAGAATCACTCATCCCAACCAGCTGAACATCGTAGTGCTTCAGAACGGAAGATGGGACAATGCTGTCATCAACCCTAAACCCGACTACCTGAGTGCGGGCAAAATGAGTTGGCAGCATGTAAGAGCTCTGATTTTCGATGCGGGCAATGAATACAGAAAGTTTGAGTTTCTGGATACCGACCATCCAACCATGGGAATAGACGCTATAGATTGGGATGGAAGCGACTATCAGGTAAAGGTAATGACTGACAGCCCTCGCCCCAATTACGTTTACGATGAAGCTGCCAAAGGTTCGTTTTATATCCGCAACAGCGACAACGTAGAAAACAACAACACGTGCGAATATGCACAAATTCACTTTACCCTGAAAGCTCCAAAACTGCCAGGCGATGTTTATCTGAACGCAGATTGGACCTACGGCCGTTTCCTCCCCGAATATCGGATGGAATATGATGAAATGACAAAAACCTATCACGCACGTCTCTTCATGAAGCAAGGTTATTACAGTTATCAGTATCTCATGAAGATGGAGAACGGAAGCATCAGGCTGCTCCCATCAGAAGGAAATTTCTATCAGACCCAGAACAAATACAATGTACTGGTTTACTATCGGGCTCAGAGCGACCGCACCGACCGGCTGGTAGGCTATGGAGAATTAAAATAAAAGAAGGAAATAAATGAGATTAAAAAGAAAAGGAGTTCTAGCATTTCAGAATGCCGGAACTCCTTTTCTATTTAATTCTAAAAGTGGAATTTCAGATCAACACCACATTGGAAAGGATTGCCACGCTGGGCAAAATACAGTTTCTTTCCTGTTGCTGCATTATCAACAGCAAAAGTATTGTAATTAGTATCTGTGAGGTTCCTACCCCAGATACTGATGCTCATCTTGCTGAAATCAATATCACAATGCGCACCCATCACGAAATACATCTTCTGGCTGTAGGTATTGGCATTATCCCAATAAGTCTTGCCCTGCGCATTCATATTCAATCCGAAGGTAAACTGTCCTAAATGATAGTCAGCCATGGCTGCTATCGTATGCTGGGGAACATAAGGAACCTTCTTGTCCTTATAATTCACAGCCTTATCACCCTCGCCATCAGTATATTCATCAAATACGGCGCGTGTAAAACCATAGTTTACACCCCAATCAAAAGCACCGTCGAAAGCCTGACCCTTGAGCGCGGCTTCAATACCACAACTGTGACTCTTACCTGCATTAACCATCATTCGGCCAAAGCCATAGGTTCCTGCCATCACAGAGAGTTGCTGATTGCGAACCTGCATATAGAAGGCACTCAAATCGAAATGAAGACGATGATCAAAAAGATTGAGATGCGTTCCTACCTCATAATTCCATGAGGTTTCCGGCTTAAAGGCAATAGTCTGGTTCACCCTATCATAATCTTCATCGGTATGAGAAACGTCATAATTGCCTCCCATCGCATCCTGACGGTGAGCATTCAGTTCGGTCTGCAAGATGTCACTGAACATCTGGATATTATAACCGCCTGCACGATAGCCCTTGCTCACCGTGGCATAAACATTGCTACCCTGCTCATCAAGCTGGTAACTTAAGCCAAATTTTGGCAAGAGCTGGTTGTAATCATCACTCGTTTTGCGGGCGAGCATTGAACGCAAAGTATAAGTGGCCTCCTTGCCCATCACATTAGCTGTCATCGCCATATAAGCATAAGTATCGTAATGAATACTTGTATGCATGAAATCGTAACGCAAGCCAAGCGTTGCTTTCAGACGGGAAGAAAGATCAAACGTACTCTCATGATAGAGACCAAAATTGCTCTGAGGAGTATGGAACAAACCCGGAGCTCCCATGCTCGCCGCCATGCTGATGCCGCCCGCCTTCTCTATCGCGGCCGTAGCCGCCGCATTAGCCGCAGGTTCTTTCATTCCCTTACTCATCATTTGCTTCACCATCAAAGAATGGATGGCGGAATACATCTGACTCTGGATAACGTTACTGATAGGCTTCGTCAATTCTGAACCGAATTTTACAGGACCATTTGTCTTCAACCACACATGGGAGAAGAATGCACCCTGGGTAAGATGCCAGAAGCCGAAGAAAGGCTGACGACTCTTAAATGTGAACTCCTGAGTGATAGAATTCTGCAACTGGTCTTGCTGCAAACTCAAATAATCTCCAGGAAGATAATCCTGATCCATCTTCATATTGTCATCCAGGAACTGATAGCTGGTAGTAGAAGCAAAATCCCATTTCGCTCCTTCATGACGAAGATTGACACCCGAAAGCAGCATGTTGCGGCGATAAAGCCCAGGGAATGTTGTATTTGGCAATGCAGCCTTGCCACTGTTTAAATCCAACTGACCATAAGGAAATGCATGCTGATAGACAAATTGGTAATTGGCTAGCAAATCCATGCTCCATCCTCTATCAAAACGGAACTTAAGATTAAACTTACCGCCAGCCTCATCATAATTGTCTGCATAATCGCTGGTTCCTGCACGATGGAAGAATCCCTTCTGTCCATCATAAAAAGCAGCTACCCCTAATGCGATACGAGGTGAAAGCTTCATATAATGAGCCGCTTCTACATTACGATAGAAATGAGAGCCCAATCCCAGATTAACGTAGGTGCCCTTGCTATCATAAGCATCGCGAGAATAGATGCGCACCAAACCACCTTCAGAATTCTGACCATAGAGTGTTCCCTGTGGACCACGGAGAATATCTATACGGCTGGTCTGATAATGGTGAAGATTGAAAGCAGCCTTGCTCAACACCGGAATTCCGTCAAGATAAATTCCTACAGCCGGACTGTTGATACGGCTGCCAATGCCGCGCACATACATGGCGTTGGTAAAACGCGATCCATAGTTGGGCATTACGAAGTTAGGAACATAGCAGGAAAGTTCGCGCAAATCGCGAGACCCCAATCGCTGCATCTGATAAGAACCAAAAGAAGTGCTGCTGAGAGGCTGTTGACGAAGACGGAAATTCTCCTTAGGCTGCGAAACAACCACAACTTCATCAATGTCATAAACTCGGCTGCTATCAGCCAGCAAGCCGTTAGCTTCTGCAAACTTTTCACTCGTACCCAATGACAGGTCAGAGCAAGTAGCCCTTTCGTTATCCGCAGCACTAGCCTGCAACGCTACCGCTGCCAAAACAATGCATACGCTCTTTTTACTATAAAATACTATTTTTTTCATAACGGGTGCAAAGGTACATATTTTTTCCTGCACCCCCTATCCTTATTTATGAGGAAACAGATAAACCCGTACGGCAAACCACATATAGGCTACGAGCAACAAATAACCTATATAATATAAGGTAGTAACACTGAAAATGATGTAATCAATGGCGCAAACCCCCACTAAACCACCCAGATACAGAACTGCATCACCTGCCGGCAAACGGTGTTTCACCTCATCAACACAAGCCAATCCTACTATCAGTATCGCCCAGACTGTAGCCAGGAAAAAGCCCAATATAGGCGGTACGGCAAAAGGATTGAGCGTAGGATGAAAATAAAAATGACGCCATACTTCTGGCAAAAACAGCTGAATGGTGGCATAGAAGGTTGCTGATATCGAAACAATAAGCACCAACGCTGTTGGATATGGGGAATCTATATCATTGAAGTGAACCAGTTTACCATTGCTATGGAAAATCTTACGAACTGTATAGGCTACAGCTATGAGAATAATGATAACCATGAAGATGAGCAAGTGAGTATTGCTGAAGGTCATAATGAACTCTGAAATAGGATCATCGGGAACAACCTTCGGCAACAGACGGGACTCACGGGTCCAGCCAAACTGATTATCTTCAGTAGCCAACTGCACCCAAACTGAATCTATGGAATCCTGAGGAACCATACGGATATCCGTAACCACCAGCAGGCAGTTCTTTCGGACGGCGAAGGAGTCGATAGGCAAATTGCTCAAAAATTCTTCAGGCTGTTGCGCTATCAATTCCAGGGAATCCTTGAATACCAGAAAATTGAATTTGTTGGTATAATGATGGGTAGTAGAAAACGAAATGGAATCGAGTTGTTTATTGCTGTACTCTACCATAGCTGCATGCATCTGGTGATGAGCACGGCGATGATAACAACTGCTGAACATCAAGAGGATGCCCAGCATACAAAGAATCTGTATCGTCCATTTCTTTTTCATTTATTTCTCACTATATAAGTTCATCTGACATTCGTTGCACGCAAACTCCAGACGGAAGCGGCGACCGTCGCCCAACTGCAGGAAGAGAGGCTCTCTCCAGGATGGTTTCTTGCCTCCACGCTTCACACAGTAGCCCAACGAATAGCGGATACAATGGCGGCACTGCATCAGGAGCGATTCTCCCTTTTCGTTGGTATACTTAGGTTGCATACTTCGGTTTGCCTTGTCTTTTTCTATATTCTCATCATATTCTTCCTGGGTCTTAGCATCCCATGCAGAAGGAATATTCTTACCCAACTCAAATGCCGGAACTACTGGCGACAGACCATGAATCTGATAAAAATCTCTTGCATCATAGTTAGCTATATTATAGAGATATCCCCATTTTCCGTATTCCGGCTGCCAAGTAAATTCCTCTTTCGTAAGTCGGTGCTCACCGGGCTGACTGAATCCAAAACCATTGTTGAACAGGGTTCTATCCCATCCACCCCACAACGACTTATCAAGCTGTTTCTGATTTGCCTTGGTAAGTTCATCTATCAATTCACGCCGGATAGCAGTGAGAATACTGTTCGGAACGAAGTATGTCTCCATTCCCTTCAGAAGTTCTACCTGGTAAGCTTCGTAAATCGTATCGCCCAGTTTGCTCATCTGAGCCTTTATATTTTCGCCCTGCGGGCGTTTCGCCTTTTCGAGCTTCAATTCTTTAAACACCTCAGCCACCTGATAAATCAAGCCTCCATCAGCCTCTTTCGTCTTCATGATGTTGACAACAGCCTTTACCCCCTGTGGCTCTTCCCTGAACTCATTACCCATCACAGGCTCCATTGCTATGACAATATAGATTTTACGTTCAGCAGACTTACGAGCCAGCAAAGCCTCGAAAGCCCGATCGTTATTACGATAAAGAGCCATGCCCGGACGCAAATGTTCAGGCATTCCAAACGGATAGAGGCGATTGCCCTCTACTCTGTTCACACGAAAGCCTTCCAACTCACGGTCATCATTGATAAAACACAGTCCATCGCCATTTTTAAAGCTGGCTACTGTGGCTACGTTGAAAGAAATGTTGCCACGTATTTCCTTAACCTTGCCCACAAACTCGCCGATAGCTTTCGGTGTATCGAAAGAAGCAATATCCGGCTGTCGCCCATTCAGGAAATAATGGGTAAAGCCACGATTGAAAGTCTTCTTCAGATTAGGTGTAAAATTATATTGAACATGTCCCACCGATGCACGGCGATACTTACGCGGTTCAGCTTTTACGATTGCATCGAGTTGACTGCTATAGGCAGCCACCACATTCTTGACGTAGTTGATATCTTTTAATCTTCCTTCTATCTTGAACGAAGTAGCTCCAGCATCAGCAAGATCCTTGAGATGATCAAGCTGACAAAGATCCTTGAGCGACAACAGATAACGCTGATGTTCAATCTCCTGTCCATTGGAATCAAGCAGATCAAACTTCATACGACAGAACTGTGCACATTCTCCACGATTGGCAGAGCGCCCGAAACACTTCTCAGAAGCATAACATACACCCGAATAGCTAACGCAGAGCGCTCCATGTACAAAGACCTCTATTTCTCTATCAGGAATCGCCTGATGGATCGCCTTGATTTCATCGAGCGAAAGCTCACGAGCCAGAACAACACGTTTGAAACCTAACGTGGTAAGCCAATACGCCTTTTCTGGAGTTCTTACATCACACTGGGTACTGGAATGCAATTCTCTACTCCACAAATTCTGCGCCCTCACCTCAGTAAGCACACCCATATCCTGCAGCAAAAGTGCATCAACACCAATCTCATCAAGTTGCTGGATCATCTTAAGCGTATCCAACATCTCATCCTGATAGATGATAGTATTCACTGTAACATGAACCTTTGCTCCAAACTGATGAGCATAATCACACAACTGTCTGATATCTTCCAGCGAATTGCCTGCTGCTGCTCGTGCCCCAAAACGAGGTGCACCAATATATACGGCATCTGCACCATGATCAATGGCAGCAATACCACATTCCAAGTTCTTGGCCGGCGCCAATAATTCTAATGTTTGCATAAGAAATCAATCTCGAAATCACCCGAGTCCTTCAAATTAACTGATTTCGTCAATATTGTAAGGAGTCTCCTGATAAACATAATAGTTGATCCAATTACTATAGAAGAGGTTGGCATGAGCACGCCATGTCACCAGAGGTTCTTCGTTCGGATCGTCATGATAATAATAATTTTTTGGCAGTTCTACATCATCACGCTTGCCCATATCACGCTTATATTCCTTATCCAGCGTGTTTGGCGCATACTCAAGATGACCCGTCACAAAGAATTCGCGGCCGTTTCTGGCCATCACAATGCTGACACCGCTTTCAGGCGATTCAGCAATGATGTCAAGTCCTGGCACTTTTTCAATATCCTCACGTCTTACCTCCGTATGGCGACTATGAGGCATATTAAAGATATCATCGAAACCGCGGAAGATTGGCTGAGACAAATCGAGAGGCTTCTGCTTAAAAATACCAAACATCTTCTTCTCTAAAGGATACTTAGGAACACCATAGAAATGATAAAGACCAGCCTGGGCACCCCAGCAGATATAGAGTGTTGAAGTAACATGGGTACGGGCCCAATCAAAAATCTCTTTGATTTCAGGCCAATATTCTACCTCCTCATAAGCCATCGTTTCGATAGGAGCACCGGTAACTATCATTCCATCAAACTTCTGTTTGGAAAGTTCCTGAAAATCCTTGTAGAACATCATCATGTGCTCTATTGGAGTATTCTTTGGCGTGTGACTTTTCAACTTCATAAAATAAACCTCTAACTGAAGAGGAGTATTCGACAGAAGACGAACAAGATCTGTCTCTGTCGTAATCTTGAGGGGCATCAAATTGAGCACACAGATTTTCAACGGACGAATCTCCTGCTTATGCGCACGACTTTCGTCCATCACGAATATATTCTCATGCTTCAACAGTTCGATAGCTGGAAGCTTATCTGGTAATCTTAACGGCATTTATTTTATTCCTTTCTTAAAATTTTTCTGCAAAGTTACACAATTTCAGCGAAGATAACGAAAGAAGAAACATTTTTTTGAGAAATATAAATAAATTAATGTGGAAAAGCAAAAGAAATCTTTCACTATGAAAAGGATTGTTAAAGATAAATGAGAATATTAAACCAATCATCACGTTTTTAATCAAAAACACATATCAGTTGCAACTTTATAGGCGACGCTTACGTCAAAGCTAAAAATGATGTATCCTATTAAGATTTGCAATTATGGAAAGTAAGAACATTAATCCACATTTAATCAGAACAGATGCAAAGAGTTCTGTAAAAATGAAAACAAAAAGTAAAAAGAGTATGAACGCAAGTTTAAAAAACATGGCGGTAGCGCTGTTCATCATGTCGGCTCCTATCGCTGTACAAGCTAAGCAATGGTCACTGCAGGATTGTATCAGTTACGCACTGGCTAACAACATTCAGCTGCAGAAGACTCAACTCACGAAAGCTTCAGCTCAGGAGGACTATCTGCAATCTAAGTCTGCACTTCTGCCATCGCTCTCTGCCAGCACTAACCAAAGTGTAAGCTATACGCCTTGGGTTTCTAATGGAATCAGCGGAGAAGGTTTCAGCAAAGCTTCCATCGACAAGGTATATTACAATGGCAGCTATAGCGTGATGGGCAGTTACACGATTTGGAACGGAAACAAAAACAGGAATCAGGTGAAACTGAACAAGCTGACACAGGAAGCGGCACAACTCGATTCGACAGCACAAGCCCTCAACCTGCAAGAACAGATAGCTCAACTTTATGTACAGATACTCTACTCTACAGAGGCTATCAACGTAAACAAAGAAAGTTATCAGTCGAGTGTTCAAAACGAAGAGCGTGGTAAGGAAATGGTAAAAATAGGCAAGATGAGCCAAGCAGACTTAGCACAACTCACAGCACAGAGAGCACAAGATGAGTATAACATCGTGCAGGCTGAAAGCAACGTTAAAGACTACAAACGACAGCTGAAGGAACTCCTGCAGATTACCAGTGAAGAAGCTTTCGACATCGCTATTCCAAGCACAACAGACCAGATGGCTCTGGCCTCTATCCCAGGAATGAACAGTGTCTATACAGCTGCGCTTCAGAATCGCCCTGAGTTTTTGAGCTATCAAAACAAACTCGACCAGAACGATCTGGACATCAAGATTGCAAAGGCAGGAAAGTTGCCAACCATCAGCGCAAATGCAGGAGCTACGACCAGCACCACATCCATGAACAAAAACGGTTGGGGCAGTCAGATGAAAACCAACTTCAGCCTGAGTGGTGGAATCGGTGTCAGCATTCCTCTCTTTGATAACCGACAGACCAAGACTTCTGTCAACAAAGCACTCATTCAGCGTGAAAGCATCCTGCTCGATATAAAGAATGAGCAAACTAAGCTCTACTCTACTATCGAAAACTATTGGCTGCAGGCTAATACAAACCAAAGCCAGTTTAAGGCTGCCAAGGCGAGCAGCGAAAGTGCACAAACTAGCTACGATCTTTTAAGTGAACAGTTTAAACTGGGATTAAAGAACATCGTAGAATTGAGAACCGGCAAAGATAATCTTCTGAAGGCTAAACAGAACGAACTTCAGGCAAAGTATCTTACCATTCTGAATATCAACATGTTGAAATTCTACCAAAACGGCAGAATCTAAAGAAAAGATAGGTGATAACATCCGAAAACATATTGCAAATCATTAATAGGTACATACATTTTTATGAAAAAACTTAGAATCAGCAAAATCTGGATTGCCCTGATTGTGGTAATCATCGTAGCTGTGGCAGCATGGCTGTTATCTGGAAGTAAAAACGAAGAGCAAATAGACTTCAAGCAGGAAGCTGTAACCACACAAACATTGCAGAATAGTGTAACTGCAACCGGTACTATTGAAGCGGTAACTTCTGTAACGGTTGGTACACAGGTGAGTGGTATTGTAAACAAACTTTATGTTGATTACAATTCGCAGGTAAAAAAAGGTGAAGTCATAGCTGAACTCGACAAAACCAACCTGATGAGCGAGTTGAATACTGCCAAAGCTAACCTGGCAAGTGCGCAAAGCAGTTTGAACTATCAGAGTGCAAACATGAGCCGCTACCATACCCTCTATAAGAAAGGTTTGGTAAGTGCTGACGATTATGAAAATGCACTTCTCACCTATCGCCAGGCGAAAGAGCAAGTAGCTTCGGCCAAGGAAAATGTACAGAAAGCCCAAACCAACCTGAGCTATGCTACAATTACATCGCCAATAGATGGAACTGTCATATCAAAAAGCGTAGAGGAAGGACAGACCGTAGCAGCAAGCTTCAACACACCAGAGCTCTTTACTATCGCTAAAGATCTGACCAACATGCAGGTGATTGCAAATGTTGACGAGGCAGATATAGGCGGTGTAAAAGAAGGTGACCGCGTTAATTTTACAGTAGATGCTTATCCTGACGATGTATTCCAGGGAACAGTAAAACAGGTTCGTCTGGAAGCTACTACAACAAACAATGTAGTCACTTACGAGGTTGTCATCTCTGCACCCAACGCAGATCTCAAGTTAAAACCAGGACTGACTGCAAATGTTACCATCTTTACACAAGAACGTGCTGGTATTCTTGCCGTTGCCAACAAAGCACTCCGCTTTACTCCAACCAAGGAAACAGTGGGAAAGAACATCAAGATTGTTGACTGCAAAGGAAAGAACAAAGTTTGGACTCTTGCTAACAATACCCTTACAGCTCATTCTGTAACCATCGGTCAGAGCGACGGTATACATACAGAAATTGTCAAGGGATTGAAGAAAGGACAGAAGATTGTAACTGAAATCATAGTTAATACCCCTGAAGAGAATGAGGAGCCTCAACAAAGTCAAGGTTTGATTAGCGGTCCTGGACCTAGAGGAAAGAAAAAATAAAAAATAAGAGTATGGCAAACGACAATATTCAAGCAAACAGCGAAAAGAAAGTTGTGATAGAACTCGACAATGTTCGTCGCGACTTTCTTGTGGGTGAGGAAACTGTCCACGCCCTAAAAGGTGTAAGCTTTAAAATATACGAAGGTGAGTTTGTTACCATCATGGGTAAATCAGGATCAGGTAAATCTACCCTGCTGAACCAGCTAGGTTGTCTCGATACCCCATCCTGTGGCGAATACTATCTGGATGGAGTAAGCGTACGAAAGATGTCACGTAATGATCGCGCCATTCTTAGAAACCGAAAGATTGGATTCATCTTCCAGAACTACAATCTTCTACCGAAGACTACAAGTGTAGAAAATGTAGAACTTCCACTGATGTACAACCCGAACGTAAGCGCAGAAGAACGAAAGCAACGTGCTATCGAATCGCTGAAAGCTGTTGGTTTAGGAGAACGTCTCTATCATAAGAGTAATCAGATGTCTGGAGGACAGATGCAGCGTGTAGCCATAGCTCGTGCGTTGGTCAACAACCCCGCTGTGATACTTGCTGATGAAGCAACGGGTAATCTCGACACCAGAACCAGTTTCGAGATTCTGGTACTCTTCCAGAAACTTTATGCTGAAGGAAGAACCATCATCTTCGTTACCCACAACCCAGACATTGCAAATTATTCGAGTCGTAATATCGAACTGCGTGATGGTCACATCATCAGCGACACCTATAACGAACATATTCTCTCGGCAGCCGAAGGTCTAGCAGCCTTGCCGGCCAACACGGACGAATAAGTTTTCAATGTTAAGTGTTGAATGTTAAATTACTTAGCATCCAATAGCAAACGAAGTTTTCACTTAACACTTAACATTTAACATTTAACATTACAACAAGTAAAATGAATTATCAGAATCTTTTCAAAATAGCCATCCGCGCCATTGCTGCCAACAAAATGCGCTCTTTCCTTACCGCACTTGGCATCATCATCGGTATTGCTGCGGTTATTACCATGCTTGCCATCGGACAAGGAAGTAAAGCCAGCATCAAGGCAAACATCGCAGAGATGGGATCAAACATGATTATGATTTCACCAGGTGCAGACATGCGTGGCGGTGTGAGACAGGATGCTTCGTCAATGGAGACGCTGAAGCAAGCCGACTATCAGAGCATCAAAGACGAATGTAATTATATCTCAGCTATTTCTCCTACTGTAAACAGTTCCGGACAGTGGATCTACGGAAACAACAACACCCAAAGTTCCATTTATGGTGTAAACCAAGACTACCTTTCCATCCGACAACTGAAAGTGGCAGATGGAGAAATGTTTACTGATACAGACATTAAGGCTGCATCTAAAGTTTGTATTTTGGGACAGACAGTAGTCGACTATCTTTTCCCTGATGGCAGTGATCCTATCGGTAAGGTTGTGCGATTTAACAGCATTCCATTCAGAGTAATCGGTGTCTTGAAGAAGAAAGGTTACAATAGTATGGGTATGGACCAGGATGATTTGGTACTTGCCCCCTACACAACAGTAATGAAGCGAATTATGGCACAAACCTATTTAGGAGGCATCGTCTGCTCAGCTATCACCGAAGAGGCTTCTCAACCTGCCCAAGATCAGATTACAGAAATATTGCGACGCAACCACAAATTGAAAGACGCAACAGATACTACTGAAGCAGATGAAGATGACTTCAATATCCGCTCTCAAGAGGAAATTTCAAGCATGATGAATTCTACCATGTCTACAATCACCATCCTGCTCGGATCCGTGGCAGGAATCTCGCTGCTGGTAGGCGGCATCGGAATCATGAACATCATGTATGTATCTGTAACAGAGCGCACCCGCGAAATAGGTCTTCGAATGAGTGTGGGCGCACGAGGTATTGATATTTTGAACCAGTTTCTGATAGAAGCTATCTTACTTTCTGTAACTGGCGGTATTATAGGAGTGATATTGGGAGTTAGTTTATCGCTCAGTCTGAACTCTTTCTTCCATATAGCCACCCAAATAGAGCCTTGGAGCATTATTATGAGTTTTGCAGTCTGTACATTTACTGGCGTTTTCTTTGGATGGTATCCTGCAAAGAAGGCAGCAAGGCTCGACCCTATCGAGGCTATCAGATACGAATAAAAAAAATTGGGAGAACATTAAATATTCTCTGAGGTTTTTCAAAAAAAACAAAAAGTTTTTTGGTGAATACAAAATAAAGTTGTACTTTTGCGTCTGCGGAAGTGCAACTTTTTTTATTTGAAGTTAAACGAATCGCATGAATTGAATAGTAAACAGGTTTAAATATAGAAGATTATGAAATTTATAGGAATTATTCCAGCAAGATACGCATCAACACGTTTCCCGGGAAAGCCACTTGCCATGTTAGATGGCAAACCAGTGATACAGCATGTTTATGAGAAAGTAGCAAGTTGTCTAGAAGCAGCCTATGTTGCAACAGACGATGAGCGAATTTTCAATGCTGTAGAAGCATTTGGCGGTAAAGCTGTTATGACGCGCAAGGATCATAAGAGCGGTACTGACCGCATAGAAGAAGCTATCGAAAAAATTGGTGGAGACTGGGATGTCATTGTCAATGTTCAAGGAGATGAACCTTTTGTTGACAAGAGTCAACTGGAAACCATCTGCCAGTGTTTTGATGACCCAACAACCCAAATTGCCACTTTAGGAAAAGCTTTTACCAGTATGGAAGCTGTAAAAAATCCTAATAGTCCAAAGATTGTTGTAGACAATCAAGGCTTTGCTATGTATTTCTCTCGCAGCATCATTCCATACGTAAGAGGAAAGGAAGAGGAAGAATGGCTCAAGAGTTTTCCTTATCTGAAACATTTGGGCATCTATGCTTACCGCAAAGAAGTTTTAAAAGAGGTAACCAAACTGCCACAAAGTTCACTAGAAATAGCAGAGAGCCTGGAACAACTTCGATGGCTGCAGAATGGCTACAAGATAAAAGTTGGTACTACAGATGTTGAAACTGTAGGCATCGACACGCCAGAAGATTTGCAGCGGGCAGAAGACTTTTTGAAAAACAGAAAGTAATAAGAAACAACATATACTTTTTAAGGTATCGCAGAATGAACAAAATTGAAAATATCGTCAAAAAATATATTATTCACCATGGTATGTTCAAGTGGCAAACACCATATATCGTTGCCTTGTCCGGAGGAGCCGATAGCGTTGCCCTATTGCTTATCTTGAAAAATATAGGACTGAATATTTCTGCTGCGCACTGTAACTTTCACCTTCGCGGCGAAGAGAGTGACAGAGACGAGCAATTTTGTGTAAATCTGTGCCAACAACAGGGAATCAGTTTGTCTCGAATCCATTTTGATACTTATGCTTATGCCCATTTGCACAAGGTAAGTATCGAAATGGCTGCACGCAACTTACGCTACAGCTATTTTGCCCAATTAGTAAAAGACTTGCATGCAGGAGGCATTTGTGTGGCCCATCATCGCGATGACAATGTAGAAACTTTACTTCTGAATCTGTTAAGAGGATCCGGAGTAGACGGATTAGCAGGCATCGCCCCAAAAAACGGAAATATTCTGCGCCCTCTTCTCTGCATCAGCCGACAGGATATATTGCAATACCTAAAAGAAAAAAAGCAAGATTTTGTCACAGATTCAACAAATTTGGAAGACGATGCTTTAAGAAATAAAATTCGCCATCATGTAGTACCTCTTTTAGAAAGTATCAACCCGGCAGCAAGTGAAAATATCGCTCTCACTGCCAAATACATACGCCAAGCGAAAAGTATACTTGAGAGCATGGATAGCATCAGTACAACCGACTCTAATAGGAAAGTTATATATATCCCTAAAGTATCTGTCATGAATGCTCCAAGTCCGGAATTCATACTCCATAAAGAATTAGGCAGATATGGTTTTCATGGCAATGTCATTGATGACATCTGTGAAAGCCTCTTCAGTCAGGATTGTGGTGTCGGTAAAATCTGGAAAAACGAAGACTATATGATAGTCATCGACAGAGAACAGCTGTTGATCTCTAACATAAAAGACTTGAATAACATTCAGGAGCAAAGAGCGTTCCGACTGCCAGAAGAAGGCATTTACAACATGGACGAAGGAACCCAAATCAAGATAAGAATCTTCTCGCACATGGGTGACTTCATGCCAAGCAAAGAATCGCAATGTATCACTTTGGATGCTGAAAAAGTCAGTTTTCCCCTCACCTACCGACTGGTAAAAGAAGGCGATAGATTTCAACCTTTCGGCATGAAGGGTAGCAAACTGTTGAGTGACTATATGACCGATAGGAAATTTGACTATATACAAAAGAAGACACAGCATGTATTAACTGATAGTAAAGGTGAAATCATCTGGCTTATCGGCGAACGTACGTCTGAAAAAACAAAGATTACCGAAACCACCAAGAAAATATTGGAGGTCATCATCAAATGAAAAAGAAAATATTATATATCACAAGTTTAGTTCTCATTCTGCTGGCTACCGCCAGCACATGGAGCTATTATTGCCTGAACCCATCAAGTGATAGAGTGAACAAGGCAAAAGCAAACATAAAAGTATACAGTCACTACGAATTAATCCAAAATGGAAAAACAATACTCCGGTTCGACGAAGACACTACGACACTGGCTGCCAACTTTATGAATCGTTGGGCGTTGATTCCTTCATGTGAAGGAAGACTTGCCGCCTGCTACAACAACAGCATCAGCCGGAATCACTATCTTGGCAAAGATGCGGATAGCATCTTTAAAGAGAAAGTTGATTCTTTAGACAGTTTGTATAGAGACTCCAAATGGAAAGTTGGAGAACTGAACTATTATATTCACTCTCATTCTGTCCTGGATGTAGGCTACAACTCTATTTGCGCTTATACCCAACACGAACTGGAACTACGCGATTCTGCCAAGAAACTGATTGACTCCCTGAAACATGTACAGAAAAAAGGACATTTCAAGTTGAAACGCTCCATTTCATATCAAGCCTATTATAGAGACGAGAACGGAAAATGGAAGAGTCAGGCATGTAAACTCATCAAAGCAATGAATGGAGAAACTGCACAAGGAAGCCACACATTCCAACTTTCCTCAGAAACAACTCCTGAAGGGGTTAAAGCTATTTCACCTCAACTTGCAGCATCTTTAGCAACAGCTCATGGAGTCACACTTCGACGCTCTATTGATTACACCCTCTTACCTGATTCGCTAGGATATTATCGGGGTACAACCGACAGTATCTATCAACCAAACGGTCATGGATGCTGGCAAGGATACGATGGAACCTATTATGAAGGTTACTGGAAAAACGGGAAACGTGAAGGATTCGGATTCAGCATTGCTCCCAAGAAGCCATTACGAATAGGCGAATGGAAAAATGACCGCTATAAAGGCGAAAGACTCGTATATACATCGGAACGTATTTATGGCATTGATCTGAGCAAATACCAGCATGGAAAAGGCAGAAAAAAATATGCTATCAACTGGAACCGTTTACGCATTACACATCTTGGACGTCTCAGCAAAAAGACAGTGTCAGGAACAGTAAACTTCCCTATTCGCTTCATCTATATCAAGAGTACAGAAGGTAAATCGATGTTAAATCCATATTATAGAAAAGATTATCGTGATGCAAAAGCACATGGTTACAAGGTTGGAACCTATCACTTCTTTACCACCATAACACCTGCTGCCGAACAGGCACGACACTTTCTGAAACACAGTATCATTAGGAAAGGCGATTTTCCTCCTGTTCTTGATGTTGAACCGCTTCCTAGTCAAATCAAGAAAATGGGAGGGTCTGGAGTATTGTTTGCACGCATTAGAACTTGGCTTAGAATTGTAGAAAGAGCAACAGGTGTTAAGCCTATTCTTTACATCAGCCAAACTTTCGTAAATCGCTATCTGCCAAAGGCTCCCGATCTGAAACATAACTACCAGGTTTGGATTGCACGATATGGAGAGTATAAACCAGACATCCGATTGGTATATTGGCAACTCTGCCCCGACGGAAGAGTAGCAGGAATACATGGAGAGGTAGACATCAACGTGTTTAACGGATACGATGACGCTTTTCAAAGTTTTGTTAAGAACAAGACCGTAAAATAACCTTAAAATGAGTAAGTTAGGTTAATTACGTTAAAGTAAGTTATAAATCTAGTCATGTATCAATATTTTTATTATCTTTGCGCCAATTGTGCAATGTGTAACTAAGAGGAAAGATAATGAGACAGCTTAAGATACAAAAGAGTATAACCAATCGTAATAGTGAAGCCCTCGACAAATATCTTGTAGAGATAGGTAGAGCCCCAATGGTTTCTATTGATGAAGAAATAGAATTGGCTCAAGCTATCCGCAAGGGAGGTAGAGCTGGCGAAAGAGCAAAAAATAAGTTGATTGAAGCCAACTTACGTTTTGTGGTGTCGGTAGCAAAACAATATCAGCACCAGGGACTCACCTTGACAGACTTGATTGACGAAGGAAACATCGGACTCATCAAAGCTGCGGAACGCTTCGACGAAACACGAGGGTTCAAATTTATCTCATACGCTGTATGGTGGATTCGTCAGAGTATTTTACAGGCAATAGCAGAGCAAAGCCGAATTGTTCGACTTCCTCTCAACCAGGTAGGATCACTCAATAAGGTAAACCAGGAAATTAATAAGTTTGAGCAGGAAAACCAACGTCGTCCAAGCGTTGAAGAACTTGCTGCCAGAACGGGTGTTGACGAGGACAAGATTTCTCAGAGCATGGCTGCCAGTGGTCATCATGTAAGCATCGATGCTCCATTCAGTGATGACGATGACAACTCTATGGCAGATGTAATGGCAAGCGGAGACGATGCCAGAACAGACAAGCAGGTTGACCATGAAAGTATGGCACAAGACCTAAGACAGGTTTTAAAAGTTTGCCTCAAGGATCGCGAACTGAAAATTATCTGCGCATGCTACGGAATTGGAGAAACCGAAAAGGGACTCGAGGAAATTGGTGATAAAATGGGGCTGACCCGTGAGCGAGTTCGCCAAATAAGAGAAAAAAGCATCACCAAACTGAGAGAATCCGGGAAGATAGGAATCCTTATGAAATATCTTGGTTAGGAAAGCTGCTGCCCAAAATATTTGGCATAGTTTTTCAGCCAAGTAACATCTTAACTCATAATAAATGAAGAAATATCAAACACACATCATTTTGACGATTATCTTCTGCATGATGGCTTTTGCAGCACATGCAAGAAGAATGTCACCGAGAGACGCCTTTAGTGACTCGGTGATGTGTTTGGTATTTAAATATTCACAATCTGTTGACACAACAGGTAGAGCTGAGCACAAGAGTTATGCCTACACTAAATTTCAAATCAAAACAAACAAACGTAATGCAACGCTCATGCTAGTACCGACAATGTATGCGGTGGCTCATGGGGGTGGCAGAAGATTCATCAGCGAGTATTATAACCAAATGACGCTAGACGCAAATGGCAGACCAGTTGCCAAGCGTTTGCTGAACATAAGCACCATTCCGCATAGAAGCAACACATTGTCATCTGTTTTGAAATACATGACTCCAACGGTATATGGAGAAACACTTTTCGAAACTAATATTCTTTCTCCTTTCCACTATAAGAATCGCAGATATTATAAATATGCCGTCACCCAATTACCATTCGGCAAAGCACAAGTCTACGTATATCCACGTCTCAAAAACACCCAGGTTATTGAAGCACGTGCCATTGTTGATTCCCAAAGCGGAAAGATAAGCATGGTAGACTTTGAGGGCGAATATGATATGACCCGTTTCTATATCTCTATTATTATGGGTAAAGACGGATTTGGTTCACTTTCTCCTGCAAGGTGCAGCATGAGAGCCAACTTCAGTTTTATGGGTAACAAGATAACGGGCATGTATACAACTGTATACGGACTGCCGAAAATATTAAGTGATTCACTCAATAATGTTGCCGACACAGCATTAATGGCAAAAGTGCGCCCAATTGAGTTAAACCAAGATGAGGCTGACATATACAAAAAATTCTACGAAAAAAGGAAACAAATAACAGATTCATTGAACAACAACACACCAGAGAAAAACTTTGCAAAAGACATACTTTGGGATGTTATCGGTGACAATGTATTAAACAGAATTTCCCAAGGCTTCGGAAAGCAAAACCAAGGCTACTTCCGTATCAGTCCTATTCTCAACCCACTCTATATGGGATACTCCGAGCGAAAAGGAATTGTATACAAGTTTGACCTGAAGGGAGGCTACAGGTTTACAGAAAAACTGGAATTGGGGCTTCGCTTTAAAGGAGGTTACAGTATGAAACAACACAGATTTTATTTCAATATACCATTGACATTCAACTATAACCCGAAGCACAATGGATATCTGAAGTTAGAAATCGGTAACGGCAATAGAATATCGAATAATCGTGTCGCACGAAAGATGTTAGGCATCAGCAAACCGGAAGATAATGATTTTCTATATCCTCTACTCACAGGATATCCGGGACTGGCATTACCAGAAATTTCAACAGAGATTGATGCTAATAACAGGAAACTGACAGAGTTTAAAGATGATTACCTTCGTCTTACTAACCACTGGAGTTTCAACGACTATGTCGGTTTTGAGATTGGCTTGGTTTCACATACCCGAAAGGCAGTGATAGAAAGTTTCTATAAACTGTTTAATTATCCAAGCAAATATGTATCAGTAGCACCAGCTGTGGCATTAGAACTGTTACCCTGGGGAAAGAAAGGCTCGATTTTTAAAATAGACTACGAAAAGGGATGGAAAAACCTACTTGGATCAAACATAGACTACGAACGGGTTGAAGCAGATGCACAAACTATTTTTCAAGCATCACGCCGTCAATCATATTCTGTTAGATTAGGAGCAGGTTTTTATACCCGTAAAGGTGACCATTGGGATTTCGTTGACTATACCAATTTCCATGACAACAATATTCCTGGAGGTTGGAATGACAGTTGGAGTGGAGAATTCGAATTACTGCCATCCCAATGGTATAATGCCAGTGATTATTACGTTCGCGGAAATTTCACTTATGAAGCTCCCATGATTGCAACTGCATGGCTCCCCCTGATTGGGAAATATATAGAAGCAGAGCGTCTGTATGTAAGCAGTCTTGTTGTAAACCATTTACACCCATACACAGAATGGGGATATGGAGTAACAACAAGAGCTATTACCCTAGGGATTTTTGCAGCCTTCAAAAACACGAAGTTTAATGGCATAGGCTGTCGCTTCGGTTTTGAACTATTTAGAGATTGGTAATATTCATAAAAGCATGGATAAAACATGATTTCTAGGGCACAATATCAATAACATCATAAAAAAACAAAATATGAGTTCACAACTAACTGTTTATAAAGCAAGTGCAGGATCAGGTAAAACATTTACTTTGGCTCGCGAGTATATGACACTCGTGATAGCTAATCCTGCTTCCTACAGAACCATTCTTGCAGTAACCTTCACCAACAAAGCTACTGAAGAAATGAAAATGCGTATCTTAGGAAAATTATACGAAATTGCACACGGACTACCAGAAGCAAACGATTATGTAAATCAAATACAGCAGGCTTTACCCTATCTTTCATCCAAACAAATTCAGAAAAATGCAGAATCTGCCCTGCATTTGCTCATACATAATTATAACTATTTCCGGGTTATGACCATCGATACGTTCTTTCAGAGTGTATTGAGAAATCTTGCACGTGAACTTGATCTGACTGCCAATTTAAGGATAGAACTCAATGACTATCAAATAGAACAGCATGCCGTTGATGAACTTATAGAAAGTCTTGAAGATACCGATCGTCTACTTTTCTGGATTATGGATTATATCAAAGAAAATATTGATGATGATAAGAGTTGGAATGTTATAGGACAGATCAAGAAATTCGGTGAGAACATATTCAAGGATTATTACAAAGCTCATTCCGACAAGCTGACAGAATTGATGGAACAAGAAGATTTCTTCAAGGATTTTACCGACCGAATGAAAAAGATGCGCAATAAGGCAAAAGAGCAGCTTAAAGAAATTGCTGCTACTTTTTTCGATTCCCTTGAAGAAGAAGGCTTTACGTCAGACGACTTAGCTGGAAAAACGAGAGGTATTTGGAGCTATTTCAACAAGCTGAAAAATGGCAAATACAGTGATGATGATCTACATAATGATACTTTCTGTAAATGTCGGGAAAGTCCGGAAGCATGGGTCAAAAAATCTGATGTAAAAAATTGTACTGATATCTTCAATTATGTGGAATCGGTGCTCTACCCTATCCTGCTGTTTGCAGAAGATAATCGTCCAAGACTCACCCGAATCTTCAAAAGTACCGATCTGACCATAAAGCATCTTAATCAGCTCCGCCTTTTGGGAAGCATAGATAAAAAAGTCAGGGAGATGAACAGAGAGGCAAACCGTTTCCTTTTGAGCGATACTCAGACCTTGCTCAACTCACTGATAAAGGATAGCGATTCGCCATTCATCTTTGAAAAGATTGGCACTCAACTCGACCATATAATGATTGACGAGTTCCAAGATACTAGCACCATCCAATGGAAGAACTTTAAAGTGCTGCTCGAAGAAACCATGAGTAGAGAAAATGCAGGTAACCTCATTGTTGGTGACGTAAAACAAAGTATTTACAGATGGCGATCCGGCGATTGGAGACTGCTCAATAATATTGATAAAGAATTTAATAAAAGCGCGAAAAAAGTAAGCATAGAAACTTTGGGTACCAACTACCGCTCTGATAGAAACATCATTGAGTTTAACAATGCTTTTTTCACAGAAGCAGTAAAATTGGAGATTGAGGACCTGAAAGATAAATGTCCTGAGGAATGTAAACAGCTGGAAAGCGCATATAGCGATGTCTGCCAGCGAGTACCAGACCACCATTCTGTTCCTAATGGATCTATCAGTATCCAGCTCCTGGGCGGTGAAAATATTGAAGACAGAATGATGCAAACCACACTGGACACTGTAGACAAGTTGGTTGAAAGAGGTGTTCCTTGCAACAAAATAGCAATCCTGGTAAGAAGCAACCGCAACATACAGGACATTGCTGAGTATTTTATGAACCATTCCGACTATCCGTTGGTTTCAGATGAGGCATTCAGGCTGGATGCCTCCCAAGCAGTATGCACATTGGTTAACGCTCTCTACATACTGGTACACCCAAATGACAATATTGCATTAGCAACTCTCAACAAGTTTTGTGACACGTATTCTGTAGCTGGAAATATGCCGGAACAACTTTTGACTAATCGTTCTGAGTATCTGGAAATGCCACTGTTCGATCTCACAGAACGCCTTTTTGCAGAACTTAAACTTGGCGAAATAAAAGACATGATCAAGCAAACTGCCTACATCTGTACTTTTTATGATTGCTTAAGTAAATATCTCACAGATAACAGTAGTGATATCACTGGATTTCTGAAAGAGTGGGATAACCGTATCCACGAAAAAAGCATTCATAGCGATGGCGATGGAGGTATCAGATTCCTTACTATACATAAGAGTAAGGGACTGGAATACGATCATGTTATCATGCCTTACTGTGACTGGCAACTAGAAAAAGCCAACACTATCTGGTGCACACCGCAAGAAGCTCCATACAACGAGCTTCCACTGGTACCTATAGATTTCAGTGCTAAACTGATGAAGCAAAGTATATATGAAGCAGATTATAATCATGAACATCTGCAAAACATAGTCGACAATTTGAATCTGCTTTATGTAGCCTTCACACGTGCCAGTCATAACCTGATTGTAATTGGCAAACGAGCTAATAGTGCATATCGTTCTGCCATTATCGAATCTGTACTCGACAAGGTAGCCAGCCGACTTGAAGCTAATGATGTAAAGATGGAGTTAACAGGAATAGGTTCTGATGCCAAAACAGATGACATATCTTTCTGCTATAATGAAATATATGTACCTGCTTCTTCCAAGAAATCAAACGAGAAGAAGGATACAAACGTGCTCTCAGCCTATTCTCAACCGTTAGAAATTAAAATAAATGTTACGCCTGAAATGCCAGAATTCAGACAGAGTAACCAGAGCCGTGACTTTATAAAGCGTGATGAAACAGAAGAGCAACAGAAGTTTTATATCAAAATGGGTACCATTTTGCACAACCTCTTTTCTACAATCCGCACGGTTGATGATATTGATGGAGCCCTGAAACAGTTGGAGTTAGACGGACTTTTATACGATCAAGACCTCACACCAGAGAAAATAAAGGAGATGATCAGGAAAAGACTTGAATCACCAAAGGTCGCAAAATGGTTTGATAAGGAACTGACCATACTAAATGAATGTTCTATCCTGACAGTTGAAAATGGAAAAGTGGCAGAATACCGTCCAGACCGCGTGATGCAAAACTCAAGAAAAGAAACCATCGTGGTAGACTTCAAATTCGGTAAACAGAAAGTAGAACACCATGAACAGGTTAGAAAATACATCGGCTTGTTAAAAAGTATGGGACATCACCGAGTAAAAGGTTATCTATGGTATGTATACCCTAACAGAATAGTTGAAGTGATAAAATAATACGGTTGCCCCTTTCCAAAAAACAGGGCAACATAAAGAACAGTTGCAAACATTGAAAAGTCCATTAAGATATGAAAGCATTTTTAAAATATGTAGCAAGAGATATTCTCGAGAAATACGGAAACAATCTCAGCGACATTGCCGTCGTGTTTCCAAATAAACGCGCCGCTCTTTTCCTCAACGAGAGTCTGGCCCGTTTGACTGATCATCCTATCTGGTCGCCATCTTACATAACTATCAGCGACCTTTTTCGCAAACATAGCACATTGAAAGTTGGAGACCCAATCAAACTTGTTTGCGATTTACATAAAACATTCGTAGCCTGCACTGGTATTGATGAGACCCTAGACCATTTTTATGGATGGGGACAACTTCTTATCACAGATTTTGACGATATTGATAAAAACATGGCAGAAGCAGAAAAACTCTTTGCCAATCTTAGCAATATACATGAACTTGATGACATCTCATATCTTACAGAAGAACAGAAAACGCTGATTAAGAAATTTTTCAGCAATTTCAACGATGATCACAACTCAGAACTCAAAAAGAGATTTCTACAATTATGGAGCCATTTCCTTGATATCTATAAGCAGTTCAACATGCGTCTTGAAGAACAAGGATTGGCTTATGAGGGGGCTCTGTACAGGAAAGTTGTAAATGATGAAAACATCAGATTCCAACACAAGAAATATCTCTTTGTTGGTTTTAATATGATGCAAGTAGTAGAACGGAAACTCTGCGACCGCTTGATGAAAGAGGGTAAAGCACATTTCTATTGGGACTACGATGACTATTATATGCAAAACAATCATGAGGCAGGTCACTACATTCGTGAATATCTCAAATATTATCCTAACGAATTGAATGATATGCCTCCTCAGGATCTTCGTGATATTTATCATAACTTTGATAACAATAAAGACATTACATACATTTCGGCATCAACTGAAAACATTCAGGCCCGCTATGTAAACCAATGGCTTAAAGAAAAGAAACGCTATAAATATGGGAAAAAAGTGGCTATAGTATTAGCCGATGAAGGATTGTTACAAAGTGTTATACATAGTCTTCCTACAAACGAAGACATCAAGTCGTTGCCAGATTATTCTGAGAACGACCAGTTATCATATAACATAACATTGGGTTATCCGCTTCAACAGACACCATTCTACAGTTTGCTGCAACAGCTCATCAAGTTGCAGGGCGTAGGTCACCCCAAGCATAGTAACAACTATCGCTTACATAATGTGCTCATGGTGCTCCGTCATCCATACACACGCTATATCTCTCAAAATTATAGCAAACTCTTGAGCGCTCTTGACGAGCAGAAGCAGTTCTATCCTACCCGCCAATTCCTAAGCATGGATGGTGATGAAGGCTTGTCACTGCTTTTCAAAGATTTGGGTGAGACTGCAACAGAAAATGAATACAACTTGAGACTCATCCAGTATCTGCTGGATATTTTGAAGACAATAGGTGTGAATAGTAAAGAACAGGACGATCCTTTATTCCAGGAATCGCTCTTCAGGACCTATACATTATTAAACCGTCTGCAAGAACTCATCCAGACAGGAGACTTAGCAGTAGACTGCATCACTCTGGAACGACTCATCCAACAGCTCATCCAATCTACAAGTATTCCTTTCCACGGAGAACCTGCAGAAGGAATACAGGTAATGGGTGTATTGGAAACTCGAAATCTTGATTTCGAGCATATCTTAGTACTCTCATGCAACGAAGGGAAACTGCCGAAAGGTGTAAACGATGCTTCATTTATTCCCTATTCATTGAGAAAGGCATACGGCTTGACTACGGTAGATAACAAAGTAGCTATATACGCCTATTATTTTCACAGTCTGCTCCAACGCTCACACGACATCACTTTATGTTACAATAACGCAACAGAAGATGGCCAATCGGGTGAGATGAGCCGTTTTATGCTACAACTCCTGGTAGAAAGCCATCATGACATCGAGCGCTTTTCTTTGGTCGCAGGACAAAACACGCTGCGTCCTACTTATGAACCAATAGAGAAAAAACTGCATACGCTCAGCCAGCTCAAGAATTTGAAAATGCTTACGCCAACATTTTTGAATACCTATTTGAGATGTGAAAAGCAATTCTACTATAAATATGTAGAAGGACTGATTGAGCCAGATGAAATTGATGAGGACGAAGTAGACAACAAAGTATTTGGAAATATATTCCATCGGGCAGCAGAACTGTTTTATCTGGGATTAGCAAGCAGCGATGCTCTGACAACCGACGGTAAAGGAGAACTCAAACTGACTCGTCCTATCGTTGTATCAAAAGAGCAATTAGAGCAAGCCTTAAAAGACGAATCTCTGATTTATCGCCTGGTTGATCAGGCATTCAGAGAAGAACTCTTTAAAGTTAGCGCTGCAGGATATCGTCCAAAATATAATGGTCTGCAACTGATCAATAAAGAAGTAATAGCAAGATATATCCGGCAACTTGTCACGATAGATATGCGCCAGGCTCCATTCACCATACTCGGATTAGAGCTGGTTGTAAAAACTGACGTCGACGTAGAAACAAGTATCGGCAATTTATCTCTGTCAATAGGAGGTTTTATCGACCGACTGGACGCTGTTGCAGCTAACGGTAATGCAAATGGCAATAATCTTGCAGAACGAATCCGCGTAATCGACTATAAAACAGGACGTATTTCAACAACACGTCCAAGAGAACTGAGCGAAGTGTTTGATCCATCCATGCTCAACAAGCATACAGATTATTATTTACAATCTATGCTCTACTCGATTATTGTAAGCCACAACAGGAATCTGAATCCGGCTCAAGAGCCCGTATCTCCAGGCTTGCTGTTTATACAAAATGCAGGAGCAGAAGATTATGATCCGATATTAAAAATGGGAAAGGAACTCATCAGTAGCATAGATGTATACGAAGAAGAGTTTATGAAACAACTGAAAGTTCTCATCGCCAACATCTTTGACAAGGACCAACCATTCCGGCCTACAGATGATAAGCATCGTTGCGAATACTGTCCATACGCAGCTTTATGCAAATCATAGAAACATATATAATATGTGGAAACCAAAATGATTGGTTAAAATGCGCAAAATACTTGCTTTTTTGAATTATTCTATGTATATTTGCAAAAAGAATTATTGAATATGACAGAAAAAGAAATAAACAAGATAGTTAGTGAGAACTTAAACTATGTAAAATCAGTAGCCAACCAGTATAAAGGTAAAGGCGTTGAGTTTAATGACTTGGTTAGCGAAGGAACTCTGGCAATGCTTATGGCAGCCAGAAAGTTCCAAGCCGACCGGGGCACCGATTTTGTGGCTTATGCCGGTCCATTCGTTCACAAGGCTATATCACAGGCCATCGATAAACAATCAGGACTTTATCGTTTACCGAAAGACCAGAAGAAATTTGCCCCAAGAAACGCAGACAAGGCTGTATCTGTAGATGCGCCACTAAGCGCAAACAATCCGTATACCCTATTAGACATATTAAACGATCCGGATGTAAAGATTGCAGATGATACCCTGAATATAGAAATGATGAAGAAAAAGATGGCAGAAAGCATTGCAGATTTATTGCCACGAGAGAAAGAAATCATCACCAAATTCTATGGTATAGGTGTTCCTAAAGAAACGATGGCTGAAATTGCTGAAGATATGGGGCTCAAACGCGAGCGAGTTCGCCAGATACGAAATCTGACCATACGCAGATTGAACAGGAGTATCCGCCACCAGGCATTGAGAAACTACTTCAAAAGGTAACTCGCAATAGTTTGTAAAAACAAAAAGGAGGGTGAATCATTAACTTATGATACACCCTCCTTTTTGTTTCATGTTCTAGTTATTAACAATTAAAACTTACTCCAATCCCTTAAAATGATTAGCACGATATTGACGGGGAGTAACGCCTATTCGCTTGAAGAAATTAGCATAGAAACTCTGACGAGTATTGAAACCAGCCATTTCGCTGATACCTTCTACACTCATTCTTGCATAACGCTTATCGGTAAGTAAAGACATAGCATCGTTTACTCGATAATCATTCACCAACTCGGCATAATTCTTATGAAATCGAGTTGCGCATACAGCAGAAATATAGCGAGAGTTAGTATTCAAATCCTCTGCAAGTTTCTTGGAACTATAGTCTGGGTCCTTGTACTTTCTTTCAGTAACAAGAACACGGATTATCTCGTCGCGAAGGCGGTCCTTAGTTTCTTCACTCAGCATAGATTGATATCTTGCTATTTTTTCTTTTTTAGGTTGAATATTGTACTTAGCCATAGTTATGTTATAAAATTTATTACAACAAAGGTACGACTTTTATTTAGAACGACCAAATTTTTTCTCACTTTTTTGAAAAATAAACACAAAAAAGTCGTTTATATGAAATAAAATGGTTATTTTTGCATTAATTTTCAAGCTCAAAGCCGAGTATATCATAATTATTAGTCAAGAAGCATAGATATGAAGCAAATATTGTGGTTTATAAAAACGTATTTTACGTTTGTCATTTTGTTCAGTATTCAGAAACCATTTTTCATGATATTGGAAAAGGCTTCTGCTACACAACCTATCGATAATATCTGGAGCGAAATGCCTACAGTGATGTGGTACGGTTTATCACTCGACCTCTCTATGGCTGGTTACCTCACCGCACTACCGGGTTTGTTGCTCATCGCTATGATTTGGTTTCGTAAGGAGATTATACGTCCCATTCTGAATGCTTATTATATACTGGCATCTTTACTGGTTTCCATTACATTCATACTGAATGCAGGATTATATCCATATTGGAACTTCCCGCTAGATAGCACACCATTATATTATTTCTTTACTTCGCCAAAGGATGCACTTGCAAGTGTTGGAGGGCTTTACATCTTTTTTGCTCTCCTCATCACTGTGCTGCTTACCATAGCCGTCTGGTTCGCACTCCGCATGCCTCATACCCAGAAGCGCTATTCCAGCAGATACAGCAACTATGGTTTTGGAGATTTCGGCAGTGGTCGTAGAACATACTACTCAGACATAGAGCATCATCGTATGCGCCATTCTCTTATTCTGTTGCTGCTTACTGCCCTTCTCTTCATCCCTATCAGAGGAGGATTTACTGTATCTACAACAAATACAGGAAAGGCATATTTCAGCCAAAATGCGTTTTTGAATCATGCTGCCGTCAATCCGATGTTCAGCCTGTTTGAATCACTGACCCATCAGGAAGATTTTGCATCGCAATACCGATACATGTCAGAAGAAGAAGCTAACAAGCTCTTTGCTCAAATGGTAAGTTCAAGCGACCAGAATACCTACCCACTCCTGAATGAAGAGACCCGGAAAAACGGAAAGCCGGATATACTTATTATTATTATGGAAAGCTTTGCCAACGACATCATGCCTTCCGTCGGAACACATAAAGACGTAGCGGTCTGCTTGGACTCAATAGCCAGAAAGGGAATTTTCTTCCCAAGATTCTATTCCAACACCTTCCGCACGGATCGTGGTCTGGTTGCTGTTTTGAGCGGTTATCCTGCACAACCTACAACCAGCATCATGCGCTACCCGGCAAAATCTGCACAATTACCATCATTGGCACGTTCATTGGCTAAAGCAAAGCATTACGGCAATGCATATTATTATGGTGGTGATGTTGATTTTGCCAACCAACGCTCTTGGCTGGTTTCCCAGGGCTATGAGAGAATCATTTCAGATAGTGATTTCCCTATAAAAGACAAATTGAGCAAATGGGGAGTACACGATCATATCGTAGCCAACAGGCTGCTTGCAGACCTCAGGAAAGAACAGAATGCCAAACAGCCTATGCTGAGAGTATTCCAGACATCAAGCAGTCATGAGCCATTCGATGTACCATATAGCAGACTGAAAGACAAGCGTTTAAATGCATTTGCTTACACTGATAGTGTCATAGGTCATCTTCTGCGTGAATACAGCAAATTGCCTAGATGGAAAAATACTTTGGTATTACTCGTTGCCGATCATGTTGGTGCATACAAAGAACATCTTGACAACTTTGACCGCAGCCGCTATCAGATTCCACTTATCATGACCGGTGGAGCAATAGCTCGCCCAATGAATGTTAAGCTCATAGGAAGTCAGCATGATATAGCTGCTACACTGCTCGGGCAATTAGGCATTCCTCACAAAGACTTCTTGTTCAGCAAGAATATGTTGAGTGATGCTACTCCTAAATTTGCATTCTTTGATGTACCCGATGCTTTCGGCATGGTATCAGAGGAGAACTCTATCATCTACGACAATAAATCCAAAAAGGTTGTTTATGATAAAGGCAAAAAAGGTTATAACCTGAAGCGAGGCATGGCTTATCTACAGAAGTTGTACGATGACTTGAGTGCAAAATAGCCCAAACGACAGGGCAACAGATTATCAGAAACAAGAAAGCGAACATTACAGAATTTCATAAAGAAAGACTATGATAGAATTACTTCATCAAATAGAACAGATTGATACGCAGATTTTTCTGTTTTTCAATGGTTTTCACAACGTGTATTGGGATTACTTCATGATGATTTTCTCAGACCGTTTTGTATGGGTTCCATTCTATGCCAGTTTTATCTTTGTACTGCTAAAGAATTTTCCTGTCAAGGTTGTGATGAGCACTATAGTTGTCATCACTCTGATTATCTTGTTTTCAGACCAGACTGCATCAGGAATTCTGAAGCCATTAGTAGCAAGAATGCGTCCCAGCAATCCTGATAATCCAATCAGTCCGATGGTACATGTTGTTCAAGGATATCGGGGTGGCAGATATGGTTTCCCATCTTCTCATGCAGCCAATGCATGGAGCATGGCCTTCTTTGCACAATATCTGGTTCGCCGGAGCAAACTCACGATATTCTTATGCCTGTGGGCATTGATAACCAGTTATTCCCGCATGTATCTCGGTGTACACTATTTTGGCGACATCCTGATTGGTACCCTCATTGGTTTTCTCTATGCCACCTTATATTATTATATATTTCAGTATTTTTTAAGGAAGCATACCGAACGTTTTAAGCCCAACCACGACATCAGATTTGCAAGCGTCCCTATCATTACGGGGCTCGTTTCTATTTGGGTAATCATTTGTACCAGTGGAATACTATCTTTCTATAGCATACCACTGAGATAACCAAATGTATAAAAAGAGTTAGCTTATAAAAATGGTTTAGATTAACATTATTATTAACATATAAAATTTAAAGATTATGAAGAAATTATCAATTCTTGCATTTGCTATGGGTCTGATAGCTTTCACAGCATGTTCTGAGAAAAAAGCACCAGCTCCAGCACCAGCTCAGGCAGAACAGACAGTTGTAACCGATTCTGCATTTCAGGCTGCAGCAGCCGGTGAATATAAGAGCGCAGATGGTGAGCGTAGTGTAACTTTGAACAGTGATTTCTCTGTTAAAGTAAAAGGCCTTGATAAGGAATTTTACAAGTGGGAATTGCCTGCTAAGCCAGAAGGTAAAGCTGCTGTGATTATCCTGAGCCGCAAGGGTCTCGATGCCGACGTTCAGGAGCAGGCAACACTCGATACAGAAGAAGGTTCAATCATTATTAAGAACGAAACATTCCGCAAAAAGTAATTAAATATGAACCTGGTATAAATGCAAAACGCCCTCGCTTCACAGCGAAGGCGTTCTTTTTGGTATTAGTTTCATTTAAGGTAAAAAGATTGTATTCAGGATAACGATGCAAAGATAGACATATTTTTCGAAACGAACGAATCTTTTTATATGTTTAAAAACATATTTTGTGAATTATTGCTCACAAAACAAAATTATCTGCCAGATAATTTCGGTACTTACAATTAAATTTGTATCTTTGCACCATAAATTTAAAAATTATTCTTTTTATTGAATTATGGCAATTAATGAAGAAAACAATTTGGAAGAGAAGAAAAGTATCTCTTTCGTAGAACAGTTAGTTGAGGAAGACCTCAAAGAAGGCAAAAACGGAGGACGAATCCAGACGCGTTTTCCGCCAGAGCCTAATGGTTATCTGCATATCGGCCATGCCAAAGCTATCTGCATGGACTTTGGTGTTGCAGAGAAATATAATGGTGTTTGCAATCTTCGTTTTGATGACACTAACCCTAGCAAGGAAAATAATGAATATGTAGAGAATATTCTTCAAGACATCCAGTGGCTCGGTTTCAAGTGGGGCAATATCTACTATGCTTCTGACTACTTTGAGAAGCTTTGGGATTTTGCAGTCTGGATGATCAAGAAGGGCAATGCATATATTGATGAGCAAACTGCTGAAGAAATAGCACAGCAGAAGGGTACCCCTACCACACCGGGTACTGCTAGCCCATACCGTGATCGCCCAATCGAAGAAAGCCTTGCTTTGTTTGAGAAGATGAATACTCCTGAGGCCGTAGAAGGCAGCATGGTTCTTCGCGCAAAACTCGATATGGCGAATCCAAATATGCATTTCCGCGATCCTATCATGTATCGTATCATCCAAACTCCTCATCACCGTACAGGAACAAAATGGCATGCATATCCTATGTATGATTTCGCTCATGGACAGAGTGACTACTTTGAAGGGGTAACCCACTCTATCTGTACATTGGAATTTGTACCTCACCGTCCGCTTTACGATAAGTTCATCGACTTCTTGAAGGAGAAGGACGGAACTGCAGATGTATTAAACGACAATCGTCCACGTCAGATTGAGTTCAACCGATTGAACCTCACTTATACTGTAATGAGCAAGCGTAAGCTTCACCAGCTGGTAGATGAGAAACTGGTTATCGGATGGGACGACCCACGTATGCCTACTCTTTGCGGAATGCGCCGTCGCGGTTACTCTCCTGAGAGTATTCGTATGTTTATCGACAGTATCGGTTATACTAAGTTCGATGCCCTCAATGATATGGCCTTACTCGAAGCATCTGTTAGAGAAGACTTGAACAAGAAAGCTTGTCGTGTGAGTGCAGTACTTGATCCTGTAAAACTCGTAATTACCAACTATCCGGAAGGTGAAACAGAGGAAATGGAAGCAATCAATAATCCAGAAAATGAAGCTGATGGCACACACACCATCACATTCTCTAAGAATCTCTGGATAGAGCGTGCTGACTTTATGGAAGATGCTCCTAAAAAATTCTTCCGTATGACTCCGGGTAAAGAAGTTCGTCTGAAGAATGCTTACATCGTTAAGTGCACTGGATGCACAAAGGACGAAAATGGTGTTATCACTGAGATTCAGGCAGAATACGATCCTATCAGCAAGAGCGGCATGGAAGGTGCCAACCGCAAGGTTAAGGGTACATTGCATTGGGTATCAGCAGATCACTGCGTAAAGGCAGAGGTGCGCGAATACGACCGTCTCTTTATGGTAGAAAATCCATCTGCTGATGAACGTGACTTCCACGAGTTGCTCAACCCAGACAGCTTCCACGACTATCCTAACTGCTATGTTGAGGAATATGCAGCCAGCAAGAAGCCAGGTGAATATCTCCAGTTCCAGCGTATCGGTTATTTCATGGCCGATCTTGATTCTACTGCAGAAAAACCGGTATTCAACAAAACCGTTGGTTTGAAGGATACATGGGCAAAACAGAATAAATAAATCACCTATATCTGTCTCAGTTTCAACAGCTGAGACAGATATTATTTATATTCAAGATAACAAATGAATACAGCAGAGCTTTTTCTTTGGATACTCGACAATTTAAATTACTGGGTAGTAACCCTTTTCATGGCTATCGAGAGTTCATTCGTCCCATTCCCATCAGAGGTGGTTGTTCCACCTGCAGCATGGAAAGCCATGGATCCTGATAGCGGAATGTCGTTTATCCTGGTCATCGTATTTGCCACCATTGGTGCCAATATCGGTGCACTTATCAACTATTATTTAGCTAAATGGGTAGGCCGCCCTATCATCTACCGTTTTGCCGACAGCCGCATCGGACATATGTGCCTGATAGACCGCCAAAAGGTAGAAGTTGCAGAAGAGTATTTCCGCAAGCATGGAGCCGCATCCACTATTTTTGGGCGCCTGGTACCAGCTGTTCGCCAGTTAATCAGCATTCCAGCCGGTTTGGCAGGTATGCATGTAGGCAAATTCTTGCTCTATACCACAATCGGTGCGGGCATCTGGAATACTGTTTTAGCAACCATCGGTTGGGGTATTTACCAATATACAGACTATAAAACAACTCAAGATGTATATCAGCAGGCATTAAAGTATAGTCATGAGCTCGGTTACATCATCTTGGCTCTTGCCGTTGTTATTGTAGCATTCCTTGCATACAAGGGGCTCAAGAAGAAATAAGAAACTATCCCCCATCCTGCTTCCTCAAGCGGGATGGGGGATTTTTATTTTGTACAGAAGCTCTTGCTTTGTCTGTACCTTTATAAGATACATACCAAGGGCCATTCATATCTCCGCTTTCTGTTTTTTATGAATTGCTCAGATTCTTAATGATTTCCAAAGACAGCTGGGTAGCTTTGGCAACCTGTTCGGCAGAAAGTCCCATTGCCAGCAATCGTTGTGCTGTTTCTGTGTTTGCCTCATGTTTGCCTTCTGCTCTACCTTTTTCCATACCTTCCTTCATACCAATTTCCTTACCCTCAGCTATGCCTTCACGCTTAGCAGTGTCTACGGAATTCTTGATGTCGCGATATGCCATCTTGCTGGTCTCGTACTCCCTCATTTCCTGCGGAGTAAACTTGGCTATCTCGGCTTCCTCGAAGAGGCGGTCGAAGACCTTGTCGCACAGCTCCTTCGGACGCTGGGTAAGCTTATAGAGATTCTTCAGTGCATAGAGCCACTTCTCGTAGAGCGTATCCAGTTCTTCCAGGGGTTTGTTGAACTTGGAAATCTCTACATAGATATATTCGAGCTTGTCGTAAAATACTTTGTGGGTAGCTGTGTCGCACAACTGCACATGATGGCGGATTTTCTCCTTGTCGAAGGCGTCCTCGTTCATGCTGAAGTTGAGCAGGGCTACGGTATAGACATGATTGAGTTTGAAATCCCAGTCACTCCCCTTTGGTGCCTGTTCACGGATAGGGAAGGTTGAGTAGAAAAGGGCGCGATCCTTGAAATACGTCTGGTAGGCATTCTGCATTTCTACGATGAACTTCTCGCCGTTTTCGCCCTCACAATATACATCAAAGATGGCTCTGCGGTCGGTATAGACATCTCCCACATGTTCTGGATTTAGATACGACACGTCCTTCACAACCTGTCTGCCATTAAACAAGCTGTTGAGGAAGCAAATGAGCAAATCCTTGTTCATTGCTGTTCCAAAAATTCGCTTGAAACCGAAGTCGGTCAGCAAGCTGATGTATCTTTCTTCTACCTGCTTCATAATCTCTGTTTTAAAATTCATTACTGCAAAGTTACGACTTTATTTTCAAACCCGCAAGAGATTTTAGGGAAAAGTTTCGGAAAAAGTTAGAGATTGTTGAATGTTGAATGTGGAGTGTTGAATGGTCTATATGCCTCAATGAACAGGTGGCGTATAATTAGTCTTTGTTGATAATTACTTCTTGAATAGAGCCTGGAAACGTTAAAAAATACAAACAAGGTGTCGCATTGCCCACGAATGAGACACCTAAAACCAAAAATTCATACCTGAAAAAACAAAAATTACCCCCCCCACTTTCATATAAAAGCCTTAACTTTGCACCAGGATTTTTACAATCTGTATCATGAAGGATTTAAAATATTGTAAATTATAATCAAAACATAATAGATATGAAGAAAGTTTTAACTAAGAAGAAAAAGTATGTAGCTCCATCAGTGCAGGTACTCGAATTGGAAACTACTCAGATTCTCGCAGGAAGTGGCGAAACCAATTCTACACCTACCGTGAACGGTTTTCAACCCGGTGGTTCTTTAGGCCCAGGTGACATGGAAGAAAGCAGTCCGGCTAGAAGAACTAGCATTTGGGACTAAGATGAATATAAAATGAAATGAATATGAAATTATCCAGTTTATTACCCCAGATGGCTTGCGCCCTCCTCCTTATGGCGAGTTGTTCGCAGGAGGATAGTATGACGCCAGGCGAAAGCCCATCTTCAGTCGGCGGCATTCACATCACCACGCAGGTATCAGGTATTGCTACCCGTGGCATCACCGAAACTGCCACCCTGCAAAACTTCGGCATTTGTATACAGGGTTCCGGAGAGCACGCTTCATCTTTGCAATATAATAATGTAGAGATGACGAAGAACGGCGAAGAGTGGACTTCTGCTACCCCAATGCTGTGGCAGAGTGAGATTCCTTCTGCCGACATCATCGCCTATGCTCCTTATCAGGCTGATATAAGCGAAGCCTTGGCAACCCAGAAGCAGTTCCCTGTATCGGTGAAAGCCGTACAGACTAAAGAAGACCTGTCTTCCGACCTTCTGGTGTTCAAGGCTAAGGATTATGCTCCAACCATCGTCGGCGAGAACAAAGACAAGATTGTAGCGGTGAAGTTTGATCATGCCTTCAGCCAGCTGATGGTAACCTTCAACTTCGATTCCGCTTTTTCCAATGATGAAGTAGATCTGTCAAAGATAGAAGACGTAAGGGTAGAGGGCACCGTTTTGTCTGGCGTATGCGACTTTTCTCATGACAAGCCGCAGATAACGGTTCAGGCTGATGCTGCAGCAGAGGCCATTACTCCAGAGAATGTTTCTTTCCAGGCAAAGGATGCAGAGCATGCCAACATCTCTGCCCAATACTCCTCTCTGCTGGTTCCGCAGACCATCCAGGCAGCCAACCAGCCTCTGAAGGTTTCCTTCCGATTGGGTGAAACCACCTATTCATGGAAGTCGAATGCCGACATCACCCTGGAGCAGGGCAAGTATTATACCCTTTCGCTCAACATCAGGAAGACCGGAGTTGTAGTAGAAGGAACGATTAAAGGTTGGATTCCGGCAGAAGGCAACAATGAATATGTAGCAAATTAATAACTATTAAAATACAACATTTATGAAGAAATTTAGATTCTTATACATCGCTGCCGCAGCATTGCTGTTTGCAGCTTGCGCTAACGAAGAAGACGGTATCGGCAACAATGGTCCTGTTGCTGCTACAGTAAAGGCGGATATTTCCAACAATATCAAAACCCGTGGAACTGCAGACAACGACAAATGGACAACTGGCGACGCTATCGGTGTGTACGTCACTTCCGCAGGAAACACAAAAGGAACAAATGTAAAGTATGAATATGACAGATATGGTGAATTTGTTTCGGCAAATCCTATTTATTTTAGAGATAACGCGGAACAGACATTCAGTGCGTATTATCCATACATTGATGACCCCAATAATGACAAATTTGATGAGGATGGTTGGTTAATAAATGATTGGACTATTGATTACAACAATCCAAGTAATACCTTATTAGCAAACGATTTTCTCTTTGCCTCGGGAGCAATAGCCAGCAAAGCATCGCCAATGGTTAATTTCATTGACTTGAATAATGTGGGTGAATCCTTGCCAGAGAAAGATCATCGCTTTAAGCACAAGATGAGTATGATAGAATTTACGGTCATTGCAGGAGAAGGTATAGAGGCCAGCAAGAGTGATCTTCAAAGTATAACATTGGACAAGATAAAGACACAGGGTAAGATAAATGTAAAAACAGGTGCGACAGAAGTCACAGGGACTTCTTCCCTAAAAACCTTACCAGTAACAGGTCTTTTGACCGATGTCAGGGTCTGCAAGTTTATACTCTTCCCGCAACAGTTCGAAAACAAAGAATTGACCATTAGTTGTAGTGTGTTGTATAACGAAAATACTATTAACAATTATACAACAAAGATACCCCTACCAAATGGATTCGAAGGTGGTAAAAAATATACTTATACTATCAGAGTTCATAATAATAGTATAGTAATAGGAAATGCAAGCATAACGGGTTGGGGTATTGGCGTAGACAATGGATCTCTCGATGCAGAAATAGAATAATAAGGTACTGAAAATAGGAAATATAGGGTTAGTGAGCTTGGCCGCTCACTAACTCACTAACAATAAAAAACTGAAGATTATGAAGACGATAAAACAAAGAATTTCCTATGCGGTAATGGGCCTTATGGCTATGGGCTTTACAGCATGTACGCAAAATGAAGATATGGCTCCAACGCTGAAAGGGCAGGAAATCAATGCCACTTTCTCTGTTGGAGGTATGCAGACTCGTGTCAATACATTGGGAGACGGTAAAAATTGGGAGGATAAAGATAAGCTGAAAGTAAGTATATTTACGGATTCTGATCCTGGTAGTACGACTGTTCTTTCTTTTAATGGCGAAACCTGGTCCCGCAGTGGTAGTTTCCGTTGGTTAAATGGATACGAACAACATACTATTTTGGCTGTATATCCATCTGACACGGATTTTGGGAAAAATAATCTACAGTATGATTTACAAACAGACCAAAGCAGCGAAGGTAATTTGAAAAACGCTGATCTCATAACTGGATATTGGTACGATGCTCCTCGGTTCGATTTAAACATTCCTATGAAGCATCGCATGTCGCTGGTTACAATAGTATATCATGTTGGAACTGCAGATTATCCTAATATGGATATTAGTGAACCACAAGTGTATTCTAAACACACCAGTGTTGATTTTAGTAGAGACGACCGAGGGCAATTTGTCATGAGTACACCTACTGCTAATCCTGATTGGGTAAAAGCCTGTAAGCATGACGATGGTATGTTTTCTGCAATCGTTATCCCTGGTTCATACATTAAAGATGAAGTCTTCTTGAGATTCAAGATAGGCGACAATATTTTTAATGCTAAAATGAAGATGCCTACCGACTTTGAAGAGGGTAAACGCTACACCTACAAACTCGATGTAGGAAAAGACGAAGTTAAACTAACTCAAATCAGCGTAGATGATTTGAAAGGTTGGGACAGTAACAACGAAGAAGAACTCAAATAACTGGAGGACAAGAATATGAAAAAGATATTTCAATACATCATGCTGGCAGTCGTTACTATAGTAATGG
>OLSQ01000496.1_pt1 | contig 38263 bp, 35 predicted proteins | sample 1672561 | NCBI WGS metagenome assembly OLSQ01 (sample SAMEA3136699, study PRJEB25190) | human gut metagenome | biome: human gut; feature: human-associated habitat; material: faeces | place: Austria | collected 2013
AAGATATGGAGATTATTTAATACCAAATTTAATATTGGACAATGGAAAAGTTAGACCTAAAATTGGAAGATATGGAAGGCTAAGATTAAAATTTTTAAAGGAAGAAATGAAACCAGTTTATACAAAAATGTTAATGGAAGATACACTGACAGATTATTTATTAGAAGTAGATGCTAGAGCTACAGATATGGAAAATATGTTGATAAACGAGATGAAAAAATATCAAAACATTGATGAAAAATTAAAAGAAGAAGATCAAATGAAGTGGGTTGGAGCAATGAATATGATAGCATATTCAGCAAGAGAAATGGTACTTGGAAAATGTATAAACACTTATAATATTTAATGTAAAAAAGTGCTTGAATTTAATAAAAATTCAGGCACTTTCCTATAAAAAAAGCTATATTAAATTATAAAAAGAGAGCATATTTATTGTCCAGCAAGCACTGAATTTGTGCACTCACACAAATTCGAATGTGGGATATCCCAAACCCAAGAAAGGAGAAAATGATGAGAAAAAGAGAAATAAAATTAAGTGTATATCTTAATGATAGTGAATGGAAAATGTTAACTTTAAAAGCAGAAAAAGTTGGATATAACAAATCAGCCTTAGTAAGAAGTTTAATAGAAGGATTTGAACCAAAAGAAAAACCATCAGAAGAGTTTTATGAAGATTTAAATTCAATAAGAAAAGTTGGAAATGTATTAAATCAAATTGCAAGAAGAGCACATTATCAGGGATATATCGAAGATGAAAAATTTTTAAGAAAAATGGAAAATGAATTACAAAATCTTATACTGAATATAAAGAAAAAATATTTGTTGCCTGAGAAAAAATAAATTATATTAAATAATTAGTATAATATTGAGAAAAAAGACGATTTATGATATAAAATATAAAGAAAGTTAGAATTGTACTATAGGAGGAAATAATGAATATAATTAGTTTGTTTAGCGGCTGTGGAGGTTTAGATTTGGGATTTGAAAGAGCAGGGTTTGATATCACAGTAGCTAATGAATTCGATAAAAATATATGGGAAACATTTAAGGTTAATCATCCAAATACGAAATTAATTGAAGGAGATATAAGAAATATAAAGGAAGAAGATTTTCCTAGTGAAGTAGATGGAATTATAGGAGGACCACCATGTCAATCATGGTCTGAAGCAGGTTCTTTAAAAGGTATAGAGGACGATAGAGGAAAATTGTTTTATGAATACATACGTATTTTAAAAAATAAGCAACCTAAATTTTTCTTAGCCGAAAATGTAAGTGGAATGTTAGCTGATAGACATTCAGAGGCAGTACAAAATATATTATCAATGTTTAAAGAATGTGGATATGACGTGTCACTTACATTAGTAAATGCCAAAGACTATGGAGTAGCTCAAGAGAGAAAAAGGGTCTTTTATATAGGATTTAGAAAAGATTTAAATGTAAATTTTATATTCCCTAAAGGCTCTACTGAGGATGATGATAAAAAAATCACATTAAGAGATATTATTTGGGACTTGCAAGATTCTGCAGTTCCTTCAGCAGAAAAGAATAAGCATAATCCAAATGCAATAAATAATAATGAATATTTTACAGGTGATTATTCACCAATTTTTATGAGTCGTAATAGAGTGAAAGGTTGGGACGAACAGGCTTTTACAGTACAAGCATCTGGTAGGCAATGTCAAATACACCCACAAGCACCCAAAATGATAAAAGTAGGAAAAAATGATTGTAGATTTGTAGAAGGAAAAGAAAATTTATATAGAAGAATGACAATAAGGGAAGTAGCAAGAGTTCAAGGATTTCCAGATTCTTTTAAATTTATTTACGAAAATACAAATGATGCATATAAAATGATAGGAAATGCCGTCCCAGTAAATTTAGCTTATGAAGTGGCTAGTGCGATTAAAAAAGCATTGGAAGAATAATGGAGGATATAAATGGGAAATCAAAGTAATACAATAGGAAGAGCATATGAATATATTTGCATAGAAACTTTAAATACAGAAATTAATAAAATTAGAGTATCAGAAATAGAAAAAAATTCTAATTATGATATAGCAAAAAGTTGTTGGGAAATTATTGATATGGATATGCAAGAAACATTAGAGCAAAGTGCATTATCAGCAGTATATTCAATTTTTGATTTAGAGCCACTAATTTTAGAAGAAACACAAGATAAGTTAATTTTAAAATTACAAAAAGATAGTGAAGGCGAAATTGGAGATGTAAGAGACATTCTAATTATTAGAAATGATATAAAATGGGAAATTGGATTAAGCATAAAACATAATCATTTTGCAGTAAAGCATAGCCGTTTAGGAAAAAATCTAGATTTTGCTGAAAGATGGTTTGGAATAAAGTGTTCTGAAGAGTATTGGAATGCAATTAATCCTGTATTTTCGTATTTAAGTGCTGAAAAAGCACTGGGAACAAAATGGAGTGAGTTACCAGACAAAGAAGGAGATGTATATATTCCTATACTTAATGCTTTTGTAGAAGAAATAAAAAGAAAGTATATTGAAAATCCACAACTTCCTCAGAAAATGGTAGAATATTTGTTAGGACAATATGATTTTTATAAAGTTATAAGTATTGATAATAAGAGGGTTACACAAATACAAACATATAATTTAAGGGGAAAATTAAATAAAGCTAGTAAGAGGACAAAACCAAAAACAATAATTCCAATAGCCAAGTTACCTACAAGAATTATAAGTATTGAATTTAAGCCTAATAGTAATAATACTGTAGAATTATATTTAGATGAAGGATGGCAATTCAGTTTTAGAATTCATAATGCTTCAACATTGGTTGAAACAAGTTTAAAATTTGATATTCAAATAATAGGTATGCCGACATCTATAATATCAATAGAATGTAGTTGGAATAAAAAATAAACATAAAAGCAAAATACAAAAGTAAGTCATTACAAGAGTATTTTGCTTTTTTATATATAACAAATTTTGACAGGTTATTACATAATTGTTGAGAAAAATTGGAAATTATGATATAAATTATAATAAGTAAAATAGTTTGGTTGAAAAGGAGTAAAGTATGGAAGAATTAATGAAAGAAATAAAACAATTTAATGAAGAAAGAGATTGGGATAAATTTCATTCACCTGCAAATTTAGCAAAATCAATATCAATTGAAGCTGGGGAATTATTAGAATGTTTTCAATGGGATAATGAAAATTATAATAAAGAAGAAGTATGCGAAGAATTGGCAGATGTATTTACATATTGTATTCAAATGTCAATGAAATTAAGAGTTAGTCCTGAGGAAATAATAATGAAAAAATTAGAAAAAACTAGAAAGAAATATCCAGTTGAAAAAGCAAAAGGGGTTAGCACAAAATATAATAAATTATAAAAAATTAGAAATTAAGTAATGGAGGAGAAAATGTTAAGTAAAGATAATATTAAAGCTGACTTTTGGAAGGTTATAAGTACACATTATGAAAAAGAATGTTATACAGATGCACTAAAGGATGCTTGTTTATACATTATTCAATTAGTACAAGAAAAAAGTGAGCAAGAAGATTTAGATGGGGAAAAATTAATAAATAATGTTTTTTCTGAAAGCACTCCTAGGCTTTTGATTAATAATAATGAAACACAAAGCGAAAAAGATGAACAAAGAGGTTTTGGATTTTTATTACGTGGCATTATATGTGCAATAAGAAATCCAATAAGTCATAGTAGGAATTTTAACTTCTCTAAAAATGAAGCAGATGCGATATTATTATTTATTAACAATTATATTTTAGCTAAGTTAGATAGCAGTAAAGATTTTAAATATGTTGAAGATTGGTTTAGTTTTATTTTTGAAGAGAATGATAATGATAGCGAAAAATTTTCAAACGCAATCTTAAATAATATGTCTAAAAAAGATAAGTTAAATTTACTAATAAATGTTGTAAATAGGCTAACAGAAATTAAAGAGGGAAAATATTATTATATAATAAATAAATTATATGCTGATTTAAACAAAAAAGAACAAGCAGAGATAATAAATATTTTAAATAAAAAATTAATAAAAGCAGAAGATGGTCGATATTTAAGAATGTTTTTTAACCATTTCAATACTGATGTATGGGCAAAATTAGATGAACTTATTAAGGTAAGAATCGAAGAAATGGTTTATAATAGCATTGATAAAGGAAAATCTTATATAGATCCAAGGACTATGAAAAAGGATTATACAGGAAGTCTTGGAACTTGGACAAGCAGATGGATAGAAAAATTCAATAACAGCTCAGATATTATTGAGTTGATTTTTAAAAAAATGAAATGTAAAGAAGAAGCAGATTATGTTATGGTTTATTTTAACAACATATTAACTGACAGAGAAAACTTAAGAACATATAGTGAGAAAGTAATTAAGGGATTGAAAAACGGACAAGAACAATATAAAGAAATGCTAGATACAATTATGTTCTTTGATGATAAGGAAGATGAGTTGTTAGGACTATTTAGAGATGAATATAATAATTTTAAAGTAAAAATAGAAGAAGATGAGTTACCTTTTTAAAGATAATAATTAGTGGGGGCAATTATTATGATAAATGTGGAAACATATAAGTTTGATACAAAAGTTGTAGAAACATTAGAAAATACAAAATTCGGAAATAAATGGCCTATTGTATATATTATCAACAATGATAATGAGGCATATATAGGGGAAACAGTAAATGCATATGTGAGGGCTAGTCAACATTTGGACAATCCTAAGAGAAAAATGTTGAATTTAATAAATATTATAAGCAGTGAAAAGTTTAATAAATCAGTTATTCTTGATTTAGAAGCTTTTTTAATAAAATATATGGCTGCAGATAACAAGTTTAAATTGCAAAATGGAAATGGTGGTTTGCAAAATCATAACTATTATCAGAAAGAATTATATGAAAGTAAATTTAAAGATATTTGGAATAAGTTAAAAGAAAAAGGAATAGTACAAAATGATTTGCTTGTTATAGAAAATTCAGATTTGTTTAAATATTCACCATATAAATCTTTAACAGATGACCAATATGAAATTGTTACTAATATTCTTAAAATTTTAGCAGATGATGTAAAAAACGATAAAGAGTCTACTTTTATTGTTCATGGCGGAGCAGGAACAGGAAAAACTATTTTAGGTGTATATTTAGTAAAATTATTAATGGAAGTTAAAGAAAATAATATTAATATAGAAGATGAAATAATTGATGATAATATTCAAGAGGTATTAAAAATACATGACTCAATTAATAAATTAAAAATAGGTTTAGTAATTCCTATGGATAATTTAAGAAAAACTTTAAAAAAGGTATTTAGAAATGTTAGTGGTTTAGATTCAAGTATGGTTCTTAGTCCAAATGATGTAGCTAAAAGTTCTGAAAAATATGATTTGTTAATAGTAGATGAATCTCATAGATTAAGAAAAAGAAAGAATTTAACTCAGTATGCTGCATTTGATCAAAATAATAAAAAATTCAATCTAGGTAATCAGGGTACTGAATTAGATTGGATTAGGTTACAAAGTAAGTATCAAATTTTCCTTTATGATGAAGAACAAAGTATAAAACCAACTGATATAGATAAAGAAAGATTTGAAGAGATAGAAGCTGAAGAAAATACTCACAAATATATTTTGAAAACACAATTAAGATGCTTGCTAGGTGGGGACGAATATATTAAATATGTAAAAGAGGTCTTTAGTAATAATCCACCTGAAGAGCGAAAATCATTTGAACAATATGAATTTAAAATATTTGATGATGTAGATGAAATGGTAAATAATATTAAATCTAAAAATAATGTATATGGATTATGCAGAAATATTGCTGGTTATGCATGGAAATGGAATAGTAAAGGGAAAAAGTTACCAATGCATATAACTAAAAAAGAAGTTAAAGAAATGAACGACAATAATTTATATGATATTGAGATAGATGGTCATAAATACATCTGGAATAGTCAACCTGTTGATTGGATAAATTCTGAAAATTCAATAAATGAGATAGGAAGTATACATACAACACAAGGCTTTGATTTGAATTATACAGGATTAATAATAGGAAATGAGTTAAAATATGATGATGTAGAAAACAAAATCTACATAGATAGAAAAGAATATTATGATGTAAAAGGAAAAGCAGATACATCTGATGAAGACCTACTTAAGTATATCTTACATATATACATTACAATGTGTACAAGAGGAATGAGAGGAACTTATTTGTATGTGTGTGATCTAAAATTAAGAGAATATTTAAGCAAATATATAGACAAGTATTCACCAGATGATAGTGGAATTACTTATTCAGTAGCTGAAGAATCGGAAGATTATAGTTTCTATGTTGCTGAAGATAGTGAAGAATATAAATATGACTAAATATAAAATGATAATAATATACAAGTTTCGACAAAATTTTTAATATGATAGTAGTATACTTTATGGGGGTGAATTTTATTTGAAAGGACAATCATATATGAAATTACCATACGACTTATCTGGTTCAATGGCAAAAAACAGGTTTAAGAATGAGATGTTGTGGGGAATACATAAGATGCTAGAAATATATGCAAATGAAAAAAATTTTAATATGGTATTTGATTATGTTTGTGACATTGAAGTACATTGGGAAAATGAAGAATATGAGTTTTATCAAATAAAAACATCTAATTCTGGAGAAGGGTATACTCAATCTAAGTTAACGAGAATTGGGAAAAAAGAGAATTCGGTTTTAGCTAAGTTATACATATTAAAACATAATTATGATGGAGATAAAAATAAAATAAGAATAGCAATCGTTTCAAACAAACCATTTAAAGATGAAAAAAATAAGTTGTATAATAATGTTGAAAAGTTAGATTTTAATTCTCTTGATGATGGAATAAAGGAAAGCATTCAGAAATCATTAAAAAACGAAATGAAAATACATGAAGTTGATTTTAATAATATTAATTTTATTTATACAACTATTGATTTAATAAATCCCAAAAATACTTTAACTGGAGAGTTAGTTAATTTTTTTAACGATGTGTTAAAGGTTCAAATTAAAAAACCTGCAGTTTTATATAGTGTTTTGTTAGATAAAATTTCTCAAAAAGCAGAATATGAATTGAAATTAAATACATATGATGAGATTATCGAAAAAAAATCTATTAGCAAAGAGAACATGAATGAAATATTTAATAAACATATTGAAATTAGTAATGATTCAGTAAAGAAAGCAAAAGAAAAAATTGAAGATATATACAGCGATAATTATGGAAAAAAATTAGATATGTTGGTAGCATTAACTTCAGTTGTAAAAAAAATTGATTTAAGTAAAGAACTAAAAAGGATAGAAAAAGATATAATTAAATTTATAAATGAGAATAATAATGTTTTAAAAAATAAATTAAACATAGTAATCGATACACTATATGAAAATTATAGGGAAAAGTTTAGCATAGAATATTCAGATGATGAAGTGAGAAGTTTTTTAATATTAATCTTAATGAAGAGAGAGGAAGAAATGTATGAGTAATTTAGTAATAGAAAAATTATATATTTTTTCAACAGAAAATAAGACAGCTAAAGTAGTTGAATTTGATTCGGGAAAGAATATTGTTACATCTAGTCAAGTTGATGGAAACAATAAGGGTAAATCTGTGATTTTAAAAAGTATATATCATACGCTTGGTGCAGATTGTAAATTTGATCCAAAGTGGAATGAAAAAGAAAAAACATATATATTAAAAACAATTGTAGATGATAAAATAATGTATTTTTATAGACATGATAGATTATTTAGAATTATGGATGAAAATGAGAAAATTATTTTTCAAACAATTAATAGGTCTAGATTAGCTGAATATTTGGAAGGAATTTTTAATTTTGCAGTTAGATTACCTAATAAAGAAGATGACAAATTGGAAATTGTTCCTCCTGTATATAATTATTTATTAAATTATATAGATCAAGATGGAATGAACTGTACGAATTTTAGTTCTTTTAATAATTTAACACAATACTCTAATTATAAAGAAAATGTATTGTATTATCATACAGGCGTATTTAATGAAGACTACTATAAATTAATAAAAAATATAGAAAATATAAATGGAGAAAAAGATGAAAAAAATAAAGAAAAGAAAATATTAGAAGGAATGTTCGAAAGAATCAATTCAGATATAGGAGAAAAAAATTACAATGCAGATTTAACTTCTTTAAAGATTGAAATAGAAAAATATAAAGATGAATATAGTAGCATAATAAATAAACTAAGTGATTTAAAAAGTAAAATGATAAAATTAAGAAATGAAAAGGAAGATATAGAGCTACAAATAAGAGAGATAGCTGATGCAATGAAAATTAAAGATAAAGAAATAAAAAAAAGTAAAGATGAACATTTATGTCCTTTATGTAATAGCAATATAACAGACAATATAGAAATTTCATTAAAAAAATATTCAGAGAAAGATGATTTATATATTTTAAATACAGAACTGGATATAGAGCGTATAAAAATTGGAGAAGAATTAAATAAAAAAGAAGAACAATATAAAACTTTATTAAAAAAATTAGAAGAATATGAAGTCAAAATGAAAATAAACAGCAAAGAAACTAATGATATTTTAAAAATTAAAGGATTAATCGAAATAAAAGATAATGTTTTAAAAGATATTCAAAATAATAATTCTGATATTGCATTAATTGAAGAAAAGTTAAAGGAATATACTAAATTAAAGAAAAACTATGATGAACAAAAGAAAAAAATAAATAATAAGTATTATGAATTAATGTATATAGATAAACAAAATCTTAATTTAAAAGAAATAACAGATAAGAAAATAGAAAATATATCATCGTCATATAGTGTTAGTGGAAGCAATAGACCACTTGCGACAATAATATGGTATATGAATTTATTAAAACTAAAAGAAATTTTTAATAAGGAAGTTATTAAATTTCCTTTAGTTATAGATAGTCCACAAAATGGGGAATTAGATGATACAAATAAAAGTGCTGTTTTAAATTATATATTTGACAACATATCTAATGAACAACAATTAATAGTATCTGTTTTAGGATATGATTATGAAAGAAATGAAATGAATGCAGATAATATAATATATTTAGATAATGAAAAATATGAATTATTAAATAGTACAGATTATCAAGTATACAAAGAAATCTTACAAAAGTTTAATAGTACAGATAACATACAAATTTAAAATTTTACTATATTATAAAACAATACCAGATGATATTTAATCTTCTGGTATTGTTTTAATAAATTATTGAGAGACTTTATTCATAAAAACATCCCATAGCTATCTGACTACCATCAACAAATCCATTCCTATAATACTTTTCATTCCAATAATCGGAATAATCCAAGAAATTCTCATCAAGTTTATGTAGTTGTTGTTTAACATATTTCTTATTACATTCAGGGACATTTCTTAAAATATTCTCAGCTATTTCATCAAAATAAATCCAATGTTTTTTATCTTCAGCACATTTTAAAGCTGAAATATCTTCATCTCTATAAATTAACCAATCTTTTAAAATATCATCATTAACTTCTCTTAAATTTTTCATAATAAATCCTCCAAAATAATTTTAAATTTTATAGAAGATTACTGCATTTTTTTACCATATAAAGTTGGGAAAATTTTGGGAAGAATTGATTCCAAAAACATCAAAAAATTGCATAAAAATTCAATAAACGAAATCTTCTATAAATGGCTAAATACCAATAAAAACTTAAGTTTTCATAAATCTTCAAAAGTGGCTTTGCCGGCGCTCATAACCCGAAGGTATATTATTTCAAATATTTATCATAAACCACCTTGTACGAGCATATAGTTTATAAACTAGAAAGCGAAGGAAGAGGTGTTTGTTTTGGAAAGAACATTATCAGACGAAGAAAAAATAAGAAAAGCAATAGAAATTTCTCAAAGAAGAAATAATAATAGAAGAGCAAGTTATCAGGAAGTAAGCATACCAAGCAGTAATTCCAAAAAAGAATATAAATTATTTAAAAGAATGATTATGCAAGTTATGATTTGTGCATTGATTTATTTAATTTTTTATTTAATAACAACCACCAATTATGTATTTTCAGAAGATGTAATTAATAAAACGAATTCAATATTAAATTATGATATTGAATTTTATAATATATATAAACAAGGCATAAATAAGATCAAAGGTTTTGTAAGCGAATTTAATTCAAAAAACGGAGGGAATGTTGAAGCAAACGAAATAAAAAGTGAAGATAATAATGAAATTAAAGAAAGTGAGAATGCAGAAACTAAAAATAATGAGACTTTAGTTAGTAGCATTTCACAAATGGAGAAAGACGCAGAAGATGTAAAAAAGATTTGTGATTTTCAAAAACCATTAAGTGGAAAAATAACATCAGAATTTGGAGAGAGAGAAGTGATTTCTAGTGTTATGACAGCAGACCATAAAGGAATTGATATTGCAGCAAATTCCGGAACCGATATTCAAGCTGCTATTTCAGGACAAGTTGTTGAAGCGGATAGAAATAGTGAATATGGTAAATTTATAAAAATAAAAAATGAAGATGTTTTAACAGTGTATGCACATTGTAGTAAATTAAAAGTAAAAAAAGGAGATAGTATAGAAAAAGGAGATGTAATAGCAGAGGTTGGATCCACAGGAAAATCAACAGGACCACACCTACATTTTGAAATTAGGTTGTCTGATAGATATATTAATCCAAGATTAGTAATACAATTTTAATAGGGTGATAGTTTAATGAATATAAAAGTAAATTTAAATATATTCTTTTTTTTAGTCTTATTTTTTATAACGAATCAAATAGAATTGTATGCTTTAATAATGTTATTTGCATTAATTCATGAAATAGGACATTTACTGTGTGGGGTTTTATTAGGATTTGAAGTGGAAAATTTTAGAATTATGCCATTGGGCTTTTCGATTGAGTTTAAAATAGATATAAATGATTATAATAAAAAGATACTAAAATCAAATAAAGTAATAGTTAAAAAATTATTAATAAATATTGCAGGACCTCTTCTAAATATTATTATAATTTTATTAAGTCTATTAATGAATTGGGAAGACAATATTTTATACTCTAATTTACTTATTTTAGTATTTAATCTAATTCCTATATATCCATTAGATGGAGGCAGGATTATAAAAAATTTGTTAAAGATATGCATAGGCAATAAAAAAGCATATTTTTACCAAAATAAAGTTTCAAACTTTTTTACTGTTATAATTACAGTTATTTCTAGTATAACAATTTATTATTATAAAAACATTGCAATATTAATTGCGCTAGTGTTTATTTGGGCTTTAGTAATTAAAGAAAATAAGAGGTATAATTTATATTGTAGGGTTAATAAAATAATTGACAAACAAGCTTTTTATAAAATATAAAAAGAAAAGGAGAAAAATAAAATGAAAAACGAAAGAGGAATCACGCTTACTGCTCTAATAATTATTATAATTTTACTTCTTATTATTACAACAACAACTATATATACATCTACCAATAAATACAAAATAAACAATGTAAAAAAGATGTATAACGATATAGAATTATTAAACGACAAAGTGGCAAGTTATTATTTAAAATATGGTGGACTACCAATAAAAAAAGATGCCCAGAATAAAGATATAATTTATAAGTCTGCAGATTTGGACTTTGATAAAAATGTAAATGATGATGATAAATATTATATTATAGATGTAGAAGCAATTGGAAATATTACATTGAACTTTGGTAAAGCTGGAGGAGAAGATCCAGGCTCATCAGATGATGTTTATATAATTAATAAAAAAACACAAACTATATATTATTTAAAAGGTGTAGAATATAAAAATGGAGAAATATTCCATAGTAAAAAAGTAAACACAGAAGTATCAGAAGACAAAATACCACCTTCAAAGCCAAGTATTAATATTGTTTCCGGGAAAAAGGATGAAACAAAAACAGAAGATGCAAACAATATATATTATAAAGGTAGCTTGATTATTGAAGTTGTTCCAGGAAAAGATAATTGGTCAGGCGTAAGTAAAACAACTTATTCAATAAACAACGAAGGAGAAACAGATATTGAAGCATTAATAAATAATCAATGTAAATTTACAGAAGTTGGAAAGTATGAGCTTGTAGTAAAAACTTACGATAATTCATCAAATGTATCTCAAATTGCAATAACAATAAATATTACTTAAAAGCTAGAACAAAGAAACTTTATGCTACACTTTGTTATCGCTAAATAAAAAATGTTCACTATTGTGAACATTTTTTTATTTAGATAAATCAGATAATTTATCTACTAATTTATTATATTCATTTGATAAAGATTTGGCATTAAAAACTATAGTATCATTTTCTAAGTTCCAACTTCTTTTGTTTTTTGCTAATAAGTTAATAGCATCTTCTTCTGTGCTTAATATTGAATTTAATTTTTCTAAATTCTTTGAATAGTTGTTTTTTTCATTTTCAAGAGCAGAAGATTTATCTTCAAAAACATAGTCTTTAAAAAGATTAATATAATAATCATCTAAATTTTTATCGTTTATGTAAGTCATAGTTTTTTCTTCTGTAAAATATGTATCTAAATCAGAAGTGATTTTAGCTAAGTTATTTTTTGTATCTGATAATAATTGTTTAGATTTAGTAAAATCTGGTCCATCGTTTTTTATATTTTCAGCAGATAATACTGTATAAGCATCTTCATTTGTGCAAACTTTTTCTAATTCTTCAATAGATTTCATTATATCAGATATATAAGTTTTTATAGATGATTCTAAAACTTCATAATCACCAGAAGTAACTCTTTGGTCTAATTTTTTATTAACCTCAGTATAATCTATATTATCAGCTTCAATTAAATTATATAAAGAATCTAATTCGCTTATTAAAGTTTTCTCTTGGTTTAAATCTTTAATAACAAAAAAAGCAATGCAAGCAGCTAAAATAAGTACAATAACGATTATAGCTATAGCAATTTTAGTTCCTTTCTTCATAAAAATCCTCCTTTCAAATTGACATAGAAATTATATCATAAAAGATTTAAAAAACATATTATTTATAAAAAATATTACAATTTATAAATCTTGAAGTATAATTTTTATATGATATAATATATAAAAAATTAAAGAAATGGAGAGAAAAATGTCAAATATAGTAGATTATTTAAAATGGAGAGGGGACTTAACCTTTGATAAAGATCCAATTAATGAAATAGATAATTTAATTTTTTCAAGAATATCATATTTACCATTCGAGAAAATACAATTTCAAGATAAAAGCAAATTTATAGAATTTGCTGATCAATTTAAAACATTAGCAAATGAAGATTTTTATCAAATTGATGATTTAGATTTAATTGCCGAACTTGCTAAATCTGCAAGATTTAAAAATTTAATTTTTTCAGATTATTTTGAAAAATTGGATTTAGTAGAAGAAAAACAATTTGCAGCAATAACTGTAACCTTACCAAATAATGAAATTTATATTTCATATAGAGGAACAGATGCCTCAATAATTGGCTGGAAAGAAGATTTTAATATGAGCTTTATGACAAATGTTCCATCACAATTAGAAGGTGTAAATTATTTAGAAAAAATAGCAAAGAAATATCCAAGAAAAAAAATAAGAATAGGTGGACACTCTAAAGGTGGTAATGTAGCAGTTTATGCAGGAATATTTTGTAACCACAAAATAAAAAATAGAATAATAGAAATAACAAATGCAGATGGTCCTGGATTTGATGCATCAATTATAAACACTAAAGAATATAATGAAATACTAAATAAAATTCATACATATATACCACAATCTTCTGTTATAGGAAGATTACTAGAACATGAAGAGAAATACGAAATTATAAAAAGTACACAAAAAGGTATTATGCAACATGATATCTATTCTTGGCAGTTAGAAGGAAAGAAAATTATCAATATATCTAAAGTAACAAATGGTAGCGAGATGGTAAATGGACTTACTAGAACATGGTTAAAGAATACAACTCCAAAGCAAAGAGAGAATTTTATTAATATGGCTTATGAAATTATTGCAAAAACTAATGTTACAACTGTACACGAATTATCATCAGCATTGATAAAAAATATTGGTACAGTTGTAAGTACATATAGAAACATTGATGAATCAGAAAGAAAAGAATTATCACAAGTATTTAAAACTTTAGTAAAAACATCATTTGATACAATAAAAGAAGAAATACCAAGTTTTTTAGATAATAAATAAAAGAAAAGGCGGACAGTTATATCCGCCTTTTCTTATAGTAAGAAATTTCTAATTTTCTACTATTTTAAAATAGCTAAACACATGCTATTTGAGTTTTATAAAAATTTCTTTAGGTCATCAATATTTTTTTCTTGTAATCTAACAAAATCAGATAACAAGTTTTCTATCTCGGGTGTTGTAAAATTAGATTCATTTAACAATTTAGTTCCTTTTATTACTCCCATGTCATTACCTTGAATTAGTAATTCTGAAAGTTTAGAATTACTTTTATCATTTAAAGTATTCATTTGAATACCAGTCCAAGCCATAACCTTTTGCATTGTAGGAACATCTTGTATATTTTTATTTTCTTGTACCAATAATTCTTGAGTTCTATCAAAAATGTTTTGGTATTCATCATGTTGATTATTCAAAAGTTTTTTAAATTTTTCATCTTGTACTTTTTTAGTAACCATTGTAAGTGAATCCATTCCCATTTTTGCATCTTTATTAATTTCTTTTAAAATTTCATTTTCTTGCATAACTACCTCCTAATAATAATTATTATTGAGAAAAATGGTTAAATTATACATAAAAAATAGTAAAAAATTACAATATATTAATGAGAAATATTGACTTTTTTTAAATATGGGTGTACAATATTAGCAGTCTAATATGTAGAGTGCTAAAAAAGAAGATTCATTTAAAATTACTAAAACTAGAAAGGAGGTAATATTTATGGATATTCAAAAATTTACACAAAAATCATTAGAAGCTATTCAAAAAGCACAGGAAATAGCAATACAAAATCAAAATCCACAAATAGAACAAGAACATATATTATTAGCTTTAATAGATGACGAAAATGGTTTAATTAAAGAACTATTAAGCAAAATGCAAGTAAGCAAAGAGCTAAAAAATGAAATTAAAAAAATCATAGAAAACAAACCTAAGATCATTAGCAAAACAAACCAAAACGAAAATATTTATATATCACAAGAATTAGAACAAGCATTAGTAGAAGCAGAAAAAATAGCTCAAAAAATGAAAGATGAGTATATTTCTGTTGAGCATATTATGCTTGGAATTATTAACAAACCTAGTAGAGAGGTTTTAAATTTACTAAAAACATTTAATATTACTAAAGATAGGTTTTTAAAAGTGTTATTAGAAGTAAGAGGAGGTGCAAGAGTTATGAACGATAATCCAGAAGAAACTTATGAAGTATTAAAAAAATATGGGTCAGATTTAGTGGAGCTTGCTAAGGCTCAAAAATTAGATCCAGTTATAGGAAGAGATGACGAAATTAGAAATGTTATAAGAATTTTGTCAAGAAAAACAAAAAATAACCCAGTCTTAATAGGTGAACCAGGTGTTGGTAAAACAGCAATAGCAGAAGGATTAGCATTAAGAATAGTAAGAGGAGATGTGCCAGAAGGACTAAAAGAATGTACAATATTCTCACTAGATATGGGAGCATTAGTAGCAGGTGCTAAATATAGAGGAGAATTTGAGGAAAGATTAAAAGCTGTATTACAAGAAGTAAAAAAGAGTGAAGGAAAAATTATTTTGTTTATAGATGAGCTTCATACAATAGTTGGTGCAGGAAAAACAGATGGGGCAATGGATGCAGGAAACTTGCTAAAACCAATGCTAGCAAGAGGAGAGCTTCATTGTATAGGTGCTACTACTCTAAATGAATATAGACAATATATAGAAAAAGATCCAGCATTAGAAAGAAGATTTCAACCAGTAATGGTAGATGAGCCATCTGTAGAAGATACAATTTCTATTTTAAGAGGTCTAAAAGAAAGATATGAAGTATACCATGGTGTAAAAATAGCAGATAGTGCAATTATTGCAGCAGCAACACTATCACACAGATATATATCAGATAGATTTTTACCAGATAAAGCAATAGACTTAATAGATGAAGCATGTGCTTTAATAAAAACAGAAATGGAATCAATGCCAACAGAACTTGATGAAATATCTCGTAAAATTATGCAATATGAAATAGAAGAAACAGCATTAAAAAAAGAAAAAGATGAGTTTTCTAAAAAGCGTTTAGAAGATATTCAAAAAGAAAAAGCAGAATTAAAAGAAAAATTTAATCAAATGAAAGCAAAATGGGAAAATGAAAAAGAGGCAATTTCAAAAGTACAAAAACTAAGAGGAGAAATAGAAAGCGTAAATGCACAAATAGAATTAGCAGAGAGAAATTATGAATTAAATAAAGCTGCAGAATTAAAATATGGTAAATTACCAGCATTACAAGAAAAATTAAAACAAGAAGAAGAACTTGCAGAAAAAAATAGTAATTCTTCTAATTCATTATTAAGAAATAAAATTACAGAAGAAGAAATTGCTAAAATAATTTCAAGATGGACAGGAATACCTGTTTCAAAGCTAGTAGAAAGTGAAAGAAATAAAATATTAAACCTAGATAAAATATTACACAAAAGAGTAATAGGCCAAGATGAAGCAGTAGAAAAAGTTACAGAAGCAATTATTCGTTCTAGAGCTGGAATACAAGATGAGAAAAGACCAATAGGATCATTTTTATTCTTAGGACCAACAGGTGTTGGTAAAACAGAGCTTGCTAAAGCATTGGCAGAAAGTTTATTTGATGATGAGCATAATATGGTAAGAATAGATATGTCTGAATATATGGAAAAATATTCAGTATCTAGATTAATAGGTGCTCCTCCAGGATATGTAGGATATGAAGAAGGAGGCCAATTAACAGAAGCAGTAAGAAGAAAACCATATAGTGTAATTCTATTTGATGAAATTGAAAAGGCACATCCGGATGTATTTAATATATTACTACAAGTATTAGATGATGGTAGAATTACAGATTCTCAAGGAAGAACAGTTGATTTTAAAAATACTATTATAATTTTAACTTCAAACTTAGGGTCAGAATATATACTAGAAGGAATAAATGACAAAGGAGAAATTAGTAAAGAAGCAAAAGAAAAAGTAGAACAATTATTAAAACAAAGTTTTAGACCAGAATTTTTAAATAGGTTAGATGAAATAGTATTTTATAAACCTTTGCAAAAATCAGAAATAGAAAAAATATTAGATTTGTTAATAATAGATTTAGAAAAAAGGCTAGAAGATAAGCATCTAAAATTAAGCTTAAGTAAAGAAGCAAAAGAATATTTAATAAATAATGGATATGACGGTGTATATGGTGCAAGACCATTAAAAAGGTTTGTTCAAAAGAAACTAGAAACTTTAATAGCAAGAGAAATATTAGCTCAAGAAATAAAACCAAATACTACAATAAACGTAGATTATAATGGAAAAGAACTAATAATAAAATAAAAATAAAAGGGCGGACACTGTGTTCCGCCCTTTACATTTATATTATTCATTATTAATTCTTAATTATTCACTATTAATTAAAATATATGTATGGGCGGACGCTTCTGTCCGCCCGTTGGCTACAAAGAAATACTATGAAATATTTGTAAGCAAAATATAAAAGATAAAAATCAAAACTAAAAAAATGTCGAAAAAATGGTTACGATTATTGTTGCTATTTAAATAAATGCATAATAAAATATAAATATAATTTATTTCAAAAAAATTTAATTCTAAAAAATTTCCACAAATATTAAAAATATAAACGAAAGAAGGTGCTATAAAAGTAGTGTTATCTAAAATAAATAGTATGGCATTACAAGGTTTAGATGGATACTTGATTGATGTTCAAGTAGATGTATCTAATGGAATGCCATGTTGGGAGATTGTAGGTCTGCCAGATACTAGTGTAAAAGAGGCAAAAGAAAGGGTAAGAACAGCAATTAAAAATAGCGGATATGAAATGTTAAGCAAGAGAATAATTATAAATTTAGCTCCAGCTGATATAAAAAAAGAGGGCTCAGTATTTGATTTGCCTATAGCAATAGGAATTTTAATGGATTTAGAAGAAATACATGCTAAAGATTTATCTCAAATAGCATTTATAGGTGAGCTTACTTTAGATGGAAAAATAAATAGAGTAAATGGAATATTACCAATGTGCATTGAAGCACAAAAATTAGGTATAAAGAAACTAATTGTACCCAAAGAAAATGCAAAAGAAGCAGCAATTGTAAAAGAAATGGAAGTTTTAGGAGCAAAAGATTTAAAACAGGTTGTAAAGTATTTAAATAACGAATTGCAAATACATAAAAGTGAAGTAGATTTGGAAAAAATATTCTCAAAAGATAATCAATATTTATTGGACTTTTCAGAAGTAAAAGGTCAAGAAAATATAAAAAGAGCACTAGAAATATCAGCTGCAGGAGGACATAATTGTTTGCTAATAGGGAGCCCTGGATCGCGGGAAAACTATGATGGCAAGAAGAATTCCATCTATATTGCCAGATTTAAATTTTGAAGAAGCATTAGAAATAACGAAAATTCATAGTATAGCAGGAGAGTTGCCACCTAAAATACCAATAATAACAACAAGACCATTCAGAGCACCACATCACACGGTATCTGCTACTTCTCTAGTTGGAGGAGGTAGAATTCCTAAGCCAGGAGAAATTAGCTTAGCACATTATGGTGTTTTATTCTTAGATGAATTACCAGAATTTAATAAAAGTACATTAGAAGTTATGAGAGGACCACTAGAAGACGGAATAGTAACCATAAGTAGAGTAAATGCAACTTTAACATATCCATGTGACTTTATGTTTGTTGCATCAATGAATCCATGTCCATGTGGGTATTTTGGATCAAAAGATAAAGAGTGCACATGTACTCCACAAATGATATCTAAATATATGAGTAAAATAAGTGGACCTTTACTTGATAGAATAGATATTCAAATAGAAGTTACTCCAGTTAAATATCAAAAATTAGATAGTACAGAAATAATAGAAAGTTCAGAGCAAATAAAAAAAAGAGTAAACTTGGCAAGACAGATTCAAATAGAAAGATATAAAGAAGAAAAAATATATTCGAATTCTCAATTAACACCAAAATTAATAGAAAAATATTGCAAGTTGAATAAGAAAAGTAGAGAGTTATTACAGATAGCTTTTAATAAATTAGGTTTAAGTGCAAGGGCATATGGAAGAATATTAAAAGTGGCAAGAACAATTGCAGATTTAGATAAGTCGGAAAATATAGAAGAAAAGCATATTGCCGAGGCTATACAATATAGGAGCTTAGATAAAAAATATTGGAAGAATTAATAAAGGAGCAATAATAAATGAATAAAGTAAAAATAATAGAATATAAGGATAAATTATATCCTCAAAAATTATTAAATATTAAAGATTTTCCTAAAAAGATATATGCACTTGGTAATATTGAATTATTAAATAAAAAATCTATTACTATAATAGGTTCAAGAGATTGTACAGAATATGGATATAATCAGGCAATATATTTTTCTAATGAAATATCTAAACAGAATATTTGTATAGTTAGTGGATTGGCAAAAGGTATAGATACAGCAGCTCACTTGGGTTCTAAAAACGAAATAGGAAGAACAATTGCCGTTTTAGGAGGAGGTTTCAACAATATATTTCCAGAAGAAAATGAAGAGTTATTTTATAGCATATTAAAAAATGATGGCTGTATAATATCTGAGTATGAACCTAGTGTAGTAGCAGAAAGCAAAAATTTTCCCAAAAGAAATAGAATAGTTAGTGGGTTAAGTGAAGGCACTTTGGTAGTAGAAGCAAAATACAGAAGTGGTTCAAAGATTACAGCTAAATATGCACAAAAACAGGAAAAGCCTGTATTTTGCATACCAGGAAATATAGATAGTAAAAATGCAATAGGAACGGCAATGTTAATTCAAAATGGAGCTAAATTGGTGTTAACTCCACAAGAAATACTTGATTATATAGGAATAAAATCCGAAATTTCAATAAAAAAAGAAGTAAAAACAAAAATTAAGATACCTAAAGAATATAAAGAAATATATAAAATATTAAGCAATATACCAATTAATATAAATGAAATAAGTAGAAAAAGTAATAAGAATATAATAGAAGTAAGCTCAGTATTAACTATGTTAGAAATAAATGGAGCAATAAAACAAGTTGGGATAAATGAATTTGTAAAAATATAAGAGGTTAAAATGTACATATCACATGAAACAGGAAAAAGTGGAGAAGAAATAGCCACACAATATTTAATAAAAGAAAAATACAAAATATTAGAAAGAAACTTTAAAAGTAAACAAGGTGAAATAGATATAATAGCATTGGATAAAAAAGAAATAGTTTTTATAGAAGTAAAATCAAGGACAAGTAAAGCATATGGTAATCCAAAGGATGCTGTAGATACAAAAAAGAAGAAACATATTTATAATACTGCACAATATTATATATACATTCATAATTTGGAAGATGAACCTATTAGATTTGATGTAATAGAAATATATATAATGAACAAAGTTTATAAACTAAATCATATAAAGCAAGCAATTTTAGAAAGACCAAAATAGAAAAAGGTAGAAACAATATTTCTACCTTTTTGGAGTTTACAAATTTTATAGTATAACAATTATTGAAATTAATTATATTAAAGAGTTTTCTACTGCACTTGAACTTTTAATATTAGGAGTTAAAATTGAAAATTCAGAAGTACAAAGTAAATCATATGTAGAGATAAAAAACATTGCAATGCAAGCTATCGCTATAGTTTTTATTAATTTCATATTAATTCCCCCTTAAGTTCTCTTTAATAAATATTATTATAGAAGTTTTTAAAGAAGAAATGTGTCGAAAACTGTTGTGAAAATAATTTTTTCTATAGTAGAAATTTCTTATTTAATACTATATTAAAATAAGTATAAATATGTTATAATCATTTTAATATAGGAGAAAGTATGAATAAAGAAAAGAATTATTTGTATAGAATATTAAGAGGAATTTGTTGGTTATTGCTAAAAATATTATATAGACCAATTGTTATAGGAAAAGAGAACATACCAAAGGAAGGCCCTGTTATTTTTGCGGGTAATCATATAAATGCAATAGATCCAACAATTGTAATGATATCAACAAATAGAATAGTACATTATATGGCAAAAGACGAGCTTTTTAAAGGAATACATGGCTTAGTTTTTAATCAAATAGGTCTTATACCAGTTTATAGAAACAAAAAGAACCCAGCAGCTGTTTTACAAGCAGAAAGAATTTTAGAAAATGGTGGAACTGTAGGAATATTTCCAGAAGGAACCAGAAACAGAACACAAGCAGACTTATTACCATTTAAAAAAGGGACAATTCGTATTGCTCAAAAAACAAATACTCCAATAGTGCCATTTGCATTAAAAGGTGAGTACAAGCTATTTAGAAGAGGCATTACTTTAGAATTTGGAAAAGCAATAAATGTTAATAACATAGAAAAAAACGAAGCAAATGAAGAATTAAGAGAAGAAGTATTAGAATTAATAAGGAAGTAAAATTATGAAGTATATTTTTATTATTAACGAAAAAGCTGGAAAAGGTAAAAGCAAAAAAATAGTACCAAAGATAAAAGAAGCATGTGATAAAAGAAATTATGATTATGAAATTAGATATATAACAGAAGAAATAAATAGTGAAGATATTGTAAAAGAATATAAAGATGGAAATAATGTAATATATGTAGTTGGTGGGGATGGAACTTTAACTAAAACTTTGCCGGGAATAATAGAAACAAAAAATAAACTGGGAGTTATTCCAGCAGGTTCTGGAAACGATACTTATAGAGCAATCTGTAAATTACCAGAAGGTGAAACTCAAATAGATTTAGGCAAAATAAATGATACATATTTTATAAATGTTGCATGTACAGGGTTAGATGCAGAAGTGGCAAATAATATAGATCTTTTTAGAAATACAATGATTCCAACAAATCAATTGTACAATGCTAGTATAATATATACTTTTATACATTATAAATTTAAAAATATACGATTTTTTACAAAAGTAAAAACATTTGAAAGTAAATATAGTATAATTAGTATATGCAATGGAAGCTATTATGGAGGTGGATTTAATATAGCACCAAAATCAGCATTGACAGATGGAATTTTAGATATTTACTTTGTTGAAAAAATGAATAAATTAAAAATTATTCCATTACTACTAAAGTTAAAAAAAGGTAAACATGAGGGAAAGAAAAAAGTACATAAATTTAAATCAAATCATATTGAATTAGAATTAAAAGAAGATATAGTATTCAATGTTGATGGAGAGAAATTAGTAGGAAATAGATTTGTAATAGATGTGTTACCAAAAGCTGTTACAATATATAATGATTCAAAACTTATAAAAGAAATTATGAGTTAAATGTTATAATAGAGGATTAGGAGATAAAAAATGGATGATAGACCTATAGGAGTATTTGATTCTGGAATAGGTGGACTATCTGTTTTAGCACAAATAATAAAAGTAGTACCAAATGAAAAATACATATATTATGCAGATACAGATAATGTTCCATATGGAATTAAAACAAATGAAGAAATAAAAGAATATGTAAAAGAAGCAATGGACTTTTTTATATCAAAAAATGTAAAAGCAGTAGTAATAGCTTGCAATACAGCTACAAGTATAGCAATAGAAGAAACAAGGCAAAGTTATAATATACCAGTAATAGGAATTGAACCTGCAGCAAAGCCTGCAGTGGAAAATAGAAAAGATAAAAAAGTTTTACTAATGGCAACCCCTGTTACTGTAAGAGAAGAAAAATTAAAAAGATTATTAAAAAAGGTAGATCTAGAAAAAAGTGTTGATTTATTAGCAATGCCAGAACTTGTGAAATTTGCAGAAAAAGAAGAATTTGATTCACCTAAAGTAGAACAGTATATAAAAGAACAAACTGCTAAATACAATTTAGATGAATACTCAGAATTAGTTTTAGGATGTACACATTTTCCATTTTTTAAACCAGTATTTAAAAAGCTTTTTCCAGAAAATGTACAAATTATAGATGGAGGATATGGAGTAGCAAAAAGATTAAAGCAAATACTTTCTGAAAAAAATATGGAAGGAAGCAAAAAAACGCCAGTTGAATACTACTATTCAGGAAGAAAAATAGTAGAAAAAACAGAGCTAAAAAAGATGGAAAGATTATTAAAAAGAATTTAAGAAAAGTCCCTAAAGGTTATATTTCCTTTAGGGATTTAATATATATAAGCAAGAAAAAATATGCAAAATTTGACATTGTAGTAAAAATATGCTATAATAAAATAGTTGCTCTAAAAAAAGGAGGAATTATTATAGAGTATGAATCGAAAAAAATGTTACTAAAAAAGGAATTAATATTAATTCCAATGGCAATATTAAGTATTGCATTAGCAAGTAATGCAGTTGAAGCTAGTAACATAACAGAAACAAAAGAAAGAATAAAAGAAATAAAAATTGTAGAAGAACAAAACATAGAAAAATTAAAAAGAAATAAAAAAGTAACAATAACAACAAGTTATACAAGAAGTATAGCACAAGTTTCTTCAAGAGGAGAAGAAACATCAAGACAAACAAAAAATACAGAAAAAAAACAAAAAGCAAAAACAAAGAGCACAAATAATACTAAAAAAACAGAAAATAATATATCAGTAAATAATGTAAAAATAAGTAAGAATATGGACTTAACAGTAAGAACAGGCTTATCAAAAGAAGATTTTAAAAAGGTTATGAAGAATTTATCACAAGATACTTCAAAATTCTTTTATAATAATGCAGATACAATATATGATTTATGTGCTAAATATCAAATAAATGAGATATTCTTCTGTGGATTAATTTCAGCTGAATCTGGTTGGAACATTGCTGGAAACCACAGAAAAACACATAACTATATAAGTTTAATGTCAAAAGGTAAGTTAATACATTATTCTTCTACAGAACAAGGATTAGAAGTGGCTGCACAAAAACTACACAATAATTACTTAACACCAGGAGGAAAATTCTACGGAGGAAAGACATTAGCAGGAGTTAAGGAAAAATTCTGTCCATCAGGAACATGGGTAGATTTAGTGTACGGAAGAATGAGCCAAGTAATGAAAGCAGTAAAAAAAGTACAATAAAGGGTTTTCCCTCTATTGTACTTTTTTTATATGAAATTTCTTTATTTTTATAAAAAAATGTTATATAATAGCACCAACAAATGTTAGGGAGAAATATAATGGGAGATTTTGTACACTTACATATACATAGTGAGTATAGTTTATTAGATGGAGCAAACAGAATAAAAGAATTGCCTAAAATAGCAAAGAAATTAGGAATGGATTCTATTGCTATTACTGACCATGGAGTTATGTATGGAGCAATTGAATTTTATAAAGCATGTAAAGCAGAAGGAATTAAGCCAATAATAGGTTGCGAAGTGTATGTGGCTCCTCGCTCAAGATTTGATAAAGAAGCTGGAATTGATAATAAATATAATCATTTAATATTACTTGCTAAAAATAATAATGGGTATAAAAACTTAAGTAAATTAGTATCAATAGGATTTACAGAAGGTTATTATTATAAGCCAAGAATAGATTTAGAAACTTTAGAAAAATACCATGAGGACCTAATTTGTTGTAGTGCATGTTTAGCAGGAAGTTTACCACAAGCAATTTTAGAAGGAAATATGGAAAAAGCAGAAGAAATTGCACTATGGTATAAAAATTTATTTGGTGAAGACTATTATTTAGAAATACAAACTAACACATTAAAAGAACAAACATTAGTAAACCAGAAATTAGTTGGATTATCTAGAAAATTAAATATTCCATTAGTAGCAACAAATGATGCTCATTATACAAGAAAAGAAGATGCCTATAATCATGAAGTACTTTTATGTATTCAAACAGGTAAAAAAATGTCTGATACAGATAGAATGAGATTTGCAACAAATGATTTCTATATAAAAAGTCCAGAAGAAGTAAAGGGATTTTTTCCAAACTTACCAGAAGCATTAGAAAATACAGTAAAAATAGCTCAAAAATGTAATGTGGAATTTGAATTTGGACATACAATATTGCCAAACTATGAAGTACCAAAGGAATTTGCTACTCATTACGACTATTTTAAAAAACTATGTGATGAAGGAATTATAAAAAGATATGGACAAGAACCACCAAAAGAAATATTAGATAGAATGGAATATGAAATATCTGTTATAAAAAAGATGGGATATGTTGATTATTTCTTAATTGTGTGGGACTTTATAAATTGGGCAAAATTACAAGGAATACCAGTAGGACCTGGCCGTGGATCTGGGGCTGGTTCAATTGTGGCATATGCTATAGGCATAACAGATATAGACCCAATAAAATATAATTTGCTATTTGAAAGATTTTTAAATCCAGAAAGAATTAGTATGCCAGACTTTGATGTGGACTTTTGCTATGAAAGAAGACAAGAAGTTATTGATTATGTTGCAAGAAAATATGGAAGAGACCATGTTTCACAAATTATTACTTTTGGTACAATGTCTGCAAGAATGGTAATAAGAGATGTAGGAAGAGCTTTGGATTTTCCATATTCAGAAACAGATAAACTAGCAAAAATGGTACCATTTGCTGTTCATATGACTATATCAAAAGCAATGGAGCAAAATAGAGAATTACGAGAACTATACGAAGGTAATGAAGAAATTCATAAATTATTAGATATTGCAATTGGATTAGAAGGAATGCCAAGACAGGCTTCAACACATGCATGTGGAGTGGTTATTACTAAAGATCCTGTAGATACATATGTACCTTTATATGTAAATGATGGAGCAATATCAACACAATATACAATGACAATCTTAGAAGAATTAGGATTGTTAAAAATGGACTTTTTAGGACTAAGAACTCTTACTGTTATTCAAGATGCAGTAAACTTAGTAAAAAAGAATAAAGGAATAGATATAACTTTTGATGCAAATATGAATGATCCAAAAGTATACAAACTATGGGGAGAAGGAAAAACTGTAGGAATATTCCAATTCGAAAGTGCTGGAATGACCAATTTCATGAAAGAATTAAAGCCAGATAGTCTAGAAGATATTATAGCCGGTGTTTCTTTGTATCGTCCAGGACCTATGGATCAAATACCAAGGTATATACAAAATAAATTAGATCCAGAACATGCAGTATATACACATTCATCACTAGAACCAATACTTAAAGTAACATATGGTTGTATGGTGTACCAAGAGCAGGTTATGCAAATAGTTAGAGATTTAGCTGGATATTCTTTAGGTAGAGCAGATTTGGTTCGTCGTGCAATGGGAAAAAAGAAACTAGATATAATGGCTAAAGAAAGAGAAATTTTTATTCATGGACAAGTTGATGAAGAAGGCAATGTAGTGATTCCTGGCTGTATAAGAAATGGAATAGATGAAGAATCAGCAAATAAAATATTTGACGAAATGGCAGAATTTGCTAAATACGCATTTAATAAATCTCATGCAGCAGCATATGCAGTTGTATCATATAGAACTGCATATTTAAAAGCATATTATCCAGAAGAATTTATGGCAGCTACATTAAATAGTTATTTGGGAAATTTAGATAAAATTCCTATATATATAGATGAATGTAGAAGAATGAATATAGAAATATTAAAACCAGATGTTAATAAAAGTTTTACCAAATTTACAGTAGATAATGGTAAAATTAGATTTGGTCTAGGAAGTATAAAAAATGTTGGAATATCTGTAGTAGACAGTATCGTATCAGAAAGAAATAAAAATGGCGAATATAAAAGTTTTACAGATTTCTGCGAAAGAATACAAGAAGAAGCAGTCAACAAAAAATGTATAGAAAGCTTAATAAAAGCAGGAGCATTTGATGAATTTGGGCAAACTAGAAGTACATTATTAGCATCATTTGAAGGAATAATAGATACTATACAAAATTCAGCAAAAAGAAGTTTCAAAGGTCAAGTAACAATGTTCGATTTAACTTCTATGGATAGTGCAGAAAAAGAGGAAATGAAATATTCATTTATAGAATTAAAAGAATATGAAGATAAAGAATTATTATCCATGGAAAAAGAAATGCTTGGTATATATATTAGTGGACATCCATTAGAAAAAATAAGAGAACAAATAATACAAGCTACTAATATAAATACAATGCAAATGAAAGAAATAAAAGAAGAACTAGACAGCACAGGAAATACAACTAAATATAAAGATGGACAAAACATAAAGTATGCGGGAATTATTTCGAGCATAAAGAAAAAATATACTAAAAGTAATAAATTAATGGCCTTTGTTTCAATAGAAGATTTATATGGAACAGCAGAAATAATAGTATTTGAAAGTGTATACCAAAATGCATCTAATTTGTTAACAACAGATAATGTTGTACTAGTAGAGGGACGATTAAGTATAAGAGAAGATGAAGATGTAAAAATAGTAGCAAGAGAAATAAAAGAATTAAAAGTAGAAGAAAAGAAAATACTAAAAATAAATATTACTAATTTATCAGAGAGTAAGAAAGCTCAATTAAGAGGAGCATTAAAATTCTTTAATGGGGAATATAATAATACACAAGTACAAGTAATCGACGGAGAACAAACATTAAATTGTGGAACAATATATCTAACAAAAGATATATTACAAGAATTTAAAGAACTAATAGGAGAAGAAGAGGTAATGTATATGTAGGGGGGAGGAACCCCGTGTCCGCCCGTGCTAATATATAAATTTTAACAAAATATATTGCCAAAAATAAAAATTAAATATAAAATGAAGTAAGAAAAAAGAAAGACAAAAGAAGGAAGGAAAAACTAGATGAAAAACTCTAAAAAAATTGCGAATATAAACACAATAATTTTAGAAAATAAGCTAGAAGCGGACGCCTATGTCCACCCAAAGCATAAAGAAAATACTCAAAAAGGAGTAACACTATTAGCATTAATTGTAACAATAATAGTGTTATTAATTTTGTCTTTAGTAAGTGTACAGTTAGTTACAAAAAGTGGAATAATAGAAAGAGTAAAGCAAGGAGTTATACAACATAAACTACAAGAAATACATGAAAATGTAAAATTAGATTATATTTCACTAAAAATAGGTAGAAACTTAAATGTAATAAACATGAGCAACGAAATAAAAGACTTACAAAAGAAAAAATATAAAAAATATATAGAAAATGTAAGTTATACAAGTACAAAAGTCTTTTATAAGATGACAGATAAATTAGATGGAAAAGAATACATGATAGACATAAAAACAGGAGAAATAGGAACATATGTAGATAAATTAGCAAGAATAGAAGGGGATTCATCGCTTTGGATAGTACAAGGAAGTACAATAATAGGATATAAAGGAACAGATGATTTATTACAAAATGTAGTAGTACCAAATATAGTAAAAAGAGACGATGGAACAGAAGTAAAAATAACAAATGTAAGTTTATCTAATATAAATTTTGAAGGAACATTAACATTTGCAAGCGGATTAGAAATAAATTCAAATACATTATCAAATTGTAGTACAGTAGTGAATATAGTTACTGGAGATAATGTAAGTATAAAAATGGGAAGTACATTTTCAAAATGTACAAAATTAGAAGAAGTATCTATGGGAAAAAATACAAAAATAATAAATTTTTATAAGGAATTTGAACATTCACTATTTAATGGATGTACAGGATTAAAGAAAATAACGGTAGAATCATTATCAGAAGTTAACTCATTTGCATTTAATGCAGCAGGAGCAGCGTTACAAGGAGATATAGTAATAAATGAAGGTGTAACGAAAATAGGATATAGTGCATTTTATGGTTGCAGTAGTATAACAAGTGTAAGTATGCCAAATACAGTAACTACTATAGAAGGTTGGGCATATAGAGAATGTACAAATATAAAAACAGCGAAACTTCCTGAAGGAATACAAACAATAGGAGATTGTGCATTTTATAATTGTAGTAATTTATCAGATGAAATAGAAATAAAAGAAGGAGTAACATTAGGAGGAGGCTCTGTATTTAATAATAGTGGAATTACCAAATTAACTATTGGAAATAATATAACAATACCATCAGATTCATTTGCTGGATGCAGCAATTTAGCAAAAGTAACGATAGGAAATGATGTAAGTATAAAAATGGGAAGAACATTTTCAAATTGTACAAAATTAGAAGAAGTATCAATGGGAAGAAATGCAAAAATAATAAACTATGGTAAAGAGTTTGAACATTCATTATTTAGTGGATGTACAGAATTAAAGAAAATAACAGTAGAATCATTATCAGAAGTGAATGCATTTGCATTTAATGCAGCAGGAGCAGCGTTACAAGGAGATATAGTAATAAATGAAGGCGTAACGAAAATAGGAGATAGTGCATTTAACGGTTGTAGTAGTATAACAAGTGTAAGTATGCCAAACACGATAACTACTATAGGATGGTCTGCATATAGAAATTGCACAAATTTAAAAACAGCGAAACTTCCTGAAGGAATACAAACAATAGGAGATTATGCATTTTATAATTGTAGCAATTTATTAGATGAAATAGAAATAAAAGAAGGTGTAACCTTGGGAGGAGGTTATACATTTAATAATAGTGGAATTACCAAATTAACTATTAGTAACAATATAGAAATACCAGGTGGGTCATTTGAAGGATGTAGTAACTTAGAACAAGTAACAATAGGAGATAATGTAACAATAAAACCAGGAGGAACATGGGGAAATAATTATTCGGGAACATTTGGAAAATGTACAAACTTAAAAAATATAACAATAGGCGAAAATTTAAAAATGCCAAATAATACATGGGATGCATATTGGTTTAGACAATGTACAAGTTTAGAAAAAATAACAGTAAAATCAATATCAGAAATAGGACAGAATGCGTTTAATGCAGTAGGAGCGGCTTTACAAGGAAATATAGTAATAAATGAAGGTGTAACGAAAATAGGAGATAGAGCATTTTATAATTGTACAGGATTAGGAAAAATTAATGTTAATATGACAAAAACAGAGTGGGAGGCAGTAACTAAAGGAAGTAATTGGAATACAAATGTAACTGCAGAAATTGTTTTTTTGAAATAAGAAATTTAAAGGCAAGTAAATACTTTACTTGCCTTTAAAATATATACAAGAATAATTGACACATAAAAATATATTAGATAAAATAATATATATTAGTAAAAGGGGAAAAATATGAAGGTTTATAAAAAAATAATAATAATGTTGTTTATTTTATTAGGAATAGTTCTACTAAAAGATAATAGCTATGCCACAGAAACAACGCAAAAACTATATCAAGATATAACAATAAACACAGATGGCTCTATTACAGTAAAAGAAGCTGCTCTTCTATCTGGAGAATATAATGGCAGATTAAGAAATATAGAGTTTAAAAATCATAATTCAAATAGATTTACTGGTATATATAGCAATTTTACTGGTAACACAGATATATATGATGGAAGTGCAATTACAAATATAAAAATAGCAGATATATCTCAAAATAATTTTAAAACAATATCAGATATAAACAAGATTGAGAAAGTGTATACACAAAAAAATAATGCATTAACAGGAGATTATGGAGTATATAAGCTAGTAACTTCAAGTTATGGTGCAGACTTTAAAATTTTTTGTAATTGGGTAGAAGATAAAGTATTTTATATGGAATATACAATAAAAGATGCAGTTGTAATTCATAATGATATTGCAGAACTTTATTGGAATGTTATGGGAAATTCTTATAAGGAATATATCGAAGACTTTCAAGTATTAATTCATTTGCCTAAAGAAGACTCAGATGTAAGAATATGGACACATGGACCGTTAACAGGAATAAATAAGATAGTAGACAATAAAACTTTAAGTTTTAAAGATAATTATGTTTCACCTTATACTGCTGAAACAGTAAGAATAATGTTTAACAAGAATTTAGTTCCAAATGGAACTAAAAAATCAAATGTAGATGGAAAAAAATACATTTTAAAATATGAAGCATCACAAGCAGATTTGGCAAATGCAGAAAGAGAAAAAGCAAAACTTGAACAAATGAATGAAGCAAGTACAGCAGTTATAGAATTAAAAGAATCTCCTAATATTTATTCATATAATAATGCTTTACAATATGTAAACGAATTAACAGACCCAAAAGAAAAGCAAGATTTATTAAAAGAAGTATACAAGTTCAAATCTGTTGCTGATATCAGTTGGAGAAACTACGTGGAATCTGCTAAAAGTTATATAAATACAGAAGATTCGTGTTATGACTTAAGGGCAAAAATAGAAAAAACAAAGGAAATAATAAATCTTGGTTTTAATGAAAAGCAAAAAGAAGTATATGAGCAAGAATTAATACCATATTATGAAATATTATATAAAAAAGAAAGTGTTGTTAGAAATAGAAATATAACCATAGTAACTATTTTGTATTTAATTGGTTTTACAATAGTTGCAAAATTAATAAAAGAAGCATTAAAACAAAGAAATTCTTATGGTCAAAAATATTTTAGAGATTTTCCATCTGATGAAGAACCTGGAATGATAGAATTTTTAATAAAAGGAAGAGTAACTAATTTAAGTATATCTGCAACAATATTAAATCTTATATACAAAAAGTATATTGAAGTAAAAGAAGACAAAAATAAAAAAGATATAATACTAATAAAGAAAAAAGAATTTAGAAAAGAAGATCTAACCAAAATGGAAAGAAATACTCTAATACTTTTATTTGAAAATGTTGCAAATGGAAAAAACAAGTGTAATTTAAAACAGTTTAAAAAATATATAAATAAAACGGAAAATGCCAAGTTATTAAAAGATAGAATAGATTATAGTATAGAAGATATAGAAGCAAAAGCAGAAAGTAAAAAATACTTTAATAAAAGCAAGCTAAAAGTAATTGGAATTATATATGTTACAATAGTATATGTGATTTCTGTATATATTCTAGCAGAGGCATTTTTACGAAACTTCTATTTTGGACTATTTGTAATATCTGTAATATTTGGAATTTATATAACAACACTAATAAAATATAAAAATAGAACTGAAAATGGTGCAATAGAATATTCTAAATGGATGGCTCATAAAAGGTTCTTAAAAGATTTTGGAAGTTTCGGTGAAAAAGAATTACCTGAAATAGCATTATGGGAAAGATATTTAGTAACAGCAACAATATTAGGATGTGCTAAAAAAGTAAGAAAAGAAATGCAACTTAAAATTGCATCTATGCCAAATTATGATGGTTCTGTATATTTAAATGATTTCTATGTATTAAATAGAGTATCAAACAATATTACAAGAACAGTAAATCGTTCTATAAATAGTGCTATTACAAAAGTTAATATATCAGAAACAGCAAGTTCTTCAAGTGGAGGCTTCGGTGGAGGCTCATCATTTGGAGGCGGCGGAGGTGGCCGGAGGTGGAGGCGGCGGACGCTTCTAATAATAACTTAAAATAATCTTTTAAATAGGCTTGTTAAATAGCCTATTTTTTAGTATAATATTATAAGTCAAAAAGAAGGGAAAAAATATGGAATTAAAAGAATTTTATTATGATTTACCAGAAAATTTAATTGCTCAGGTGCCTATTGCCAAAAGAGATGAATCAAGACTTATGGTATTAAATAGAAATGCACAAACAATAGAGCATAAAATATTTAAAGATATTATAGATTATTTAGAACCAGGAGATTGCCTAGTTAGAAATAATACTAAGGTAATACCAGCAAGAATTTATGGGAAAAAAGAAACAGGAGCTAATGTAGAATTTCTACTATTAAACAACATAGAAGGAGATATATGGGAATGTATAGTAAGACCGGGCAATAAGCTTCATATTGGTACAAAAGTAATATTTGGCAACGGATTACTTAATGCAGAAATATTAGAAGTTATGGAAGGTGGAACTAGAAAAGTTAAATTTATATATAAAGGTATTTTTAACGAAATACTAGATCAAATAGGATTAATGCCGCTTCCACCATACATTCATGAAGAACTAAAAGAAAAAGATAGATACCAAACAGTATATGCAAAATATCAAGGCTCAGCAGCAGCGCCAACAGCTGGTCTACACTTTACAAACGAACTTTTAGAAAAATTGCAAGAAAAAGGAGTTCAAATAGCAAATGTAACCTTGCATGTTGGAATAGGAACTTTTAGACCAGTTAAAGTAGAAAAAATAGAAGAGCATCATATGCACACAGAACATTATTACATAAAAAAAGAGGATGCAGATAAAATTAACGAAGCAAAGAAAAATGGAAAAAGAATTATAAGTGTAGGTACTACATCTTGTAGAGTACTAGAAAGTATTGCAGATGAAAAAGGTTTTGTAAAAGAAACAGAAGGAGACACTAGTATATTTATATATCCAGGTTATAAATTTAAATGTATAGATGCACTAATAACAAATTTTCATCTACCAGAATCAACATTACTTATGCTAGTGTCAGCTTTAGCAGGTAAAGATTACATTATGAAGGCATATAAAGAAGCAGTAAAAAATAAATACAGATTTTTTAGTTTTGGAGATGCAATGTTTATAATATAAAATAACAATATATATGAAAGGAAATATTTATGAAGGAAGCAATTACATACGAATTACTGCATGTAGACAAAAATTCAGGAGCAAGAAGAGGTATAGTTCATACTCCTCATGGAGATATTCAAACACCAGTATTTATGCCTGTTGGAACGCAAGCAACAGTAAAAGCTATGACTCCTGAAGAATTAAAAGAAATAGAAGCTCAAATAATTTTATCAAATACATATCATTTATATTTAAGGCCAGGAAATAAATTAGTAAAAGAAGCAGGAGGTCTCCATGAATTTATGAGATGGGATAGACCAATTCTTACAGATAGTGGAGGATTTCAAGTTTTTAGTTTAGGACCTTTAAGAAAAATAACAGAAGAAGGAGTTGAATTTAAATCTTACTTAGATGGAAGTAAACACTTCTTATCGCCAGAAGCTGTAATGGAAATTGAAAATGATCTAGGTGCAGATATCATAATGGCATTTGATGAGTGTTGTCCATATCCTTCTACATATGAGTATACCAAAAACTCTATGGAAAGAACAACAAGATGGGCTAAAAGGTGTAAAGAAGCACATTCAAGAAGTGACCAAGGCTTATTTGGAATTATACAAGGTGGTTTTTATAAAGATTTGAGAAAAGAATCGGTAGAACAATTAACTAAAATAGATTTTCCAGGTTATGCTATTGGAGGAATAAGTGTAGGAGAGCCTAAAGAAGAATTTTTAGATATATTAAAATATACCGCTCCATTAATGCCAGAAAATAAACCAAGGTATTTAATGGGAGTTGGAAGCCCAGATTATTTAGTAGAAGCAGCATTAGCAGGGATAGATATGTGTGATTGCGTTCTTCCTACAAGAATTGCAAGAAACGGAACAGCCATGACATGGCAAGGAAAAAAAGTTATTAGAAATGCATCATATGCGCGAGATTTTACAACTCTAGACGAAGAATGTGATTGCTATGCATGCAAAAATTATACAAAAGCTTATATACACCATTTGATAAAAAATAAAGAAATTTTGGGAGTTAGATTACTTTCTATTCATAACTTAAGATTCTTGACTAAATTAATGGAAAGAGTTAGAATAGAAATAGAGCATGATAATTTACTAAACTTTAAAAATGAGTTTTTTAAAAAATATGGTTATACGGAGGATTAATATGGATAATTGGGAAACAGAAGAAACAACTAAAAAAGATAGTGACATAGCAAGAAAAATAATAATTGCTATGATGATATTACTAATAATGGTAATTATGGCAGTAGTATATTTATTACTAACAGTTAAGACTAGTACATTTAAAATAACAATTGATGGCAAAAATGCAAGTACTACAAAAGAAAAACTACTAAGAACAGTAGATGGTACAACATATTTTAACATTCAAGAATTAGCTAGTTTATTAAAAAATGATTATCATATAGGAGAATATAAAGTTTATTCTTCAGATACAGATAAATGTTATATTCAATCAAAAGAAGAAACAGCATCATTTTACTTAAATTCAACTAAAATTTGTAAACTAAAAGTTAATAAATTAACAGACGATTATGATGTGTTTAACTCAGAAAATCCAGTTATAGAGAAAGACAATGTTTTTTATGCTCCAATAGATGCAATAAAGATTGGTTTTAATATTAAAGTAACAGAATCAGAAAGTGGTATAAATATTACAACTTTGGATCAATTAGCAGCAAATATTGAAGCTTCTATTAATCCAGAAACTACAGCAGATACCACAAATGAAAAATATAATATAGATAAAACTTTTGATAATGAAAAAGCAATGTTGTATGATTATGTTGTTTTATCAAAATCAAGTTCTAATTTATATGGAGTTATAACAACTTCAGGAAAAGAAATTTTACCAGATAAATATACAAGTATAACATTCTTAGAAACAACAAAAGAGTTTTTAGTTAAAAATAATAGTGGAAAAATGGGAATTATAGATTCTAATGGACAAAATAAAGTAGAGCAAGCATATGATTCTATAAAAGTAATAAATAACAGTCCTAAACTATATTTGGTTCAAACTAATCAAAAATATGGTGTATTAGATGAAAATGGAAAAACAGTAGTATACCCAGAATATGATTCAATCGGTGCAGATGCAACTAAGTATAAAAAATTACAAAATCAATATGTATTATTAAATAAAGTAATACCTGTTTGCAAAGATAAAAAATATGGATTATTTGATGTAACAAGTAAAAAGGTATTAGATGTTTCATATGAAGGAATTGGTTGTGAATTAGTTTCTGCCGAAATTGACGGAGTAAACAAAGAAATAAATCCAGCAATTGCAATTGAAGACTGCAGAGCAGTTGTTATAAAAAATAATAACGATAGTGGATATTCATTATTCTTTGTAGACGAAGAAAAATTAACTCCATTAAGAGTTTCAGCTATATATTATCTAACTTCAGAAGGAAAAGATACTTACTATATGGCATATAAAGGAAAACAATTAGATTTAATTGAAAGATTGATTGAAGAAGGTGTTATAAAAAGAGAAACTGTAGAAGAAAATCTAAAAAATGAAAATACAACAGATTTAAACAATACAACAAATAATGAAATTAATAATACAACAACAGAACAAAATTCAGTCAACACTCTTTCTACAAGTACAAATTTAACTCAAACAAATAAACCAGTTAATGTAAATCAAGTAGATTAAACATAAAAAATAATTAATGGTACTTGCCAAATATTAGAAAATATAGTATAATAAGCAATGATTAAAACATTGCTTATTATTTTAAGCAAAATTTTAATTAATATCTTACTCACATCAAGTGGGTTATAAGTCCGAAAGGTAGGTGAAAAATAATGAACAAATACGAAAGTATTATCATTATTAATCCATCTGTAGATGAAGAAGGAATTAAATCATTAATCAAAAAATTTACAGATATTATTAATAATGAAGGTAAAGTAGAATCAGTAGAAGAACTAGGTAAAAAAAGATTAGCTTACGAAATTAAAAAGAATAAAGAAGGATACTATACTTTATTTAACTTCGAAGCAAAACCAGAGTTAATAGCTGAGCTAGAAAGAAATTACAGAATAGAAGATAATGTTATGAAATTTATTACAGTAAAAAAAGAAGACTAATTTAGGAAGGAATTAATGAACAATGAACAAAGTAATTTTAATGGGAAGATTAACAAGAGACCCAGAAGTTAGATATACTCAAACAAATAATACATTAGTAGCAAGTTTTAGTATAGCAGTAAATAGAAGATTTACAAGACCAGGGGAAGAAAGACAAGCAGACTTTATAAATATAGTTGCTTGGAGCAAATTAGGAGAATTCTGTAGTAAATATTTTAAAAAAGGTCAACAAGTAGGAATCATAGGAAGACTACAAGTTAGAAATTGGGAAGATGAACAAGGACAAAAACATTATGTAACAGAAGTTGTAGCCGAAGAAGCATATTTTGCAGATAGCAAAAGAGAAACAGGAGATTCTACAAATTTTGAAAATACATTTGGAAGCAATGTTGCAAGTTCTAGTCCAGAGTTCGAAGTAACTTCTGATGACGACCTACCATTTTAAAGGGAGGAAATGATAATGGCTGATAAAAAGCAAAATAGAAGAAATAATAGAAACAATGATGAGGATTATGATCCAAAATTCAGAAGAACAAGAAAAAAAGTTTGTGCTTTATGTGCTAATAAAGATTTAGTATTAGATTATAAAAATGCTGATCAATTAAAAAAATTCATTAATGAAAAAGGTAAAATATTACCTAGAAGAGCAACAGGTGCATGTGCAAAACATCAAAGAGATATAACACTTGCAGTAAAAAGAGCAAGACACATAGCTATATTACCATATACACAAAATTAATTTTTAAATCCCGTAACACTTATGTTACGGGATTCTTTGTTTTAAAGTTGAAAATTATGTAAAATAGTAGTATAATTTATATAAGTCCATGTGGCAAATAAAATTTGAAAGGAGAAATAATGCATGGAACGGTTATTAAACATTTATGGGGATTTTGAGGTAACTCAAAGAAAATCAGGAGATTATGAGGTTAATACCACTGAGGGAATCACTTTTATAGTAAAAAAAGAAAAGGCAGATTTTATATCTGAAAAATGTGATATTGATCCACTTTGGATAGCGTTTTTATTATCTCAAATGGAAGCAACCCGGAGATCAAAAGCAGGAAAATGTGTGAATAAAATGCCAGACAATGAAGCTATAGCTGATACTTTGTCAATTCTGTTAAAAGAAATTCCAATAGAATGTTTGACAGGGTGGATGTTAGAAGCTAAATGGCATGAAGTGATGGAAATTTTTGATTCACAAAGTCCTCTTGAAAAGTTTCAGGAATTGAATTAACCGTAGCTTATTTTTAGAAGTCAGCAATGCTGACTTCTTTTCTTATATAGTAGAAAATTTCTCACTTAATACATATAAAAAAGCTATATATAGGGACGGACGCCTCTGTCCGCCCGTAGCTACGAAGAAATACTTTATAAATGCCTACATTTTGAGCACTTTCTTTCCAAATAATTTCATTGTAATTAGTATTTGGA
>OLSQ01000508.1_pt1 | contig 37936 bp, 40 predicted proteins | sample 1672561 | NCBI WGS metagenome assembly OLSQ01 (sample SAMEA3136699, study PRJEB25190) | human gut metagenome | biome: human gut; feature: human-associated habitat; material: faeces | place: Austria | collected 2013
TTTACGGCATGATACATCTGATAGATTATATTAGGTGATAGATATTTTATGGGGTGTCAAAATGATGGAAAATGATGCCAATTTAAACAGTATAGAATTTAATAGTTCTTAGTTGACGCTGGTTGATTAATTTGATATTATAAAATAGAACACATGTTCGAAATATACTGCGAGCGAATATGAATATACTAGTAAATGGTACTATGAAAAAACAATTGAGACTTGATTCTAATTATGTTACTATAAAAGTGCATTTGAAAATGGAAGGTTGATTATAATGAATAATATTGATATTGCAAACGGAATTGTATTTCAGAAAATGGAAATTAGTAAAGAAAGTTTTGAAGATAGACTTATTTGTCAAAAAAAGATATATCTTTTGCAGTCTTTAGGAACAGATTTGGGATACACATATAATTGGTATGTGCGTGGACCATATTCCCCTTCCTTAACAAATTATGTTTATAATAATTTGGAAATTTTATCAAGTAATGATTTTAGTGGATATAGTTTATCTTCATCTGCAGAAAATAATATAGACATAGTAAATTCACTTTTAGAAGATAAAAGAGCAGATTTTGGGATTGCATCTTGGTATGAATTATTAGCCTCACTCTTATATATTTTTAACAATAAGAGAAGTTGGAAAATTGATGAAGGGGATAATGCTCTTTTTGGCGCACTTATAAAGCAAAAACCACAATACAATAAAGAACAGTGTGCTTATGCCTTCGATACGCTCCGAAAAAAAGGTTTTATTCAACTGGAGGTATAAGAAATGGCAGATGAAAGATTGAAAATTGTTAAATATATTAATGATCCTGTCTATGGCGGAATTGCTATTACACAAATGGAATTAGAAATTATTGATACGCCAATTTTTCAGCGTTTGCGTGGCTTAAGACAATTAGCAAGAGTCAATTTTGTCTTTCCGGGGGCAGAACATTCTAGATATGTTCATTCACTAGGTGTTTTATATATTATGGGATTAATGACAGAACATTTGTTGAAACAGGGGATGCTTACAGAGGATGATGTTGTAAAGATGCGTGCAGCTGCATTATTGCATGATATTGGACATTATCCTCTTTCTCATTTAGGAGAAAGTGTTTATAGTTATTGTAAAGATAACCAAAATGCAAATAGTATTGTTCAGCTAGTGGGAAAAAACGAGAAAAAACATTTGTACGAGATGTCATCGTCCCATTCAAAATCGGCACATCATGAGCACTTAGGAAAATATATTATTATTCATAATCAGGAGATTAAAGGTATATTAGAAAAATATGGATTGGATTCTGAAGAAATTGGAGAGATTTTTACAGGAGAATATGGATCTAGAAATATGGTTTATACTCAGTTACTTCATTCAAGTTTAGATGCTGATAGATTAGATTATTTGTTAAGGGATTCTTATCAAACAGGAGTAAAATATGGTTTAGTTGATTTGCAGTATTTAGTTAGATTATTAATGGTTGTAGAAGATTCCGATTTGCCAGGGAAAAAAGTCCTAGCATGTAATAAAAAGGGGCAACATGTTGTAGAACATTTTTTGATGTCAAGATATTTTCATTATTCACAGGTTATTTTTCATAAAACGAATGCTGCTTTTGAAGGAATGGTAAAGTGCATGTACATTAAATTAGTTCAAAGTGGTAATTTTTTATATAATTCATTGGAAGAAATACACGATAGTGTGAATGATGAGGAGTTTTTAAAGTTTAATGATTCTTTTTTTGAGGTATCTTTAAAAGAATATTATGATAAAACGAATGATGAAGAGTATAAGAGACTGTATGAAATGTATAGAGATAGAATACGTCCAAAAGTAATATTTGAAATAAAAGATTTGTATGAAGATTCGCCATCTCAAGAGTTTGCAGTTTTGAAATGGGAATTAAAAAAGAATCCGGACAAGATTACTCAAATTATAGGTAGTGATAGGTGGGGCTATCAAATTGTGCCAATTACAATTGAAAAAATACATAATAGCTATAAAGTAGCAGAAAAAAATGCCGATTCAGAGGATTTACGTGAGGCAGTGAAATTGTATGACCCAGACAATGGAAAAATTTCATATTTAGCGGGGGATAAATTGTCAATTGTTAGTAAATTGGCAAATTATAAAAGTGAGTTTATCAGAATATATGTATTGGAGGAAAAAGGGAAAAAATATGATTATGAAAAAATGCATCAAGAAATTAAGGCATTAATTACATCATAGGTGTGTTGCAATGACAAGATTGTTAAAACCCGTTTCTTGGCAACACTTTGGCAACAGAAAATCAGTAAGCCAAAATAAAGTGTGCAAATAAAGTAAAATATTGGCAGATTTTTAATAATACTTAAACAAAACAGATTAAGTTAAAACGACAACTTGCCGAGTTTGAATAACGGATTAAAATGCCGAAAGCCTGTATTTATGCGGGCTTCCGGCATTTGTTTTATCAAATGGCTCTAGTTTGGCTCTATTTGTGGGTGGGATAAGGGTTGCGAAAGCACTGATGGAGAAATAAAGGCATAATGGTAAGGAAAAAGTGATATATGCATCTTGGAAGCACAGCAATACTGAAAATTATAAGTTCAGCTGGAACAAAAAGTATGTTATGTACTGGAGAATTCCGGGGATCTGTGGGGAGTAATTGCGGGAAAAAAGGGAAAAGCGTATAATGCAAGAAAATAATGTTTTCACAGTGTAAAATAGAGGAGAGAACTATCATGCAGAAAATACTGATTGTAGAAGATGATACAAATATCAATAATCTGCTTCAGGAAGCATTATCCAAAGCAGGCTATTCCTGTGAGCAGGCGTTTTCCGGAACTGAGGCAAAGCTGCTTTTGAATATGCAGGAGCATAGCTATGCACTGGTGTTGCTGGATTTGATGTTGCCGGGAATTACAGGAGAAGCAGTTCTGGAGGAAATACGGAAAAAGGGAAATCTTCCGGTTATTGTTTTGACTGCGAAAGATAGCTTGGATGAAAAGGTAAAGGTTTTAACTAGTGGGGCTGATGATTATATAACGAAACCTTTTGAAATCAGAGAGGTACTGGCAAGAATTCAGGTACAGCTTCGTCATACAGAAGAAAAGGAAATAAAAGAATCTAACCTTTCGTTCAGAGAGATGGTATTGAACAAAGCTACTTTTCAGGTCAGCATTGGTGGAAAAATACTTCCTAAGATAACAAGACAGGAGTTTGCGATTTTAGAATTACTGCTCAGAAATCCGAAGCAGGTTTTCAGTAAAGAGGACATTTTTGAATATGCGTGGGACGAACCATATATGGGTGAAACAAAAACTCTGGATGTACATATAAGCAATATTCGTAAAAAGATAAAAACAGTTACATCTGAGGAATATATTGAAACAGTCTGGGGAATCGGTTATCGTCTTCATCTATAATCTTTACTCTTTTTTTACTATTTATTTGCGTTTGATTAGGATTATTCCTTTATGATAAATGCAGATAAGAAAAAGGAGATGAAAAACTTGAGCGAAATGTTATTGGAAACAAGAAATTTGACTAAGCAATATGGACACCATAAAGCTGTGGACAGTGTCAATATGCATATTAAAAAAGGTGCTATTTATGGTTTTATCGGTCGGAATGGAGCTGGGAAGACAACTTGTCTGAAGATGATCAGTGGACTTTCCAAGCCAACTTGTGGAGAAATCGAGATGTTCGGATACAAGGGAAAGGATTTGCAAAAAGTTCGATCACGGATAGGATGTCTGATTGAGGCACCGGGACTTTATGGAAATATGACTGCATATGAAAATCTGAATATCAAATGCAAGCTGTTTGGAATAAAGAAAAAAAGTTATATTGAAGAAATATTGAGAATTATCGGTCTGGAGGATGTGGGAAAGAAAAAAACAAAACATTTTTCACTTGGAATGAAACAGCGTTTGGGAATTGGTCTTGCTTTGGTTGGAGAACCAGATTTATTAGTTCTTGATGAGCCAATCAATGGATTGGATCCACAGGGTATTGCAGAGATCCGGGATACGATTCAGAGACTTCAGAAAGAGAAGAATATGACAATATGCATTTCCAGTCATATTCTTGAGGAATTATCGAAGATTGCTACTGATTATGGAATTATTCATAATGGAAGTTTATTACAGGAAATTACAAGAGAAGAATTAATAAGAAGATGCAGTGAACGGATAGAGTTGACATTGGATCATCCGAAACAGGCGATTCCGGTGCTGGATTCTATGGGATTTACCAACTATCAGGTAACAGATAAAGAGCATATTCATATTTTTGAACGATTGAATGAAAGTGCAGCGTTGAATATGGAACTTGCAAAGTCAGGAATTCCGGTAAAAGGGATTTCCATAACCAGTGAAGAACTGGAAACTTATTTTCTGAATCTGACGGGAGGTGCGGATCATGCTTAATATAATAAAAATGGATTTATACCGGATGCTTAAAACCAAAAGTATGTATGTAATCTGGATCGTACTGGCAGCAATATTATTGATTACAACATCTTTATGCAAGACAGATTATGAGCTTTTGACTGAAAAGGATGCCATGAAACAGGAGCAGGTTACTGAACCTGCTGTGGATAATATTAATGTAGGAATGATGGTAACGCTGCCTACGGAGCCGGGAGAAAAGGTGACGGTATATGATATCTTTTTTGCCAATTCCCAAGGAAAATTGTATGCACTGCTTTTGGTGATTTTTACTGTTCTGTTTTCAACAGCGGATATCAGTAGCGGATATATTAAGAATATAGGAGGTCAGGTTAGAAATAGAGGAACTCTGATTTTTTCCAGGGCAATTGCCTTGGCTGTCTTTACGGTACTGACAATGGCAGGTGCATTCTTATTTCAGGCAGCGGCGAATGGTATTGTTTTCGGGGAATTGGAATGGGGAAATACAAAGGCAATTTTATCTTATTTTGTGACTGAACTGGCTCTTCATTATGCACTTGTGCTGATTTGTATGGCGATTGCAATTATTTTGAAAAATAATGTAATCAGCATGGTCATTGCTGTCTGTCTTAGCATGAATGTAATGACCATTGTGTATGGGGTGATCAATAGTGCTATTCAAAAAATAGGAATTCAGAATTTCCAGATTTATAAGTATACGATAACAGGAAAATTATCACTGCTTCCTATGAATCCGAGTGGAAATGAGTGTTTGGCGGCATTTGGTGTGGCAATAGTGTTCATCGTTATGATGATATCAGTAAGCAGCGTTGTTTTTCAAAAGAGGGATATTTAACGGATGTATATCGTAATTGGGATATTAGCAGGAATTATTATCTTACAATTTATTATTATGTGGAAATACCAGCGGCAGGTGAAAGACATCTGCCGCCAATTGGCGTTTATGATGAAACATGACAGTAACATGTTGATTAACCATGAATTTGATGTGGGTGGAATAGGAAAGCTTTCTGACAAGTTGAATGAGCTTCTGGAACTGCGAAGAAAAGAGAAGCAGCATTATCAGGAGAAAGAAGCTCTGATTGCGGACACTTATACAAATCTTTCTCATGATATCCGCACACCACTGACATCTTTGGACGGATATTTCCAGCTAATGGAAGAATGTGAAAATATAGAGGATCAGAAACGTTATTTAAGCATTATCCACGAAAGAATTCATAGTCTGAATGAAATGTTGGAAGAACTTTTTATGTTTACAAAGTTAAAAAACGAATCTTACAGTTTGGAATTGACATTGTGCTGTATGAACCGGATTTTGAAAGAAACAGTTTTTTCATACTATGATGAATGGGTAAGAATGGAAATTCAGCCGGATATTCAGATTACGGAAGAACAGTTGTATATACATGGAAACAGGCAGGGACTCCGCCGTGTTATCCAGAATGTGATAAAAAATGGGCTGGATCATGGAGAAAAGAAGATTAGCATTGTGTTGGAACGTGATCAAAATCAGGCGGTGCTTAGAATCAGCAATCAGGTTACACATCCAGAACAGATTAATATAGATCAGGTATTTGAGCGATTTTATAAAGCAGATGTTGCCAGAAGTAAAACATCTACTGGATTGGGACTATCTATTGCAAAGGAGTTGGTTAGTCGGATGGATGGAGAGATTGAAGCAAAAATAGAAAAAAAAGAGTTTATTGTTGAAATGAACTTTCCGATTGTAACCGATGCTAAATAGTATTTTGCGACGTAGAGGCCTTTGTATGAAAAATACGGATTTGTAAAAATGAAAGATGAAATGACAAGAGTATATTTTGTGCGTCATGCGCAGCCGGATCATGACTGGAAAGAAGACAGAACCAGACCTTTGACGGAAGAAGGAAAGAAAGATTCTGCAATTGTGTTGGAATTTTTAAAGGACAAGAAAATTGATGCTTTTTATTGCAGTCCATACAAGCGCAGCGTGGATACCATTGCAGATGCAGCTGCTTTTTTCGGAAAAGAAATTATAACAGATGAAAGACTTCCAATTGAATGGTATTATGAATGGATTGTATTGGGAATAATTGGATATATTTCATATTTACTTGCATATGATAAGGTTGGAATTTTGTATCATGAGGATTTTATTTCTGGAAGAACAGCAGGTTCTTTTTTTCATTGGATAATACGTTCTATTTATTTTGTTATTATGTGGGCTATTACATATGGTGTAATATGGATAACTAAATTTGTTATAGCGCACAAAGTACAATTTGCTATCGGTATATGCGGCGGTGTAGTTGTAGTAATAGCTATAAAATTATTTATATGGATAAGAAATCGAATAGTTAGTTAAGGCATCAGTAAAGGCTAAAAAAAAGTATGAGAGACCATCAGATGAGTTGAAATTTTCCTCATCTTGTGGTCTCTTTTATTTTTCTTTCATTGCGAACAAAAACCTTGACAAAATGGTCTATTCAAGATAGACTATGACTAATCTATTCAGAATAGACCAGAAAGGGACGTAAAATATCATGGATATTGAATTAGGTGAAGTACAGGCAAAGTTTGCTGACATCATATGGGAAAGAGAACCAATAGCATCCGGAGAACTGACAAAAATCTGTGAGAAAGAACTGGGATGGAAAAAATCAACGACATATACCGTTCTGAAAAAATTATGTGAAAAAGGAATTTTTCAGAATGTCAACGGAACCGTTACATCAGTAATTTCCAAAGATGCATTTTATTTTGTCAAAAGCGAGAAGTTTGTAAACGAAAATTATAAGGGATCAATCCCGACATTTTTGGCAGCGTTTACGAGCAGAAGGAAACTTTCAAAAAAAGACATTGACGAGATACAGGAGATGATTGATAAAATCAGGGAGAATGAAAAATGAGAGAAGTATTTGCTGCAATTCTTGATAATGCAATGGTTGCCGGCATTATGATTTTGGTTATAGTTCTCATGCGCGTTTTTATGAGAAAAATGCCAAAGTTCATATGTCCGCTATTATGGGGATTGGTTGGGATAAAATTATTACTTCCATTTGACATTCGTAGTGCATTTGGGCTGCTTCCGAGTGACAAGATCGTGGAATACAGTGGTCAGGAGCAGGCACCTGTTATCGTAAAAACTGGTTTGCGTATGGTGGATGAAGGCACAAATCATTTTATTGGGAATAACATAAATTCGTCATCCGCCACCCCGGTGAAGGGGAATTTTTATGATGTATGTGTTTATCTTTGGCTGGCAGGAATTTTCGTATTATTCTTATATATGCTTATTTCGTGTATTGTGATGCGAAAAGTGACTTCCTGTTCGGTTACTGTAGAGAAAAATGTGCGTATTTGTGATGAGATTAATCGTCCGTTTTTACTGGGAATAATAAGACCGCAGATATATCTTCCATCAGGCATTGAAAAAGATAAATACAAGTACATCGTAGCACATGAAAAAATGCACATAAAACGGGGAGATCATATATGGAAAATGTCAGGTTTTTTCCTGCTTGGTATCTATTGGTTTCATCCTCTTTGCTGGCTTGCATATTATCTGTTTTGCAAAGATGTGGAATTTGCCTGTGACGAAAAAGTGATCAGCGGGCGGGATTCCTTGTGGAGGGCAAATTACTGTCAGACTTTGTTAGAATGCAGTACGGACCGTAGAAAAGTTATGTTTGTTCCGCTGGGATTCGGAGAGGTAGGCGTAAAGGAGAGGGTGAAAAAAGTTATGGGATATAAAAAGACAAAAATCAGCATTGCAATTCTTCTTATACTGATTTGCGGTATCACTGTGATCTGTTTTGGAACCCGACACAATGGTTCTGGTGATACAAATAATTCCGCTAAACGGGAAGAGACAGTCGATAATAAAAGCACAGAGCAGGAGGAAATTGTCGGACAAAAACCGACGATAAACCTTGACGATTATCCGGGCGCGGATGGTACGCATTTATACTACGCAGATGAAAATAAAATTATTTTTGCGGATTATTATGGGCTATTTATCTATGACACAGAGAATCATAAATACATACAAAGTGTTGATTTAAAACCGATTGGCTGTGACAAAACACAGGGGGATGATGCATGCGAAATAGCGGTCAATAAAGACGGAACGAAAGTATATTTACATGTTATGTCGGATAAGGAAAACATGTATGAGTACTCTGTTGAAAATAATACATTCGTAAAAAAGAAGTATGCCCTTGACGAAAACGACTTGTATAAGGGAATTATCAATGACTCTGGATCGGAGGCAAATTTTACGACAAGTACAGGAAAAAAGAACTCCTGTTATATTGTAAATGGATATAGTAATCCATTGGGGGAACTTGGGTATATACGATATGATCCGGATGCCGATTATGACTTAGTATTTCCATTATTTGTAACAGATGATTTGAAAAATGCGGCTTATTTCAATCGTTCGGATATCTATGACATCGTCCGGGCTGAAATAAATTATGACGGAAAACATTATGTGTGTGAGGACAGGAAAGTGCTTGCAGATATTCAAACAGGCTATGCAAATGCGGAAAAAGGATATGGTATGTCAGCCTGCCCGTTTACATATGTGATGTATTTAACGAGGGCGGATGGAACCGTAGGCATGGTGATACCGGCAATGGATAGCTGCAAAGCCTGCATTATGGGGGATGGCTGGTATGAGCAGAATAATTCAATTTCAATGAGTATTTACGATATGATTGAAAAGGGATTGTTTCAGGTTCAGTAGTTTTTGGTATAAAAAATCGCAAGCGTCCGCCTCATTGAAACATGACCGAATGTCTGATATCATAGATTTTAGATTACTAATGGTCGAGAGGAGAAAGTGAAAATGTTTTTATTTGATGCAATGGATACGATTTTTCCGCTTATGTTTATTGCGGTAGCAGGACTTGTTGTATTTACCTTTGCAAAAGGAATTGGGCAGTGGAACAAGAATAATCAATCACCAAGGCTGATTGTGGAGGCAACAGTTGTTGCCAAGAGAACGAGCACAACACATTATCATGATGCGGCAAATGCGGCTATGATGCATGCCAGTACCACGTACTATGTTACGTTTGAGGTGGAAAGTGGAGATCGTATGGAAATGAATGTTGGAGGTCAGGACTATGGAATGCTGGCAGAGGGAGATGTTGGAAAACTGACCTTTCAGGGAACCAGATATCTGAATTTTGAGCGTTACTAATTGTACAGAAAATCAGAGTGGAAGAAAAGGATGACAAAACATGCGGCCGGTAAATTTATATCTGCTCACAAGAAATCAGAATAGAAATACATACACACCATTTGAAAATATTTTGTCTGCAAGGCATGAACGTGTACCGGTAAAGGAACACGAATTCCAGAGTCTGCGACATCTGGTAGATATATTATGGCAGCAGGGTGTGACGATTCCGGAGATGGATGGCTTTTTTTATTCATATACAATCCGGCAGATTGGAAAAGAATTTGATCTTTTAAAAGTATGTGTGAACTGCAAAGTATTGAATATTGAGTTGAAAAGTCTGGCGGTTTCCGAAGAGAAAATCGAGCGGCAGCTTCAAAAGAACCGGTATTATCTTGGTACGCTGGCACCGCAACTGGAACTGTATACATATGTGGAGGAGACAGGGAAACTCTATACGCTCAAAGAAGAATCTTTGTGTGAGACATCTTTTGCGGAACTGACTGTGGCGATGAAAAGTTTTCAGATTTATGAGGATGGCAATCTGGATCAGCTTCTGCAGGCAAAGAATTATCTGATTTCCCCATTGAATATGCCGGAGGAATTTTTGGAAAACCGATATTTTCTGACGCAGCAGCAGGAGATGATAAAGAAAACTATCTGTGATGAGATAAGCAGAAATCCGTTGCAGAATCCGCAGAAAGCGGATGCAAACAGAGCACAATTCTGGGGAATCACAGGTATTGCGGGGACAGGAAAGACACTGTTGATTTATGATCTTGCAAAGGAGATGGCGCAGACTGGCAGGGTATGCCTGATTCATTGCGGTATGCTCAGCGAAGGACATAAGCTTCTTGACAGCATGATGCAGAACGTGGACATCATCAGTGTGTCGGATCTTTTGGAATGCGACCTGAGTGCATATGTTTTTTTACTCATCGATGAGGCACAGCGAATGTCGGAAAATGCGTTGGATTTTATTCGGAAAAAGGCAGAGACAGAAGGAAAAGTATGCGTTTTTTCCTATGATTATTTCCAAATTTTATCCAAAACGGAGCAGCGGCGGAACATCCCTGCACAGCTGGCAGATCTTTACGGGTTTCAGGAACTGAAACTGTCTGGACGCATTCGCAGCAACCGGGAAATGAATTCTTTTATCCAGACATTGCTCGATCTTAAGAACCGTCAGCAGGGCGAGCGTTTTACTTATGAAAATGTGGATGTTCTCTATGCAGCAAATACATTAGAGGCAGAAAGAATCATCCGCTTTTATCAAAAGGAACGGGGCTATACATTTATCGAATATGATGAACCACTCGTGGATTGTCCGGGGGACATCAATGTGTTAGAGGCAGCCGGCATGGAGTTCGACAATGTTATCATCACTTTGACCAGTCACTTCCGATATAACGAGGATGGAGTGTTGCAGGGGAATGCGCACCCGAATCCGGACTATAGTTATTACCGTTTGCTGTTTCAAAGTGTTTCACGTACAAGGGAACGGTTGTGCATTGTGGTAATTGGGGATGAAACCCTGTTCGCAAAGGTACTTTCCATACAGCAATATTAAAATTTTATAAACTGCTTGCGACGAACAGGATTTTGCAGTATAGTACTCTTCGCTTTTTAAAAATCAGCAGGTGCTGAGGTTTATGGGAAAGGAGACTGCAAATGACATTTTATCAGGAATTACAGCTTAGTTCTGTTGGCTCAAAGCAGCTGATCAAAAATACGACAGACCCGAAGGAGAAGAGACGGCACATTCTTATTTATAATTTTAAAGTATATCTGGTGATGGCTTTTTGTGTGGCGGTGGTGACGCTGTACAGCAAACTGACAGGGAATGATAACAGCGTCGTGGGAGTAACGGTTCTGTTGGCTGTGCTCGTGTTGCGACAGGCGGATTTCGGCATCCGGACGACGCACGGGCTCATTTCTATCGCAGGAATATTCGCAATTCTTATGGGTGGACCAAGGCTGGCCAATATGCTTCCACCGGTGGGGGCCTTTGTTGTGAATATTGTTTGCATCATGCTTCTTATGGTGCTTGGCTGTCACAATGTGATTATGTACAATCATTCAACGTTTGTATTGGGATATCTGCTGTTGTTGGGGTATGATGTGACAGGAAAAGCATATTTGTATCGTGTGGCAGGACTTGCAGCAGGAATGGTTATCTGCATGTTTGTATTTTATAAGAATCAGAAAAACAGACCATACCGCAGAACTTTTCTGGATCTGTTTCGGGAATTTGATATTCGTTCTGCAAGAAATGTATGGTATATAAAACTTACATTTATTGTTTCAAGTGCAATGCTGATCGTATCCCTGCTGGGATTGCCGAGAGCAATGTGGGCTGGAATTGCCTGCATGTCGGTCTGTTTGCCTTTTACGGAGGATTGTCCACAGCGTGCAGCCGACCGAGGGATGTTTAATATTGTAGGATGCCTTTTATTTATTGTGTTATACAAGGTTCTTCCACCTTCTATGTACAGTATGATCGGAATTATCGGCGGAATTGGTGTGGGATACTCAGCCGGATATAAGTGGCAGACAGCATTCAATACATTTGGTGCGCTTTCGATAGCGTCTTCATTGTTTGGAATGCCGATGGCAGTGGCGCTTCGCGCTGGAATTAATATTGTGGCATCAGCGTATACCATTGTGTGCAATCGTATTTTTGACCGGGCGCATCAGCAGCGCAGTGTTGCGAGTGAAGCCTGATCGTTGACACTTTAATCACAAAAATTGTACTTGTACGAATACATAAATTGTAAAAAGGGTCATATTATGGTATAGTTTCATCCGAACGGTATTCTGGGCGTTGCACACAGATCTTTGTGGCATCAGCCAGACAGAAACTGTATCGGATGAACAATGTTGTCACTTCGGATGTGATTTTTCGCGGACACTCTAAGGAGGTCTGACGGAAGAGCCGTAAGGTATTACATAGTAAAGAAGGTGGTAGCATGCAAATAGGAATCATAGGCGCGGGACGTGTGGGCTGTTCCATGGGAAAGTATCTTGTGGGGCATGGTGCAGACGTTCTCGGATATTATGATACGAATGATCGGGCGGCAGAAGAAGCCGCACAATTCACAGGGACAGAGCGTTATGATACGCTGGCAGAACTTGTATCGGCCAGCAAGCTGATATTTATCACGACACCGGATGGAATCATCTTAAGCGTGTGGGAACAAATCAGACATCTGCCTCTTGCGCAGAAGATAATATGTCATTGTAGTGGCGCATTATCATCGGATTCATTTTCTGGAATTGAAGATACGCGTGCAGCGTGTCTGTCTATTCATCCAATGTTACCGTTCAGTAACAGATTTTCATCTTATGAACAATTGGAAAAAGCGTTTTTTACCGTGGAAGGGGATTCTTCGGCGATACAGGTCGTGTCGCCAATGTTTGAAGGATTTGGAAACCGGGTATGCAGCATTCGTGCGGAGGATAAGCCCCGTTATCATGCAGCAGCGAGCATTTTGAGCAATCAGGTCATTGCAGTATTGGATAGTGGATATGCGTTGCTCGAACAATGTGGATTTTCCAGAGAGGAAGCCATTGCGGCAACAGCGGCGCTGGTACGGCAGAACATAAACAACGTGATCGAAAACGGATGTGTGAGTGCGTTGACCGGACCAATTGAGCGATGTGATCTTGGCACCGTGCAAAAGCATCTTGCCTGTCTGAATGCGGAAGATGTGCAGATGTACCGCACACTTGGAACAAAGCTTGTGACAATCGCAGAAAAGAAAAATCCCGGGGTGGATTATGGAAAAATGCGGGCGTTGCTCCAAGTAACAGGATGCAAAAACGAAGAAGATGAAAAAGCAGGCGAAGGAGGCTTATAAAATTATGAAGAATACAGCAGTTACATTTCGGGATGCAAAGCAGAAAGGTGAGAAACTTACTATGCTTACCGCATACGATTATTCCACAGCAAAACTGATCGATGAGGCTGGAGTCAATGCAATCCTTGTAGGGGATTCACTTGGCATGGTCGTGCTTGGATATGAGGATACACTTTCTGTGACAATGGAGGATATGATTCATCACAGTGCAGCAGTTGCCAGAGGAATCAAAAATACACTTCTGATCACAGATATGCCGTTTATGTCTTATCAGACATCAGTTTATGATGCTGTTGTCAATGCAGGCCGTCTGGTAAAAGAAGGACGTGCCCAGGCAGTCAAATTAGAAGGTGGTATGGAAGTCTGTGATCATATTCGTGCGATTGTCAAGGCATCCATTCCGGTATGTGCGCATCTGGGACTGACACCGCAGTCCGTAAATGCGTTCGGCGGATTTAAAGTACAGGGAAAAGGAGAGGAAGCAGCACAGCGACTTTTGGATGAGGCGCGTGCGGTCGAAGAGGCAGGAGCGTTTGCTGTCGTATTGGAATGTGTACCACAGGCATTGGCAGAGAAAATCACAAAGTCAATCCATATTCCGACCATCGGTATCGGTGCAGGCGCAGGCTGTGATGGACAGGTACTTGTTTATCAGGATATGCTTGGCATGTATTCCGACATGGTGCCGAAGTTCGTAAAACAGTATGCGCAGGTCGGCACACAGATGAAAGAAGCATTTGCCGCTTATCGAAAAGATGTGGCAGATGGAACGTTCCCGGCACCTGAGCACACCTTTAAAATGGATGAGACAATTCTGGATAAATTATATTAAATGTGTCAGGCTTTCTATGAAAACCTGACATGCAGCATCAGCCCTTAATGGGTAGATGTTCGAAAGGAGAGAAAACAATGAAAATATATGGAGAAATCGCAAAAGTAAGAGAAACAGTAAAAGCATGGAAAGCGCAGGGCCTTACTGTTGGATTCGTACCGACGATGGGATACCTGCATGAAGGTCATAAGAGTCTGATCGATGCGGCAAGAAAAGAAAATGACCGTGTGGTTGTAAGTATTTTTGTAAATCCAATGCAGTTCGGACCGAAGGAAGATCTGGCAAGTTACCCGAGAGACCTCGACAAGGATGCAAAGCTTTGTGAGGCAGCAGGCGTGGATGTGATCTTTCATCCGGAACCGGAAGAGATGTACACACCACAGTTCTGTTCTTATGTGGATATGAACGGACTGACAACCGAACTTTGTGGAAAAACTAGACCAACACATTTCCGCGGTGTGCAGACGGTCGTATTGAAGCTGTTCCATATCGTGACACCGGACCGTGCATATTTTGGTCAGAAGGATGCACAGCAGCTTGCAGTCATCAAGCGCATGGTTACGGATCTTAATGTTGATGTCCAGATCATCGGATGCCCAATCATCCGCGAGGAGGACGGTCTTGCAAAAAGCTCCAGAAATACATATCTGAATGCAGAAGAGCGCAAGGCAGCACTGGTACTGAGCCGCAGCCTGAAACTTGGAAAAGAACTTGTTGAAAAAGGCGAAAAGAGTGCGGAAGCTTTGAAGAAAGTGATTACAGCGGAAATCGAAAAAGAACCTCTGGCAAAAATTGATTATGTGGAAGTCGTTGACTTTGACACCATCACACCAACCGAAACAATTGGACAGTCCGTTCTTGTTGCAATCGCTGTTTACATTGGAAAAACGAGACTCATTGACAACTTTATCGTGGAGGCTTAGCATATGACATATACAATGTTGAAAGGTAAAATTCATCGCGCAGTAGTCAAGCAGGCAGACTTAAATTATGTGGGAAGTATTACGGTGGATACCGAATTGCTTGAAGCTGCAGGAATTATGGAATACGAACTTGTCCAGATCGTGGATGTGGAGAATGGAAACCGCTTTGAAACCTACACGATCGCAGGTGAGCCGGGTTCCGGTATGATCTGTCTGAACGGCGCTGCCGCAAGACAGGTGGCAGTGGGGGATCATGTGATCCTCATGTGCTATGCACAGATGACACCGGAGGAAGCAAAACAGCACAAACCGAAAGTTGTTTTTGTGGATGAGGAAAATCATATTTCCAAGATGACGAACTATGAAAAGCATGGAAAGATTGCAGAGGATATGTAAAAGAATAACGGAAGATCTCTATTTATGGAGATGGGCATTGCTTGTGCTGCTCGTGTATGGCTGCGTGACGCAGATCGTATTTGGCACGATTTGTCCGTTTGTGGTATTCAGTGGTTTTCCCTGTCCGGCATGTGGACTGACCAGAGGGGTATGTGCGATACTTACCGGACATTGGAAGATGGCAGCAGCATATAACATCACTGCATTTTTGTGGTTGCCGGCACTTATCTGGTTCTGCGTTATGCGCTATATTGTTGGGAAAAATAAAGTCTGCTGGGAGCCGGTTTTTATCGTGATTGCGATTATCACCATTCTTTATTATATCTATCGTATGAAGATGTGCTTCCCGGGAAATCCTCCGATGTGCTATCAGGCAAAAAATGTCGTGACATGGCTTTTACATATGTGATATACTGTAAAAGGAGTTTATCAACATACGTTTTAGGAGGAAATGAAAATGTTTTGTACAAATTGTGGAACAGACAACAATAATGGTGAAACAAACTGCAAAAACTGTGGTGCACCATTAGCGGGAGCAGACAACAATGCTGCATTTAACAATGGCTCTTATGCATACAACCAGCAGGGGGCAGGCACATATGGAAATCAGCCATATATGAACAACAATATGGGCTTTGATGAGAATTCAATTCCAGAAGAATATCGTCCAATCAGTATGTGGGGATATTTTGGATATCAGATCCTGTTTGCAATTCCATGTGTTGGTCTGATTATGTTACTGGTATTCTCATTTGGAGGAACCAAGAATAAGAACTTAAAGAACTTTGCAAGATCTTATTTCTGCATGCTGATCATCGGAGTTATTCTGGTAGCAATTATTATGGCAATTGGTGGTGTTGGCTTTTTGTCAAGCGTAAGCAATGGTTATTACTAATTCGTTAGCAAACATATAAAAGAAAGCAAAATATGAGATTCGTATCTTCTTTAAGGACAGAGGGAGAGCGAATCTCATTTTATTTATACGAAGATGTGTGGTCTTGAATGAATTTTTGGAATCAGTTATAATGGGGCTTATAGCATTTGCCCGTTGAAAACATGTGTGAGGCAGATACAAAAGAAAGGAAGACAAAATGGATTTAGGTCATGTATCTGTGGTGAGTATCATTGGAATGATCGTTTCAATGCTCATTGCGATTGGATTACCCGTATTTTTGATGCTTTTTGTGCGAAAAAAGGAAAAAGCACAGATTAATTTCTTCTTTATAGGTGCGGCAGTATTTGTACTGGCAGCATTGTTCTTAGAGCAGTCCTGTCATGCACTGGTGTTTAGTGCAGCCGGGGATGTCCTGAAAGGAAATGTATTTCTTTATGCTTTGTATAGCGGACTTGCAGCAGCCGTGTTTGAAGAGACCGGTCGGCTCATTGCGATGAATACATTTTCCAAGAGACAGAAAGTACGGTTGAATGATGCCAATGCGTTTATGTATGGAATCGGCCATGGGGGCGCAGAGTCTATTCTTTTGATTGGCATTACCTGTATCAACAATCTTACGACTTCGATCATGATCAACCGTGGTTCGATCGAAACGACACTGAAAGTTTTGGATGCAAAGACGCAGAGTACAGCACTGAGCAGCATCAAAGCATTGTGGACGACAGCACCATACGAATTTTATCTGGCAGGCGTGGAACGTATTTTTGCAATTGCAATTCAGATCGCATTATCCATGCTTATGTATACAGCAATCCGCTACGGAAAGAAATGGCTCATTGCTCTGGCATTTGAAATTCATTTCATTGTCGATTTCGTGACCGTGCTCGCAGGAAACTTCTTAGATAATATTTTGACCGAATTATTAGTCGGAATCCTTGCTGCTATGGTATGTTATGTGACCTATATGATCTGGAAACGATGTTCGCAGGAACAGCAGGCATAGACAGCAGAGAGAGGATTTGATTTTATGAGTACACAATTAAGACATTCCCTGCTGCTGCTTTTGACAGCACTCATCTGGGGCGTGGCATTTGTGGCGCAGAGTGTCGGAATGGATTATGTAGGGCCGTTTACTTTTACTGCCTCCCGTTCTCTGATCGGTGCGGTAGTACTTCTGCCGGTCATCTGGTTTCTGACAAGAAAAGAAACCGCTGTGGGGACCGAACAGAAGAGGCTTGAAGTGGATAAGCACAAGAAGAGAACTTTGCTGGTGGGTGGAATCGTTTGCGGAGTATTCCTTTGTATCGCCACCAACCTGCAGCAGATTGGCCTGCAGTACAGTACGGTTGGTAAGTCGGGATTTGTGACAGCCATGTATATTGTGCTGGTACCGATTCTTGGAATTTTTCTCCACAAGGGAATTGATATACGAAAAGTGATTTCTGTGATACTGGCGGTGTGTGGACTGTATCTGCTTTGTATGACCGGTGGAAACTTTTCAATTGGAAAAGGCGATATTTTTACAATTTTATGTGCATTGGCATTTTCTTTACAGATTCTGTCGGTGGATCATTTTGCACCGAAAGTGGACTGTGTGAAGCTGGCAAGTCTGCAGTTTCTGGTTTGTGGAATCTGTTCCTGTGTGCCCATGCTATTGTTTGAACATCCGCATTTCGCGCAGCTTGCGGCGGCATGGATGCCGATTTTATATGCAGGTATTCTTTCCAATGGCGTGGCTTATACCTTACAAATTGTTGCACAGAAAGGATTAAATCCAACCGTTGCATCGTTGATTATGAGTTTAGAGTCCGTAATTTCGGTGTTGGCAGGATGGGCAATTTTACACCAGACACTGACAAAAAGAGAATTGGCAGGATGCGTGTTTATGTTTGCAGCAATTATTATTGTGCAGTTAAAACCTGAAGAAAATGGAGGTTATCATGAAGAATATAATTGAACGTGAAGTGGATGGAATTTTAACAGATATACTGGATGATTATAAAAAAGAGCGCGCAATCGATAAAAATGATATTTATAATCAGCCGGACAAAAATGAGATTATTGCAATTTTAGACCATTTGATGGCAATTGTTTATCCTGGATTTTTCCGGGAAAAAAGCCACAAAATTTATAATCTCAGTCATACGGTTTCCACTTTGATAGAGGATGTGCTGTTCCATTTGAACAAGCAGATCATGGTCGTAATGAAATATACAAAAGCATTTTCAGAGGAACAGGAAGAAGAGTTAGAAGAATTTGCGCAGAACGCATCTGTTGCATTCCTCAAGACGATTCCCAAAATCCGAGAGTACCTGGATACTGATCTGCAGGCTGCTTTGGATGGTGATCCGGCAGCAAGCAGCAAGGAAGAAATTATTTTCTCTTATCCGGGTCTGTATGCAATCACAGTGTACCGCCTTGCACATGAACTGTTTCTTTTGAAGGTACCGCTCATTCCACGTATGATGACTGAGCATGCACATAGTAAAACCGGAATTGATATTCATCCGGGAGCAACGATCGGAAAATATTTCTTTATCGATCATGGTACCGGCATTGTTGTCGGCGAAACAACTGTAATCGGAGAACATGTAAAACTGTATCAGGGTGTGACACTCGGTGCTTTGTCTACAAAGGGAGGACAGAAACTGCGCCATGTGAGACGTCATCCAACTATTTGCGACAATGTAACGATTTACTCAGGGGCATCCATCCTCGGAGGAAATACAGTGATCGAAGAGGGCGTAGTTGTTGGTGGAAATGCTTTTATTACCAAGTCTGTCAGCAAAGGTACAAAAGTCAGCGTGAAGAATCAGGAACTGGTATATCACAGTGACGATGAGTCTTTGCATCAAAATGAACAGGATGAGTCCTGGTTTTACGTTATTTAATCAACTTTGAATAGTTGCATCTAAATTATTCGCATCTCATTGCTTTTGATGTAGAATGTATGATAGAATAAAAACGTATGTGATATGCATACAGAATATGGTGTGGGTTTAGGAGAGTTAACACATGATCGACAAAAAGAAATTAAAAAATGCAATAAATAAAAGTCAGAAAGCAATGCAGACTGAACCAACGGATCCGAGTATGACCGTGGATGTCAAAAATGAAGAGCTTGAGGCACAGATTAAAGTTTATACAAAGGAAAAAACAGGAGAAAATTTAAACCAGCTTATTGAGATTGCCCGAAAATGCAGACTTCTGGTGCCGGCAAATTTAAATGAACAGAACCAACCGGTTCCATGTCTGCTTAACAGTCAGGAAAATGGATTGTTTTTCCCAGCATATACATCTAAGGACCAGATTCCGCAGGAACCAAAGAGTCCAGCGATTATTAATATGCCTTATCTGGCAATCAATGAAGTTGCATGCCGCCAGGTGGAACATATTGGAGGAATTGTTATTAATCCATTTACAGACAATCTGGTGTTCAAAATGCCTTTGGTACAGCGGATTGAGGAAGTAGAGAAAGCACGTAAGAATGCAGGAAAAGTAAAGACGATGCAGTTGACACCGGAACAGTATGTATTGTTCGAGCGTAAGCAGTTTGAGTTTGGTTTCCTTCCGAGACGTTTGTTTGAAAATGGCAAAGAGATGATGGAACAGCTCAGCGAGAAAAAAGAAGAATACATTGACCATCTGTTTGAAGAGTCTTATCAGCAGAAACGTATGTATCCGTACCTGCCGGAAGATTTTTCCGTTATGGTTTTGAATATTTCGGATGATCTGACGATTGCCCGTGTTGATTTGCCGAGTCGTGAGATGGGAGTTCCGTCTTGTTATCGCATTTATCTTGCATGGGATGAAAAGGAACAGAAGGGACGTTACATGACTATTGAGAAGACAAAAGATGCCGGAAGTAATCTTTTAGGAGAAATGGGAAGCGACTGGAAGCATGTGGATTACGGCCAGGCACCGGTAGAAGGCGCAGAGTTACAGACTATTCTTGACATTTTAGAAGAAAAATTATCATAATCTTAATTGCGTATATTATAAATGTACATATTGTAATAAATAATAAAAAGCCACAAGTCAGGAACATGAATGATTTCCGGACGTGTGGCTTTTGTTTGATGCATTTTATTGTGCAAGAATCGGGGCGAAAGTTGCACGAACGACTTTTGCAAGATCCTGTGGGTTGAGTGCAATCGTGGTTCCGATGCGGCCACCGCTGATATACATTTTATCGAATTGTTCAGCGGAAGCGTCGATGACGGTAGGAAACGCTTTCTTCATACCGAGTGGACTGCAGCCCCCGCGGACATATCCTGTGATGGCGGTAAGATCCTTGACATGGATCATCTCGACGGATTTCTCTCCGACAGACCGGGCGGCAGCTTTCAAGTCTACTTCTTCAGCAATCGGAATGACAAAGACATAGTATTGTTTGCTTTTTCCCTGCATAACGAGCGTTTTGTATGTTTGTTCGGCAGGAGCTCCGGTTTTTTCAATCGTGTGCATGCCGTCAATAAATTCATCACATTCATAATTAATCAGCTCATATTCTATTTTGTTACGTTCTAAGATGCGAACAGCATTTGTTTTTACTTCTTTTTTTCCCATATATGTTTGATACTCCTATATGATAAGTTTTCATGCATCCTCGAAAGGCTGCATTTCTATTTCGTCACTCATTATAGCAAATTCACAAGAAAAGTTGAACTGGAAATGCAGAAATGTTATAATAAATGTCGCTAAAAATGAAATAAACAGGTAAAGGAGCATGCATATGAAGGATTTTCTGAAACGAATCAAAGCGGATTTTCTGGCATCATCCATTTTATGTATTGTGCTGGGAATTATATTTATCGTTTGCAATGATGGTGTGATTAACCTCATGGGAAGCGTGTTTGCAGTGATATTGATTATCATTGGTGCTGTATATGTGGGAAGCTTTTTCTTGAATTTTATTACGAATGGATTGTCTGTGCTTATGGGGGTGATCATACTCGCTATGGGAATCTGGTTCCTCGTTCAGCCGGCAGTGATCGTAAGCCTGATTCCAATTGTACTTGGAGTTGTGTTGTTGTTCCATGGACTTCGTGCTATCAAAGAAACGATTGAGGCGAAGAAATTTGGATACGATGCATGGGGCGCAGATCTGATTCTTGCAATCATCAGTCTGATCTGCGGATTTATTTGTGTGTTTGATGCTTTTGGAGTGATGGAGAAAGCAACGATTGTTGTGGGAATCATCCTGATATATAATGGAGTCTCAAATATATGGATCTCATGCAGTGCAACCCGTGCTGCAAAAGATTATGCCCGTCGCAATGCTACGGTGGATGTTAATTTTGTTGAGGACGATGATGACAAATGAGACAGATGGAATTTAAGATGGAACGACCTGGACTTACCAAGGTCGGAGATGAATTATCTGTTACAGAGGGAAAGCTTCCGACTTCTTATTATTATACAATTGAGCATGCGATTGCCATGTCTGGGAACTATGCGGTGAGTGAACGACTCAAAAGCCGTAAAGGAACCGTTGTGGATGTGAAGGAGACGGAAAAAGGATACTTTGTAACCATGCAATTTGATGAATAGTAAGGTAAGATATGGCTACACAGAACAAAAACGATATTGACCAGTTGCTGGCAGACAGCTTAAAAGAACTGGCATCAAAAAAGTTATTGGAGAAAATAACAATTAAAGAGATTACGGATTTAGCCGGGGTAATTCGACCGACATTCTACAATCATTTTCAGGATAAATTTGAACTGTTGGAGTGGATTATAAAAAAAGATCTGTTAGAGCCGATTCAGCCGCTGATCCGCAATGATATGTTTATGGAGGCGATGGTTCTTCTTTTTACCAATATCGAGAGAGACAGGGCTTTTTATTCCCATGTGGTCAAACTCGAGGGTCCGGTCACATTCCACAGCATTGCGCACAAGTGCGTAAGAGAGGTGCTTCTGGCAATCATCAATGAGCAGATGACGGGAAAAGAATCGAAACACAAGTGGCTGACGCCGGAGGTCATTGCTTCGTACTATGCAGAATCGCTTTGTTTTGCGGCGGAGACCTGGATCAACCAGAATATGGTTCTGCCACCGAAAGAGATGGCGGAAGCCTATCAGTACATGATTTCCCGTTCCATGATGGATATTATCAAAGAGTTATAGGGTTCATACAATTTCACAGGAATGTATAACAGAATATACAAATGCACACAATTGTATATTACATTGATACAGGAAAAAAAGATTGAATATTTTCATATTCAATCTTTTTTCATATGATAAATCCGATGAAAAATATATAGGATGGTGAGCATTATGATTAAATTTGGAAAAGGGGTCGTTAAATGTCGGTTCCTGATTCTGATTCTGGCGTTTCTGTTACTGATTCCATCAGCAATCGGTTACATAAAGACCAGAATTAACTATGATATCCTTTCTTATCTTCCGGGGGAAATCGAGACAATGAAAGGACAGGACATTCTTTTGGATGAGTTTGGAACAGGTGCTTTTTCGTTCGTGGTCGTTGAGGGCATGAATGACAAAGATCTGGAAAAAATCGCAGATGAAATTGAGGATGTTCCTCATGTAAAGAATGTTATCTGGTATGGATCGGTAATGGATTTCAGCATTCCACGAGAAGCGTTACCGGATGATATCTATAACTTCTTTAACAACAAGGATGCAGACAGTCAGCTGATGGCAGTATTGTTTGATGAGTCCATGTCATCGGACGGAACAATGGATGCTATTCAGAAAATCAATGATCTGGTTGGAAAACAGTGCTTTGTCAGTGGTATGGCATCCGTCAACAACGATATCCGTAAGCTGGCAGAGGACGAGAGTGTGATATACGTATTGATTGCGGTTATTCTTTCGCTGATTGTTTTGTCACTGACTATGGATTCCGCATTGGTTCCATTCCTGTTTTTGCTTAGTATCGGAATGGCAATCATATATAACCTCGGATCAAACGTGGTTCTGGGAGAAATCTCGTACATAACGAAAGCACTGGCGGCGGTTCTGCAGCTCGGTGTTACCATGGATTATTCCATTTTCCTGTGGCACAGTTATCAGGAACAGAAGGAGCGGTTTGATGGTGACAAAAACCGTGCCATGGCACATGCTATTTCTAACACAATTACTTCTGTTGTAAGTAGTTCCATCACAACGGTAGCTGGCTTCCTTGCTTTATGCTTTATGAGTTTCACATTAGGACTCGACCTTGGTATTGTTATGGCAAAGGGCGTTGTGTTCGGCGTAATCGGCTGTGTAACAATTCTTCCTTCATTGATTCTTGTATGTGACAAGGCAATCGAGAAGACAAAACACAGAGTAATTCTTCCGGATATGAGCAGAATTGCAGGATGGATCACAAACCACTACATTGTATTCGTTATCGCATTCCTCGTTGTTTTAGTTCCAGCAATCTACGGTTATACACACACGGATGTGTATTATGATCTGACCGGAACTTTGCCGGAGACATTCAGCAGTAAAGTTGGTAATGATAAACTGACGGAGCAGTACCAGATGGGCGCAACACATATGGTACTGGCAAAAAGCGATCTGTCGGAAAAAGACAGCATGAATATGATCGAGGACATCAAGAAAGTAGATGGTGTCAAACTGGCAGCTTCTCTCGATTCTGTTATGGGACCGAGCATTCCGCAGGAAATGGTTCCGGATGACATTAAGGAAGTTTTCAAGAGTGGCGATTATCAGATGATGATCATTGTTTCCGAATATGCTTCCGCAACAGATGAAGTAAACAAACAGTGTGACGAGATCAACAAGATCATTAAGAAATATGATGACACAGCAATGCTTATTGGTGAGGCTCCATGTACGAAAGATCTGATCGAGATCACAGATGTGGATTTCAAGAATGTAAGTATTATTTCCATCGGAGCAATCTTCCTGATTATTGCGATTGTATTTAAGTCCATTACACTGCCAATCATTCTGGTATGTGTCATTGAGTTCGCAATCTTTATCAATATGGGTATTCCGGCATACACCGGAACGGTATTACCGTTTATCGCGTCAATCGTTATCGGAACCATTCAGCTGGGTGCAACGGTCGACTATGCAATCCTTATGACGAATAAGTATAAGAAGAATCGTTTCCGTGGAATGGAGAAGAAAGAAGCAATCACAGATGCATTGAGTAAATCGATTCAGTCCATTATCGTCAGTGCATTGAGCTTTTTCGCAGCAACATTCGGTGTAGGAATGTATTCTAATATTGATATGATTGGTTCTTTGTGTATGTTAATGGCACGAGGTGCAATCATCAGTATGATCGTTGTTATCTTTATACTTCCATCCATGCTGATGGTATTTGACCGTGTGATTTGTGCAACAAGCGCAGGTTTCCGTAACAAGAATAAATAGGAGGTTGATTCATTATGAAGTTACCAGAATTAAAAAAGAAATTCAGAAATAGATATGCAATCAAAATTGTAGCAGGCGTTCTTACCGTTGCACTGCTTGGAAGCAGCATGACGGCAGTTGCAGTACAGGCAGACCAGAAAGAAGGCACAACGGTAGAGACAACTGCAGAAACAAGCAGTGATAATAAAGTGGATGCCAGTGATATTGAAGATCTGGTTTCCATTAAAGCAAATGACAAAGAAATAGGAAAAGACGAGAGTGTTTACCTGATTTCTGATGCAAGTGGTAAAGTATATAACACAATTGTAAGTGATCATCTGACAAACAAAGACAAGGCAGATACTTTAGAGGATCAGTCAAACTTAAAAGATATCAAAAATGTAAAGGGTGACGAAGAGTTCACCCAGGACGGAGATAAACTTACCTGGAAAGCCGGCGGCAATGATATTTATTATCAGGGAACTTCCGATGAGGAAGCTCCGGTCAGCCAGAAAGTAACTTACTATCTGGACGGCAATGAGATTGATCCAAAGGATTTGGCAGGAAAGTCCGGTAAAGTTACCATCCATTTTGATTATACAAACAATTCTTCTTATAAAGAGACAATCAACGGCAAGGAAGTTGAAGTAAAAGTTCCATTTGCAGCAGTGACAGCAATGGTTCTCGACGACAGCTTTACCAATGTGGAAGTAAAGAATGGTAAAATACAGAGCAATGGAGACAATAACATCATCATCGGATATGCACTTCCTGGAATTAAGGAAAGCCTGAATGTAGAGGATTCTGATTTCGTAGATGATCTGGAACTTCCGGAAGATTTTGAAGTTACTGCAGATGTCAAGGATTTCAAACTGGATACAGCAATGACCATTGTCATGAACGCAGGCAGCATGGTATCTATGGAAAAAGGCGATAGTTCTTCTTTGGATGATATGATTGACGAGTTGTCTGATGCAAGCACCAAGTTAAAAGATGGTTCTTCCGATCTGGCAAAGGGCATCGATACATTACAGAGCAGCCTTGCAGATTATGCAAGCGGCATGAGTGAGCTGTATTCCAAGAGTGGAGATCTTGCTTCCGGTGTCAACACATTAAACAGCAGTGCAGCAACAATCAGTCAGGGCATTCAGACATTGGACAAAGCACTGAACACCAAGATGACGGATAAGGAAAAAGCCGCAGCACAGAAGACGGCATCCGATGCAGTAGCTGCAGAATTTAAGAACGGCAAGACCGAAGAAGTTACGAATCAGATTTACAATTCATTACGTTATACAAAGAATGCAGATGGCTCTGTAGCAGACGGTGCATTGTACACTTCCTTATATGATGGTGCATACAATGCAAATGCCGCAACAACCGTATACAACGAGGTTGTAAGACAGGTACTTCTTGCAGCAGCAGGACAGCCGGCAACCAGCCAGCTGACAGCAGATCAGGTTGCAGAGGCAATCAAGGCAAATTATGCAAAGGGCGCACAGGCAAACGATCCGACTTCCACTGCAATGTATGCAGTTACAAACGGAATGACAAGTGCACAGCTTGCAGAACTTCTTTACGCAAAGTCTGGTGCAAAAGATACACTTTTTGCAAAGACAGAAAGCACAATCCAGGCACAGCTGAAAGCAGGAAGAGACAATGCACAGATCAAAGCCGGCGTAGAGCAGAGCTTAAAGACCATGGCAGAACAGCTCGCAGGTGCATGTGAGAGTGCAGCATCACAGGCAGCCGGTCAGGCAGCAGTTACCGGAGCAGAGAGCGCAAAGGCAACCGTTGCAAAACAGATCGAGGCAGTACAGAAGAACGGATACAGCCTGGTTACCGGAGCAAAGGCATTGAGCAAAGGAACACAGACACTGGCAGATCAGGTTCCAACTCTGACCGCTGGTATCAAAGCTTTAAACGATGCTACTGTAAAGATTGTAGATGGTGTGGATGAGTTACACGATGGTTCTCATAAACTTGCAGATGGAATTGTTGAGTTTGATGAAGACGGAATTTCCAAGATTGTAAACAGCTACGAAGGCGATATCAAACCGCTTACAGATCGTTTACAAGCTGTTCTTGATGCGGGAGAAGATTATCAGACATTTACATCTGTAGCAGATGGTGTAAACGGAAGCGTGAAATTCATTTACAAACTTGACTCAATCAAGACAGATGATGCAAAATAAAAACAGATCATTGGAGGAACACGAGGATGAACTGGATAGAAAATATGCTGATTGTAGCGGGCATTTCGCTGGATGTATTCGCAACAATGGAATGTCAGGGATCGCTTGTAAAAAAGATAAATAAAAAGCAATTATCCGCAATATGCGTTGTGATCGCAATTGGGCAGCTCATCGGATTATTTCTGGGATATTTTCTTTCCGACCTGTTTTGCCGGAAATATGCAGTGGCAAACGAAAAAATGCTTGGAGAAATCATTGCAATGCTGATTTTCTTTGCGCTTGGAATCCGGCTGATAATTAAAGCAATCCGAAACGAACGGATTGAAGAACGTCTGGAAAATAACCTTGGAATCAAGCGCTTTGTACAGATGACAGCCAGAACCGGAATTTACACGATACTGGTCGGAATTGCGTTTGGATTCTTAGGAACCAATACGGTGTTGCTTTTGATTATGATGATTGTATTTACGATAGCCTTTGTGATTGGTGGAATGTACACGGGCTATCATATGGGATTTGATTCCAAGACCATGGTGTATGCCGTGGGGGCAATTTTATTGTGGATTTCTGGATTTGATGTATTATTGCGCAGAGTGTTAGATATTTTTTAGTGAGAAGGAAAGCAGAGGGCAGATGATTTGCCCTCTGTTTTATTTTGTAGTAAGATAGAGGCGTTCTTTGAAAAGTTACAGGGAAAAGAATAGCAGGGAGATTGCAGACATATGATAGAAGGCAGACAGGCGGTGACAGAAGATTATACAGTTGTCGATTTGGAGATGACGGGACTGACACCGAAACAGGATAAAATTATTGAAATCGGGGCAGTGAAGGTGCGTGGGAAAAAGGTGGTAGACACTTTGGGCACGCTGGTGAAATCTGCACGGCCGATTCCGGAGAGAGTCAGCGAACTGACCGGTATTACGAATGAAATGATGGAAACCGGGATGGAAGAAGATCAGGCGATAGAGACGCTGCTTTCTTTTATCGGGGAGGATGTGATCGTAGGGCATAATATATCGTTTGATTACAGTTTTCTCAAACAGTGGGCGGTCAACCGCAAACTGCCATTGCAAATGTATGCGTGTGATACACTGCGCATAGCCCGGGCCCTGCTTCCGGGGGAACAGTCGAAGAAACTGGAAGATCTCTGCAATTATTTTCAGATCGAGAGGGAACATGCACATCGGGCATTGGATGATGCGGTCGAAACGCAGAAAATATATGAATGCTTTATGGAGCGTGCATTGCCGGAAAAGAAGGAGCTTTTTGTGCCAAAACTTCTGATGTATAAGGCAAAGCGGCAGACGCCGGCTACTGCGCATCAGATTGAGCGATTGAAGCAGTTGCGGGAAAAATATCAGATTACAGATGAGATTGTATGGGATGCCCTGACAAGAAGTGAGGCATCCCGTCTGCAGGATAAATATTATACAACCTATGGAAGATAGGTTCTGAGCTTTTCAACGATGATATTGCGGGCAAGTGTGTTGATTTCTTCCGCGGAAGCAATAAGATTCTGAATTTGTGTTGTTTGTCCGTCCTGTTTGTATAGGTCTGCTAGCGTTGTATAGATACTGATTGCATCGGCATGGAAGGATACTGCAAGCTCCAACAGTTCTTTTGCCACATCATTCTGCCCATCGGCGAGAAGCTCCTGTGCATAGGTGTTTACTGCACTGACAAATTCGGTAAAATTGGCATCGTAAGCAGAGAGTTCATCGAGATTTGCAGCACCATATTCCAGTTTCAGTTCGGTATTGGTGATACCGGACAGGTTGAGCATTTTATCAGAAGAAAGGCGAATCAAAGCATTTTCCGCATCTGTGTGAAGGTTTTGTGGTATTTTTTCGATGGGTATGGTAAGATAGTTGAGATTGTGGATATCTTTGCGGCGAGTAAAATTGGCCTGTCGTTCGTTTTCCCAGAATTGTTCCTGGGCATTTTCCTGTGAATGGTTATTTTTATGGATTGCAAAGTTTAATATCAAAACAAAAATAATAAATATAGCTAAAAATATAAACATATAGAAAATCCTTCCTTATGTGAATTTTTAGTTGTATTATAACTTATAATTACAGAGAGGTGAATAGGATGAAGAAAAAAAATCGTATGATTGCAATTGTGGCACTGGTATTGATCGTTGCAATGGTTGTCACTTCTGTTGTGTCATCATTCATGTTGTAGGAAATACAATGGCGCATCATGATGTGAACTAATGCTTGAAAATGTGAGTGTTTGTGATAAAATATGTAGTCAGACAAAGTATGATGGAATTATAGTTAAGGAAAGAATATGAAGAAGACTGGGAAAATTATCTTTTTTGGAACTTTATTTGGTTTATTATGCAGTTTGGGAAATGCACAGACGGTTCAGGCGCAGGATGAAATTGCAATAGAGGACGGTGTGTGCATTGGCAATGTTGATGTAGGTGGAATGACGGAGGACGAAGCTAAGACAGCCGTTTCTTCCTATGTAGACAGTCTTATGGACACTACTTTTACATTGAAAGGCGAATCCGGTTCCATTGAAATGACCGCTGCTGACATGGGCGTTACGGCCGATGTTGACACCGCCGTTACCGAAGCGCTCGCAGTAGGTCGTGCGGGAAGTCTGATCAATCGTTATAAGACGACACAGGATTTGAAGAAAAATAAACTTGTGCTGGATATGCATTTAAGTGTGGATAAGCAGGAGACAGCACAGAAGTTGTACAGCAATTCCGGGAAACTGAGTGTGGAAGCTGTAGACAACGGATTAAAGCGTGAGAATGGTAAGTTTGTATATGTTCCGGGTAAGGAAGGCGTGGAAGTTGATATTGTAAATTCCGTATATGCCATTAATGATTTCCTTGCAGATGGATGGGATGGAAGTGACAATGAGATTGCACTTGTCACAGAAGTCGTAGAGCCGCGTGGAACAGAGGAAGAACTTGCAGAAGTAAAGGATTTGCTTGGAAGTTATTCGACGGATTTCAGTAGTTCGAGTGCGGGACGTGCCAAGAATGTGACGACCGGTTGTAGCAAGGTCGATGGTACAATCCTTTATCCGGGAGAAGAATTTGAACTTTGCTCTACCGTAAGTCCTTTCACACAGGAAAATGGATACGAACTTGCAGGTTCTTATCAGAATGGTACGACGGTGGAGTCTTTTGGCGGTGGAATCTGTCAGGTGGCTACTACTTTATATAATGCAGTAATTCGTGCAGAACTTGAAATTACTATGCGTTACAATCATTCTATGATGGTACATTATGTACAGCCATCCATGGATGCAGCAATTGCAGGCAATTACAAGGATCTTCGCTTTAAGAATAATCTGGATTCCCCGGTTTATATCGAAGGATACTGTAGTGGTGGTGTGTTACATTTTAATGTATATGGAAAAGAGACGCGTCCATCCAACCGAGAAATTTCTTTTGAGAGTGAGACTGTTTCTACAACAGACCCAGAAGTCAAATTTAATTTGGATGCGAGCAAAGCAATCGGATACTGGAGTGTTGATCAGACACCACATACCGGATGTATTGCACAGCTTTGGAAAATTGTTAAGGTAGACGGTGTACAGCAGAGCAGAGATTTGTTCAACAAGAGTAATTATCAGGCTTCTCCAAAGATTATTACCATTGGAACAAAGGATGCCACTGCAGAATCGCTCACTGCGTTAAAAAATGCAGTTGCTACAGGCGATGAGGCAACGGTGCGAGGCGCGGTATCCGGTCTGAAATCCAATGCGGATGCACAAGAGGAAGAAGACGAAAATAAGGATGACGACAAGGATAACGATAAATCCGACAAGAGTGATAAATCCGACAAAAAGGATGATAAAAAGGACGATTCCAATACATCCGATAAAACAGACGATAAGAAAGATGATAAGAAGGACGATAAAAAGGACAATCAGACTTCGACCGATAATAAAACATCTTCTGATGATGCAAAAACAAATAAGGAATCATCAAACTAGTTTGAATATCAGGCTGCTTCCTATGCATAATGGAGCAGCCTTGTAGTCTATAAGTGGAGCGAATATGAAAGCAGGAAAATTGTCAGAATCAGCCTTGAAGCGTTCTGTGCTGAAACAATTACATAATGGAAATTCTGCGGTTCCTCCTATGGTGGGAGGCGATTATGCAGCAGTGCAGGCTAAAGAATCAATGGTGGTTCAGGCAACAGGAGCACGGTGCTGTGGAGGAAGTCTGCGCGGTATGCTCAGTGTCTACAATGCACTGAACAATCTGGCATGCAGTGGAGCAAAACCTCTGGGGATTACGATGACTCTGCTTTTGCCGACATCCTGCAGTGAAAATGATCTGCGGCGGGAACTTGCAGCAATACAGACCGTATGTGATAAAGAAGAAATTCCGATTCTTGGTGGACATACAGAAGTAACCCGAAGTGTGACGGAACCGGTCATTTCGATTACAGCGACCGGAACAGCCGATACACAGCTTATCCGGCCAGGACAGGTGGAGCCGGGAATGGATCTGCTGGTAACAAAAGCAGTGGGACTAGAAGGGACGGCAATACTGGCAATCGAGAAAGAAAAGGAACTTTTGGAGCGCTATGCACAGCCTTTTATTGATCAGGCAAAAAAATTTGTGGATTATCTGTCCATACGTTCGGAGGCCGCAGTCGCCGCACAGTCTGGCGTTGCAGCGATGCATGACATCTCAGAAGGCGGTGTATTTGGTGCACTCTGGGAGTTGGGGCAAAGCTCCGGCGTCGGACTTGAAATTGAATTAAAGAAAATTCCTCTTCGTCAGGAAACAGTGGAAATCTGTGAATTTTTCAATCTGAATCCGTACAAGATGGTTTCCGGTGGAAGCGTACTTATGGCGGCAAAGGATGGAAATGCAATCGTGCATGCGATTCGACAGGCCGGTGGAGAGGCCGTCATCATCGGAAAGGCAACCGACAGTAATGACAGGGTGCTGATCAATGGAGATGAGCGTAGATTCCTTGAAACAACACAGACGGACGAACTGATGAAGTTGTAATTGAATTAAGATAAATAATTTAATCATTTTGGGAGAATATCATGAGAGAAAAAATTTTGACATTTATAGAGAAAAACAGTCGCATTGATTTAAATGAATTGGCGATCATCCTTGGCGTGGATGAGGCAACCGTTATGAATGAACTGGAAAGTATGGAAAAGGAAGGCATCATTTGTGGATACCATACATTGATCAACTGGGACAAAGCAGGGGTAGAGAAAGTATCTGCGCTGATTGAGGTGCGTGTGACTCCACAGAGAGGCATGGGTTTTGACAAGGTGGCTGAGCGCATTTACAACTATCCGGAAGTAAATTCTGTTTATCTGATTTCCGGTGGATTTGACCTGATGGTAACTTTGGAGGGAAAGACACTGCGTGAGATTTCCCAGTTCGTATCCGATAAGCTTTCAGCACTGGATCAGGTGCTGAGTACAAAGACAAACTTTATTTTAAAGAAATACAAAGACCATGGAACAGTCATGGCTGCAAAACCAAAAGATGAAAGGATTATGATGGCATAATGAGAGACCCGTTATCAAAAACAATTAAAACAATTCAGCCATCTGGTATCCGAAAGTTTTTCGATATTGTAAGTGAGATGGATGATGCAATTTCCCTTGGTGTCGGAGAACCTGATTTTGATACACCATGGCATATTCGTGATGAGGGTATCTATTCCCTCGAAAAAGGAAGAACATTTTATACGTCCAATGCTGGTTTAAAAGAATTGAAGATCGAGATCGCCAAGTTCTTGAGCCGCAGATATGGACTTACTTATGATTACAATAAGGAGATGCTGGTAACAATCGGCGGAAGCGAGGCAATAGATATTGCAATGCGCGCCATGTTAGATCCAGGTGATGAAGTGATCATTCCACAGCCAAGTTATGTCTCGTATGTGCCATGTGCCGTACTCGCAAATGGTACACCGGTCATTATCGATTTAAAGGCAGAGAATGAATTCCGTTTGACCGCAGAAGAGTTAGAGGCTGCGATTACACCAAAGACAAAGATCCTGGTATTGCCGTTCCCGAACAACCCGACTGGTGCGGTAATGGAGAAAAAGGATTTGGAGGCCATTGCGGAAGTTATTATCAAACATGATATCTTTGTAATCAGTGATGAAATTTATTCCGAACTGACCTATCTGGAAAATCATGTTTCGATTGCGTCACTTCCGGGAATGAAGGAACGTACCATTCTTATTAATGGATTTTCCAAATCGCATGCAATGACGGGATGGCGTCTTGGTTATGCATGCGGACCGGCAGAAATCATCAAACAGATGATCAAGATTCATCAGTTCGCAATCATGTGCGCACCGACAACAAGCCAGTATGCAGCTGTTGAGGCAATGCGTAACGGAGACGAGGATGTGCAGATGATGCGTGAAGAGTACAACGGAAGACGCCGTTATCTGATACAGCGTTTTAAAGATATGGGCTTGTCCTGTTTTGAACCGTTTGGTGCTTTTTATGTGTTCCCATGCATCAAAGAGTTTGGCATGACATCGGATGAGTTTGCAACTAAACTGTTGCAGTCTAAGAAAGTTGCTGTGGTACCGGGTACCGCGTTCGGTGCATCAGGAGAGGGATTTATCCGTATTTCTTATGCATACTCACTGGAAGATTTAAAACTTGCACTTTCCCGTGTGGAAGAGTTCATCAATGAACTGCGGGCTGCAAAATAAGATAGGACAGGATAGATTATGGCAAAGCTGAATATCGTTTTACATGAGCCGGAGATTCCGGCAAATACAGGAAATATCGGGCGTACCTGCGTAGCAACAGGTACGCGCCTTCATCTCATCGAGCCGCTTGGCTTTTCTCTTTCCGAGAAGCATTTAAAGCGGGCCGGTATGGATTACTGGAAAGACCTCGATGTGACGACATATGAGAACTGGGAGGATTTCTGTAAAAGAAATCCGGGCGCAAAGATCTATTATGCGACAACAAAAGGAAGACATGTGTATTCGGATGTGCAGTACGAACCGGACTGCTACATTATGTTTGGAAAAGAGAGTGCGGGAATTCCGGAGGAGATTTTGAAAGAAAATCCGGATACCTGTGTGCGAATTCCAATGATCGGGGAGACGCGCTCACTCAATTTATCCAATTCAGTTGCCATCGTATTATACGAGGCACTCAGACAGAATCAATTTGACCATATGAAGTTGGAAGGACAGCTCCACAGACTGAGCTGGGATGATTAAGATGGGAATTATCAAAGCAAAAAACCTGGTACATGAATTTATCCGAAGAGACGAAGAGGGCAATGTGGAATCCATTAACACAGCACTCGACCATGTGAATCTGGATGTGAAGCAGGGACAGTTCATCGCAATCCTCGGACATAATGGTTCCGGAAAATCGACACTGGCAAAGCACATCAATGCGCTTTTGACACCGAGCGAAGGTGTTCTGTGGGTAGATGGAATGGACGTACTCGATGCGGAGAATACCATACCGGTCCGAAAGACGGCAGGTATGGTATTTCAAAATCCGGACAACCAGATTATCGCCAGCGTGGTAGAAGAGGATGTTGGATTCGGACCGGAAAATATCGGCGTGCCTACGGATGAAATCTGGGAGAGGGTCAATCACAGTCTGGAAGTTGTTGATATGACAAAATACCGACATCATTCGCCGAATAAACTTTCCGGAGGGCAGAAGCAGCGTGTTGCAATCGCGGGAGTGCTTGCCATGGAACCAAAGTGTATCGTGTTTGATGAGCCGACCGCTATGCTTGATCCGAACGGACGTAAGGAAGTCATCGAGACCGCACATGCCTTGAATCGTGAGAAGGGTGTTACCATTCTTCTGATCACGCATTACATGGAAGAAGTGGTAGGCGCGGATTACGTTTATGTGATGGAAAAAGGAAAAATCGTTATGGATGGTACACCGCGTGAGATTTTCTCAAGGGTGGACGAGTTGAAAGCACACCGTTTGGATGTACCACAGGCAACACTTGTTGCAGATGAACTTCAGAAAGCGGGAGTTCCGATTCCATCAGGAATTCTGACCAGAGATGAACTGGTCGATGAAATTATGAAGCTGGCATAGAAAGTTGAATGAAGGAATAGAAGATGTCTATCATACTCGATAAAATTAATTACAGTTACAGTGAAGGAACTGCATATCAGATTCAGGCACTGAAAAATGTAAATTTGGAAATAAAAGATGGTCAGTTTATCGGTGTCATCGGACATACCGGCTCAGGAAAGTCTACATTGACACAGTTGTTGAATGGACTGTTAAAAGCTACCAGTGGTCATATTTATGTCGATGGTGAGGATATTTATGACGAAGATTACGATATGAAAAAACTTCGTAACAAGGTCGGACTTGTATTTCAGTATCCGGATCATCAGTTGTTTGAGACAACCAATTTTGAAGATGTCTGCTTTGGACCGAAGAATCAGGGACTTGACCGAAAGACGGTGGAGCTGCGCGCTTATGAGGCTTTGCGTCAGGTAAAATTCCCGGAAGACTTATATTATCAGCCTCCGTTTGATTTGTCCGGAGGCCAGAAGCGCCGTGTGGCAATTGCGGGAGTGCTTGCCATGAAACCGGATGTGCTGATTTTGGACGAGCCGACAGCAGGACTTGATCCGGCCGGAAGAGATGAGATACTTGGTCTCGTGTCGGATATGCACAAGAATCTTGGTATTACGATCATACTTGTTTCGCACAGCATGGAAGATGTGGCTGAGTATGTGGAGCGGATCATTGTAATGAATCAGGGCGAAGTGATGTATGATGCACCGCCGAAAGATGTGTATGCCCATTACAGGGAATTGGAGGCCGTTGGTCTGGCAGCACCACAGGTTACGTATCTGATGCATGATCTGGCCAGCCGTGGACTTGCCGTGGACACCAGTGCAACAACCGTAAAGGAAGCTGCAAAGGCAATCGCAGAAGCTTTACGTCGATCATAAGGAGAAAATATGTTAAGAGATATCACTCTGGGCCAGTATTATCCGGCGGATTCCGTCGTACATAAACTGGATCCCCGTGTAAAACTGTTTGCAACTTTGATTTATATCATTGCATTATTTAGCTTTCGAGGAATTCTTGGATTGGCTTTGATCACGGGAATGCTGATTTTTATGATTAAAATTTCCAAAGTTCCGTTTAAGTTTATTGTAAAAGGTCTCAAGGCAATTGTAGTATTACTTTTGATCACTGCAGTGTTCAATCTGCTTTTTACACCGAGTGGAACGCAGTTATGGCACTGGGGACCATTTTATATTACCAGCACCGGTATCATGAATGCGGTACTTATGACAATCCGACTCATTTATCTGATCATTGGCACCTCACTTATGACACTGACAACGACACCGAACCAGTTGACGGATGGTTTGGAAAAAGCGCTTGGCGGACTCAACCGGATTCATATTCCGGTACATGCAATTGCCATGATGATGTCCATTGCGCTTCGTTTTATTCCGATTTTAATAGAAGAAACCGACAAGATCATGAAAGCACAGATGGCAAGAGGTGCAGATTTTGAAAATGGTAATCTGATTCAGAAAGCCAAGAATATGATTCCGCTTTTGATTCCGCTTTTTGTATCTGCATTTCGGCGTGCCGATGATCTGGCGATGGCAATGGAAGCCCGCTGTTACAATGGCGGCGACGGAAGAACCAAGATGAAACCGCTGCGTTACAATAAGACAGACCGCATCGCTTATGTGATCCTGCTTGTATTCTTAGCGCTTGTGATTGCAGCAAGAATTCTGCTTTCCTGGCCGCAGTAACTGATAGGAACGAATTGTATGCGTGTAAAAATGATAGTTGCCTACGATGGCACGAATTATAGTGGCTGGCAGGTTCAGCCAAATGGAATTACCATTGAACAGAAGCTCAATGAGGCGCTGACCGCGCTTTTAAAGGAAGAAATTAAAGTCACGGGAGCCAGTCGCACAGATGCCGGTGTGCATTCCCTGGGAAATGTCTGTATCTTTGATACAACGACAAGGATGCCGGCTGAGAAAATCAGTTATGCAGTCAATCAGAGACTTCCGGAGGACATTGTCGTGCAGGATTCCTGTGAGGTGGATGAGAATTTTCACCCGCGTTTTTCAAAAAGCCGTAAGACATACGAATACCGGATTTTGAACCGGAGATTCCGGATGCCTACCCGCAGACTGGATACGTATTTTTATCATCATGCACTGGATGTTGAAAAAATGCAGGAAGCTGCACAGTATCTGGTAGGGGAACATGATTTCAAAAGTTTCTGTGCGGCAAATGCGCAGTCGCAGACCAGTATACGCACCATTTATGCATGTACCGTTACCCGGGAGGATGATATTATTACCATTCGCGTACAGGGAAACGGTTTTTTGTACAATATGGTCCGCATCATTGCGGGGACTTTGATCAAAGTCGGATGCGGGGAATGGAAACCGGAGGATATGAAAGCAATCCTTGCCGCGTGTGACCGCAGTGCTGCCGGCCCGACAGCTCCGGCGCACGGCCTGACTATGATTGGACTGGATTACGAGTAGAAATTTGTAGGATATGGGCATAAAATCTGCTTGACAAGTTTAGACCAAGGTAATATAATATGTAAGTCTGTGATAGTACGTAAATGTAAGCCAAAGCCCCGGCGAGCATTTAAACTATATAGAAAAGCAGAACGCGGCGAAGTAGCGTCCGGACATTACGAGACTTACGCCTGTTCGCAAAAGTATTATGGATATCATCAATTGAGGAGGAAAACCCATGAAAACATTTATGGCTAGTCCTGCTACTATCGATAGAAAATGGTATGTAGTAGACGCTGAAGGTAAGACATTAGGACGTTTAGCATCAGAAGTTGCTAAAGTATTAAGAGGAAAGAATAAACCAATCTTTACACCGCACATCGACACAGGTGATTATGTGCGGTGTAAAGATTGGTTTAT
>OLSQ01000512.1_pt1 | contig 37902 bp, 36 predicted proteins | sample 1672561 | NCBI WGS metagenome assembly OLSQ01 (sample SAMEA3136699, study PRJEB25190) | human gut metagenome | biome: human gut; feature: human-associated habitat; material: faeces | place: Austria | collected 2013
ATTCATGCTAAATTTCGTTAACCGTATTCATTTTTATTATTATAGTTCATATTCTAGTCTATCTGATATTCTAGCCTGTTTGATATTCCAGGCTATTGATTTCGCGTGCAAAGTTACGAAAAAAACTTGAATAACGAATGAGGTTTTTCCAAAAAGACCATTTTTAAGGAGAAAAAGATAAAAAAAAGAAGGTGCGCCAGATTCACTTCCTTGTGATCTGGCACACCTTGATGATTTTAGAGCTCTACGTTGTTTTTAGAGCTCTACATTGTTTTTAGAGACTTACGTTGTTTTTAGAGACTTACGTTGTCGTCGCCTCCTCCGCCTTCGGTAGTGCCGCCACCCTGGCTGGAATCACCTCCCTGGTTGGTTCCGCCACCTTCCTGCGAAGTTCCACCTCCCTGCGAAGTACCTCCTCCCTGGTTGGTGTTATCTTTGTTGTCATCCTCCCCGGTGTCGTTCTTGTCGGCAGAGGTAACCTGCTTCACGATCTTGCCGTTGCGGTCGTAGCAGGTGATGTTGACGCTGGTCTTGGCGAGCTCCTCCTTGATGTCGGCGTTAGGCACGAAGATGATGTAGCGGCGGTTGATGAGCGAGCTGCTCACCTTGTTGACATCCTCCACGGCGGTAGAGTTCAGACCGAATCGGAGGGAGCCGAGTCCCGGTACAGCCACGGAGTGACCCTCGGTGGCCCATGCGGTGATGACTGCTCCGATGGCACCCCAGGCAGCGTTGATCACCTGCTTGGCGAGTCCGCTGCGCACGGCAGCCTCCTCGATAACCTTACTCTGGGTAAGCTGACCGTAGAGGTCTGCCAGCATAACGTATGCCCACTTCTGCTTACCCTTCTCAAAAGCGACGTTGCGCTCGATAGCTTTTACTTTGATACCCATAATTCAAACAGTTTTTTAGTGAATAATTTAATTTAACAAACTCGATTTTAGTGGTTAATTCAGTTTCAGTCTAGCTCGATATCGTGAAAGATTCGAGCACTACATGCAGCTCGTAACTCCGAGTGATGTGCAGAGTGCAGTGAGTACAGTCACGATGATCTGCAGAATTGATTTCCATGTTTCCTTTTTCATTTTCTTCATTCCTTTCTTTTTAGTGAATAATCCAGTTTCTGTATCGGGCATCCCTCCTCCATGCAGTTCCGCGGTATCCTGTCCGGCAGAGAACCCCATCAATGAGTTTCATTGACGATGCAAAGATACAACATTTTTGGGCGAAATGCAATAGTTGTCCCGGCATTTGAATCGGCTTGTCCCGGCAGTTGTGATGTGAGGCATGAAATCCCCTTCGATAGAGCTGCCGTTTCCTGCGTCCCGACGCAGGAAATATTACGTGGCGACGCAGGAAATATTACGTGGCGACGCAGGAATTGCTACGTGGCGACGCAGGAAAAGGGGCGAGGAGGGGGAGATGATTGAAACCTTAGTCTTAAGATTCTGTTGAAAGTGTGAATGTGAATGTGAATTTGAAATGTATTTCAAACAGTAATTGGATATTGCTATAGAGAAAGCATAAAGTATAAAATCTTAATATAATAATGTACGCGCGAAGCCTAGTATGTCCATCTTACTCCATAATTCTTTTTTATTAGTAACCTTTGCAGTGTTTTGCATTCCAAATTCACATTCACATTCACATTTGGGGATTATTACGTAATGGAAAATGTTTATTATTTCTTTTTTAGTAAATATCGTATAATTTCCTTGGTGATTTAAAAATAAATTAGTACTTTTGTAAAGAAAAAAAGGAAATACTTTTTCGCCCTTGAGGAAGACTGTATTTTCCTGTTTTATAGTTAAACTTAAAAATATATAACCAGTATGGCAACAGATTTACCTGTTATGACTTATAGCATATATAAGTTGACTTTTGCTCCTTATATGGAGGGGCTGGTACCCGGCAAGCTTTCTAAGGCTAAACTTAAGAAGTTGGTGAGTTGTGTTTTTGATGCTATCAACAGCGATATTCATTATGAGACAGGAAGTCACAAACCCGTGCAGCCTGATGAAACAGCAGTGAAGGATTCGCAGAAATGGCTTGCCTATACCAAGGTAGAGCGTGAATCTCTGATTCCACTTAATGAGGAAGTTACCCACGTTAAGAAGACCGACAACGACTATCCGTTCATTAATATCTTGTTTGATTGCAGTCGCGATGATGCTATCTTCATTGCCATACAGAAGAATGACAGATTTGCCGCGCCCGAAGTTACGCGTAAGGGATTAGCCAGCTATTTTAATCAGGTTTTTATAGATAAGGCTAAGGACGATCCGGATTTTCAATATACCATCTCCATTGAGCCTATGCTTCTGGCAAAGCATTTTTGGAGCAGATTGAGAATGGCATGCAGCCAAAATGGTGGAGATATCAAGGATATGTATCTTAGGGTGAAGAATCCTGATATGGCACCTGTGTTTCAGCAGGATGATGAAGCATGGATTGCCATGCGTTACATTGCCAAGACCCGAAAGGCTATCAGTGCGAGTGAGAGTGGGGTGAATTTCGGATATAAGGACGGCCATTGTGCGGATATTGATGTGGCAGAACGATTATTGGGCAGATTCGTGAATGTGGCTTTGCAGAATTCCTTCGAAATCTGTGTCAAGTTGAAAAATGGCAAAGTTCTGTCTTCTTCGCAGGTCGAAGCCGCATGTTATACGCTGCCTGGTTATATAGTGGGCGAAATGGAGGAGGGATCGGAAATGCCGTTGCCTCCCCAGGATGTGCGTATGGGAAAGCTGCAGGAGTGGTTTGAAAAAATATATCAGGATATGAAAGATATTGAAGAGATAGACCATGCAGAAGAATGATGACGTAGAGAGGCGAATGAAGCTCCGCGAGGTATATGGCGACAATGAACTCTATGGTCTCGTGGGGCAGATTTGCAATAAATATGCGGGTACAAGAAGCACTCTGCGATTGATGCCATTGGATTTTTTTGAAATCATCGTAGGATGGCTTGATATGATTTCTGCTCATTTGAAGGAGGTGGAGCTGGAATTCAGAATTCAGGAGGCATGGACGGATATTCGTGAACGTATTATGAGTCAGGCGGGCGGATGTCATGGAAGAAATGAAGACTATGTACTCGACGAGATGACTGTTACCACTCTTTGCCTGATCAACTTATGTCTTAGGAAATTGATTGATGATGATGTTCCGGGATCGAGACTCTATTATCGGTGTACACTGAAGATTGCTTTTCTGCTGGATGATTGTTATCCTCAGTGGGAAGAACTGGACCTCAGAATTACCAATCATGAATATTATCAGTACCACAAGGATAAGTTGAAAAACTGGGTGATAAGTTATATGACGGGTGGCTCTATGGCTTCATTTACTGATGATCTTGGACGGCTTAAAACCAATGTGTCGGCAAATGGCAGAGAAAAAGCGAATGCCAAAATCGTACTTTTTGCCAGCAGGGGGGATAACAAGAAGCCCGACCTGTCGGTTACTGCTTATTGGAAGGAAGCATTTTTAGCTTTTCTGGAAGAAAGGAAACTGAATGAAGAGAAGTTGGATTCCAGTAAAAACAACAAAGTGGTACGTATGCTGGTAGCCTTCAGAAAGTACTGGAAGGAGGATTTGAAGATGGAACTCTCTGATTCTGGAGCTCCTTATTATAGGTTTCTGGTGGATGATTGCCATATAGAATGCAAAGTGAAGGCAGAAAGGACGATGGTTACTCACCTCGGCAATATGCTCAAGTCTGAGGTTGGGACCGATGAAGAGTGTCTGGTCAAGAGTTTTATGAGAAGATATCAGCAAGAGCATCCCCAGCCGGATCTTTAGATGAAGATTTCTGTATTCATTTCCATGATTGCAGGAAACAGCTTTCCATGATTGCGGCAATTTATGTTGGCGAAAATATGAATCTTGTGAAAAATTCGGTTATCCGTGTTTTTCACAAGATTTTTTTTATCCTTTTTCATTTCCCTTTATATACTAGCCATTAGTCAGTTTTGGGCTAGTATGATCTTGTGAAAGATGTGATATTCACAAAAGTCACAAGTAGTTTGTTCCCGGATTCTTTATTACTTTTGCGGCAGGAATAACAACGTATTAACGAGTTATGACAGAGAAAAAATCTCAAATTCCGCAGGAGGCATCTCAGATAAATCCAGCGGCAAAGCCCCAGGCAACCAAGGGCGGAATCAACAATGTGGTTACGATGCCTATTCACTCGCTCATTGCAGACAAGGATTATCCTTCAGGCATCAGAGAGTGGATGCAGACAGCTCCTGCCGAACTCAAATTTCCGGTGCTTGTGGTGGCTGCGAGTATGCTCAGCGTGTATCTCACCCGGGTACGCCTGCAATATGTATATGACAATGATGGTGAACGCTCTGCCATTGTCTTGCAGGTCATTGTAGAGGGTGAGCAGTCGAGCGGAAAGTCATTTGCCAGATACATCATGCGAACCTTGATGCGTCCTTTCATAGAACGAGACCGAGAGATGAGAGCCAAGGAACAGGAGTATGCAGCGATGAAGCGCAGACAGGGTAAAAAGGATGGCAAACTGCCGCCTGAACCAAAGACGGATGTCACCATTTTTCCGGAGACGGTGTCCGTTACGATGTTTATCAAACGATGTGATGCTTCCGTAAAGCTCTTCGGGGTACCAAAGACGCACTTTGAGTTTGCCGATGAAATCTCAGCCATAGTACAATCGGCAAAACGGCAGTTTTCTGACCTTTCGCAGATTATCAAGACTGCTTATGATTTAGGTAGTGTCTATGGACAGGATTACGTAAGTGAATCCAGTTATAGTGCGGTGGTAGATGCTTTGCTTTCTTTCGTGTTTTGTGGTACCCGAAGTGCTGTGTCACGCTATATGAATAAGGCAGCTATAGAGGGTGGCTCGGTTACCCGCACCATATTCTGTGCCTTGGATAGTCATTTGGGTAGTAATCCGCCACAGTTTTCTGCCCTCAATGATAGTCAGAAAGCCAGCTTGGAAACGACGTTGGAGAAGTTGATGGCCTTGTGTTACAATAGTGATGGAACTATGCATAAAGAGATTGAACTGGATATGAGTTGGCTCGACAAGACTGTAGTGAAATGGTGTGATGAGTGCCGAAAGGAAGTGGTGCGCACGATGTCTAAATCTATGGATGTGTTCTATAAGCGAAGTTCTGTTTCCGCATTTCGGATTGCGGCTCTTATGCAGATGCTTTACCAGGTTGAAGGGAAGAAGGATGAAAAGGAAATCCATCGTCTGGTTAAGCAGACCTATCTGTCCTGTGCAGATAGAATTCTTAATAACATGCTGCAAAGATGGGGAAAGTCTTTTGAGGATATTTCTGCAGAAGGAGATGGGGAACCCTATCATACTATAGATTATTTCAGTGAACTGCCGGTGGAGTTTTCACGTAAGTTTTTAGAAGAATTTCTGAAGCAGAAAGGACTTAGAACTCCTGTCCGCAACATTATCTGTAATTGGCGCAGATGGGGGTGGGTGGAGAAATATCAGAAAGGTGAAGATAAGAATATCTTCAGAAAAACTGGTAAGAAGTGAAAATATTATTGGGAATATATTCATTTGTCAGTATTTATTAGTATTTAATTGTCTAATCATTAAATTATAAACAATGATTCAAAAATATGACATTCAGAAACTTCGCGAGCTCGACATCTTGCAGGTGGCTGATCTTCTGGGCATGGGGCTTCGCAACAAGCGAGCCCTCTGCATCCACCACGATGATCATCATCCGAGTCTCGCCTTCAATGTAAAGAAGAACACCTGCCACTGCTATAGCTGCGGATTCTCTGCCGATACCATCGGACTGGTAAGAGAGCGACTGAACCTGGGCTTCAGCGAGGCATGCCGCTGGCTGGCAGATCATTTTGATGTGTATATCGCCGATGAACACAGAGATACTCATCGCAAAGATGTGAAAAAGGCGGTTACGGCATCAGAGAGAAGACTGGCTTCCCTGAGAGCGCATTTTGCTGAAACCCATGTCTCGCATGGACATCTGGCAGAATCTTTCAGTAGTGGAGAAAGGAATAGAGAATGCCCATCATCGGCTTATGTTGCCCAGGCATCCGTAGATGTGGAGTTTTACCAGCAGATGTTCCGGCAGATGCATCTTTCGGAATCGGGGCAGAGATTCCTTTTCGAGGAGCGGTTGCTCAGCCCGGTGGCTTTGAAGGTCTGCCAGATAGTGAGCACGGAGCAAAGCGTATGCATTGCGAGAGTGGGGCGTGGAGTGTTTGACGGACCATCGCTCATCTTTCCCTATAACGACCAGGAGGGAAGACTGGTTTCCGTGCAGAGCCGCTATCTGGGAAAGAAGAAGGAGATTCCCCGATTCAAGTTTGCACCAGGCAGTCATCGCATGGTATATGGGCTCGACCGGTTGAAGGATTATCCTCCTGATGAACCGCTGCTCATCACCGAGGGTCCCTCTGATTGCTGGACGGCATTGACCCTTGGCATTCATGCCATAGCCATCCCCAGTGCCACGCTTTTCGACCGCCGTTTTCAAGGGCTTCTTGCCGGAAGAAATCTTCACATCTTCCCAGATCAGGACGAAGCAGGGTTGAGTCTTTACTTTGAGCTGAAGAAAGCATTTCCAAGCTTGGTTTACCATCAGCTGCCCGAAGGTTGCAAGGATTTGAGTGAGTATTATCTCAAGCTCCGTCGTAGTGAAGGGATGACGCTGGAGGAGGCGAAAGCCAAGGTTCAGGGGTGCGTAAGTGTCTGATGATTATGATTTTTGTTATTATGTTTATTATGTTTTATAATTTAAGTAGATATGGAAATTTATGTGAATCGTCTATTGCGTGAGCGTGGCACCATCATGGGCACACTCAAAGTTGTGAAAGAAGTTGCTGGCGAAAGGATTGAGCTGGTGAAGGTATGCGGCACCGTAGAGCGTGAGGCTGATTGTCTTCCGGTAGGTAAATATCGTGTACGCATTGGCAAGTGCAAGCGTCTCAACCGCAAGATGCCGTATCTGGTTCCGGTGGATGATGCTTCCGCCAAGTCGGTTGCGATGATTCAGCCCGGCAATGGTCCGTTTACGATGAGCCGTGGCAGCATCCTGGTTGGCGAGGTTCATGCCCCCGGCTATGTGTTAAAGAGCCAGCCGCTTTTCACCACCCTCTATGAGCGCATCAAGAAGGCGGTGTGGCGAGGCAACGAAGTGACGCTGGAGATCAAGGAGGTGTAGGCAGGAGAAGGATGCTTTTGTTATGATACTGTAAGTATTGTAGTAGAATAGCTGGTGATATTGTAAAAGAAAAAGCAGTTGTTGCGGTAAGAGGCAACAACTGCTTTTCTATGGTCCACCTTCTTGTTTTCTGGACCACCTTTCTGGACCACCGTCAGGCGTCCTGCCGGATTTGCAATCCGGCATAAAAAATGTTCGACCATTTAGGGCATTGCGGATTTGCAATCCGCCTCACCTGGATGACAAAAAAGGATTTGCAATCTTGCTTGCTGCGGATTGCAAATCCGCAGGTCTTAAAGAGGTTGGGGCATTTTTAGACGATGGATTGCAAATCCGTCGGAACGAAAGATGGCTGGCTTTGTATTTTACAAAGACTCATCCACTTCTTTCCAATCTATCAGTCCCTTGCCTGTTTCATCGAGTTCCACTGCCAGGGCGATGACCTTGCGCTTGTCGGCCTTGAAGGGCTCGGTGTAACTCTTTTCCTTCATCTGGTTCTCGGCTGCAGAAATGCCGCCATTGTTAGATAGCTTCAGCTCCAGCACATAGATGAAGTTGGTGGTTTTTACCACCATATCAATTCTGCCCGTAGCAATCATCTTTTCTACTTCCACACGGCAGCCGATGGCATTGAAAATTGTACTCAGAATCAGACGGTAACGCTCCTCCATGTCCATGCTGGCAAGCTTCTTGTTGCTGTAGGGCACATCCGCAATGAGCGCCTTCAGGTATTTCATAGCTTCGGGAAGATTGCCAAGCTGAAGGGCAAGAAACAGACCAGATTGGGTAGATTGTATATCACCATTACTTCGCAAGGTAAGTGCCGGTAACACTGTTTCATAAAGTGCTTGCCTTACCTCAGAATTAGGAAATCCTAAAATATAAACTCCCATCTGGTAATCCTTAATGGTAAGATAACCAGACTGATAGAGGAACAGTTCTGCTCCTCCGCCTGTGACATCCGATGTCTCTATGGTTTGGCGAAGAATGGTGCACGGATCAAAATTACCCAATTTGAGTTCCATGTCATCCACAAACTTAGGCAACAGAGAGGTTGCACCCGATGAAGCCCAGTAGTTCTTCAGATCTGAATCTGCCAAGGCATTGATGAGACTGAACGGATTGAATACATCCACCATATTGCGGCGACTGAAATGATAGCCGTCATAATATGCCGTCAGTTGTGCTACAGCTTCATCGAATGTCCAGTCTTCGTATTCTGCCAATTTGTTGATTTCAGGCTTGAAATCGCGCAGCACCTCTTCTTTCGTAATACCACAGATGGCTGCATATTCCGGCTCAAAGCTGATGTTGCTCAGATTATTGAGCACAGAGAAGAGAGAGATTTGCGTAAACTTGGTAATGCCGGTGATGAAGACAAACTTCTCGTATTTATCCTGAGATTTTAATACGGCAAATACTTCTCTATAAATAGCGGTACATGCTTCGTGCTGGGGAGTCTTCCAGGAATGCTGCAATGGAGAGTCGTATTCGTCGATGAGAATGGCAACCTGCTGTCCCGTTTTGTTATAAGCAGTCTTTATAATTTCTATCAGACGAGTTGCTAAGGGAGAGTTATCCCTCGATTCTATCTCATATAAAGATTCATATTCTTGAAAGGTATAGTCCAGATAACCTTTCAGGCTTTCCTGTTCTGCGCCAGCCTGGCTCATATCCAGTCTGATGACAGGTCGCTTCACCCATTCCGTCTCCATCTGCATAATCTTCAAACCCTCGAAGAGTTCCTTCTTACCCATGAAGTAGGCTTCGAGCGTATCAACCAGCACTGATTTACCAAAGCGGCGTGGGCGGCTCAGGTAATTATACGTTTTATTTCTGTTGGCAAGTTGCCAGATAATATCTGTCTTGTCAACATACAGGTATCCTTCTTTTCTTATTTTTTCAAAAGACTGGATACCTACTGGCAATCTTCTATCGTTCATTTCTGTCATAATCTAATCTCCTATGTTTTCAGGATGGCTTTTTGTGCGCTATCCATCTTTCTGCAAATTCTTTCTGCAAAGATACGATGAATATTTTGATTTCGCAAGAAAAAATGGGGGATAATATAAAAAAAGGTGGCGAATCTTTTTGCTATCTCTGATTTTTGCAGTACCTATTACTGTAATAATGATAAAGAAAGCCAGCCTTTTCGCAGGAGAAGGCTGGCTTTGTTAGTTTTTATATGGGAAGATGATTCGCATAATCCTTTAAATTTCAGTGTTCTCTGCCATTTTCTTTCAGATTTTCTTGCGGTTTCCAATCTTTCTTCGTAACTTTGCATCATCTTTATATAAGAATCGTGGAACTTTAAAAACGAAAGAAATATGGAGGAAAAGAAATATCATATTGAGGAATCGGAGATAGCAGGGGATAAGGTCTGCGAGCCATCGCCTGCCTATCGTTCGGCAGCATCATCAGTATCATCTGCATCATCAGTATCATGGGATGAGGCTTACGACACTGATTCCTATCCTATGGGGCGCTCGCTGGAGCAGGTGATGGAGCATTGCGCAGAAATAGACAAGCACTTGGATGACCCGAACTATGGAATGTCGTGGGAGGAATTTAATGCTCATTTACGTAAAACGATTCCAGGATGGTTGTAAGACAGGATGAGGTCTTCATGCAGGAATTTCAGAAATGTCTTGTTTTTGCATTAGAAGAGTTTGGAAAGAAGACGGTTGGGAGATGGCAAGAGCAGATATCTCGTATCATGCATCGGTTGAAAATGATGCCTGAGAGTTATCCGTTTGTGCCTGAACTGCAGAAATGGAGAAAGTATCGTGGTGCCATCATCATGAAGAACTTCAAGATTATCTATTTTTATAATGAAAAGGAAGATATCCTCTGGCTGGTGGATCTCTGGGATTTGCGCCAAGACCCTCGTAAGCTGAACCTGCGAGCCAGGAGGATAGAAAGAAAGGATTATCATTAGTCTTTATGATAAACAAAAGAACCCGCCAGGTGTCCCAACGGATTTTGAATCCGGTAGGACACCTGGCGGGATGTTTGTTTGGAGTTGTATTTTACAAAGACTCATCCACTTCTTTCCAATCTATCAGTCCCTTGCCTGTTTCATCGAGTTCTACGGCCAGGGCGATGACCTTGCGCTTATCGGCCTTGAAGGGCTCGGTGTAACTCTTTTCCTTTATCTGGCTCTCGGCCGCAGAAATGCCGCCATTGTTCGATAGCTTCAGCTCCAGGACGTAGATGATGGATGGAACCTCCACAATCATGTCTATCCTGCCAGTGGCCAGCATTTTCTCAACTTCCACTCTACAGCCAATGGCATTGAAAATTGTACTCAGAATCAGACGGTAACGTTCTTCCATATCCATGCTTGCAAGCTTCTTGTTGCTGTATGGCACATCTGCAACAAGGGCTTTCAGACACTTCATTGCTTCTGGTAGATTTCCCATGTTCAGGTAAAGATTCAGAAATGCTTGTGGTGACTGAATGTCATTACCCTTACGCATGGAAAGGGTTGGCAAAACTATTTCATTCAGAGCCTGTCTTACCTCGAAGTTTGGAATACCAAGGAGGTAAGTTCCGTTCATGTATCCCTTTATTGTGAGATAGCCAGACTGATAAAGAAACAGTTCTGGTCCACCACCTGTTACATCTGACGACTCTATTATAGAGCTTAACAAGGCACAATGATCAAAATCATTCAAGCGTATTTCCATATCATCTACAAACTTAGGAAGCAACGAGGTTGCTCCAGATGAGGCCCAGTAATTTCTCAATTTCCTATCCTCCAGGGCATTGATGAGGCTGAACGGATTGAAGATGTCAATCATATTTTCATGACAGAAATGATATCCGTCGTAAAACGCCGTGAGCTGCTTCAGCGTCTCCTCTGGAGTCCATCCATTTTCTTCTCCCATTGCCTCAATCTCAGGCATGAAGTTGTCGGCAACTTCCTGTTTCGAAATGCCGCAGATGGTGGCGTAGGGTGCATCAAAACTGATGTTGCTCAGATTATTGAGAACAGAGAAGAGAGAAATCTGAGTGAACTTGGTGATGCCCGTGATAAAGACGAAGCGCTCGTGCTCGTCCTCTTTTTTCAAGACGGCAAACACGGACTTGTAGATGGCTGTGCAGGCATCATGCTGAGGAGTCTTCCAAGAATGCTGCAATGGAGAATCATACTCATCGATGAGGATAACCGCCTGTTTTCCTGTCTTTTTAAACATCGTTTCGATGATGTTCTGGAAGCGGACGGCAAGGGAAGCCTCTGGGCGCACGGCTACCTCATACTTCTGTTCAAGTTTATAGAAGGCGTCATCGAGATAGGAGTTGAGTTCTTCGGGTGTAGCTCCTCCGCAACTCATATCGAGTCGAATGACGGGATAGCAGGTCCATTCTTTCTCCAGCTCCATCACCTTCAATCCTTCGAAGAGTTCCTTTTTTCCTTCGAAGTAAGCCCGAAGTGTATCCACGAGAATCGACTTACCGAAGCGGCGTGGGCGGCTCAGGTAATTATACTTTTTCCCCCTGTTGGCAAGTCTCCATATCATATCAGTCTTGTCAACATAAAGATAACCATCCTTTCTGATAACCTCAAAAGACTGGATACCTACCGGCAATCTTCTATCGTTCATTTCTGTATCTGTCATAATCTGGTCTCCTATGTTTTCAGGATAGCTTTTTGCGAGCCATCCACCTTTCTGCAAATTCTTTCTGCAAAGATACGACGAATATTTTGATTTCGCAAGAAAAAATGGGGGATAATATAAAAAAGGTGGCGAATCTTTATTTCTTCGCCAGCCATCTGCGCACTGGCAGGTCGTAGAACTTCAGACAGAGCCAGGCGGCTGCTATCGAAACCGCACAGGTGATGAGCGCCTCGGGCCAGGTTTCACCAAGCGTGAAGAGTTGCTTCTCGATGAGCCACGAATAGAAGTAATACATAAACGGATAGTGCACGATGTAGAGCGGGAAGGAGATGTCGCCCAGGAACGTGCAGACGCGGGTACTGAAACGGTCGGTTGTTGTTCCGCTCGCTCCCAGCCATACTATCGCCGGAAAAATCAGAATGATGCACACTGCTTCGAAAACACCATTCAGCATGATGCCATTCTCCATGATGCCATCAGCGCTGCCCACACTACTGCCGCCAACCATACTCTCTATATAAGGTACGTGGAAGAGCAGGAGAAGAATGATGGAACTGATCCAGAACGCACCCCTTACCTTGAACTGGATGCGATGGAAAACACGGGATAGCAGCATTCCTATCGTAAATGGACAAAGCATGCGCAGAAGTCCACCCCAGAAGTTGAGACCATCCAGCGTCCAGCCCACACCAAACATGCCATATCCGCAAACATCCGTAGCCGTGAACCAAAGCAGAAGGATGGATAAGATTCCGGCGAGTATCGCCAATGCCCTGGTGGAGAGTCGCCGGATGAAAAGGGCATAGAGGATGTTGCCGATGTACTCGAAGAAGAGCGACCAGGCGGGGCCGTTGAGCGGAAACATTTCGCCATTGCCTCTTACTTCGTATCCGCAACCTGGCAGGGCGGGAATCATCAGCATGGCGCAGAGCAGGGCTATCAGCATCGCCGGTACCGAAGCCGGTGTGCCGTTCCAGGTTACTGCCCCCTGAAGGATGAACATTACGAGTCCTATCAAGGCACCCATCACTACCATCGGATGCAGGCGGATGAGGCGGCGCTTGAAGAATTTTCCCAGCGTCAATGTCTTTCCCCAACGGTTATCGTATGCGTAGCCGATGACGAAACCGGAAAGGATGAAGAAGAAGTCAACCGCCAGATAGCCGTGGTTGATTTCCTGGATGATGGCTGAGCCGGATGCAAACTGGTAGCCTTCGAACACATGATACCACACCACGAGCAATGCTGCTACGCCTCGCAATCCGTCGAGCAGGGCATAATGGGGTTTGGTATCTGCAAAATGAGTTGCTGATTGTTGTAAGTTAGTCATATTTTTACTCTTATTTACTATGATTTGATTTCCTCTACAAAAATACAAAAATAATTTCTATTAGCCTTGTTTTTCTCAAAAAAAACGGAAATTGCAGCAAATATAATAAAAAGGTGGCGCTTCTCTTTGCCAGACAAGAATAAATCCTTACCTTTGCAGTATGTAATTTTATGCTTCTGCCCTTTTCCTTTACCTTTCCCTTCGGGCGGTGAACGTTGGTTCAGGGCAACAGGGACCATTTACGAAAGTAAAAAAATAAATATATAATAGAGAGAAGAAAATGAAATTGAAATTGAGATTCTTGAAATTGATGCTGCTGCTCTTCATCCTGCCTTTGCAGATGCTGGCGGCAGAACAGGGAGAGGCGGGCAAGCTGTTGGCGACGCTGCCTGGAGTGAGTGACGTGGAAACGCTGAAGAGTACGCATTTCCCGGAAAAATATGTGTTCTTCATCAAGCAGCAACTGGATGCCAAGGATGCTTCCAAGGGCAGCTTTGAGCAGCGAGTGATACTCTGCCACAGAGGATTCGACCGTCCTACCGTGCTCGTAACTGAAGGCTACAACGCCAAGTATGCATTGCGCGAGGGATACATCGAGGAACTTTCCAAGCTCTTCGATACCAACATCATCACCGTGGAGTACCGCTATTTCGACAAGTCGATGCCTAGTCCTTGCAACTGGGATTACCTCACCGTGGAGAACTCGCTCTACGATCTGCACCACGTCAACCAGACCCTGCATGCGATGTACAAGGGTAAGTGGATTGCCACGGGTATCAGCAAGGGCGGACAGACCACGATGTTTTACCGCGCCTACTTCCCGAATGATGTGGACATCTCCGTGCCATACGTTGCACCGCTGAACAAGGGCGTGGAGGATGGCAGACACGAGAAGTTCCTGCAGCATGAGGTTTCTACCAAGGAGAACCGACAGAAGGTGCTCAACTTCCAGCTGCTGCTCTTCAAGCGCAAGGCTGCGCTGCTGCCGATGTTCGAGAAGTATTGCAGCGAGAAGCAGTATCGCTTCAATGCGCCTATCGCCGAGATTTTCGATTACTCGGTGTTTGAGTATGCCTTCGCCTTCTGGCAGTGGGGGGAGGACATCAAGAAGATTCCTACGAATGATACCACCGACGACCAGGTGTTCAAATACTGGATCAACATGTGTGAGCCGGAGTATTTCACCAACTACAATGCCACTGCATCTTTCGATGTACAGGCTGCCAAAGAGTTGGGATATTACGGATATTACACCAAGCCATTCAAGAGATACCTGAGCATCAAGTCGGCAAAGGGTTATCTGAAGAAGCTGATGGTGCCTAAGGGTGCCGAGAACGTGGAGTTCTCGCCTAAGCTTTACAATTATACCGTGGATTTCCTGACCAAGAACGATCCGAAGATGGTGTATATTTATGGTGACATCGACCCATGGGGTGCATCGGGCATCTATGGTTTGCCATTCACCAAGAACAAGAAGAACCTGCATGTCTATATGTGTCATGGCGGTTCGCATCTCACCCGTATCCTGTCGTTCCCTGAGCCAACCAGACAGGAAATCATCGACTTGATTGGGGGATGGTTGAAGGAATAAGCCTTTGGATTACATCCATACGCCCTGAAAGGGCAGAAGCTCCTAGCCCAGGGTAACACCCTGGGTTACGCATAAGCAAGAAAGTCGCCCTGTAAGGGCAAAAGCTTCTTATATTTAAAGCTTTTGCCCTTACAGGGCGACTTTCTTATATCACATTCTAAACCCAGGGCGATGCCCTGGGCTAGGAGCTTCTGCCCTTTCAGGGCGTGCTGCTTGCATTTTTTTTCCTTTCAGGGCGTGCTGCTCTGTAAAATTATCCGTTTGCGATATTTCCGAAGAAATCGAATGAGGCATCCCAATCCTTCCATACTGGCTCTCTGCCCAATTCCTTCAATCTCGCATTGATTACCTTGGCGGTACGCTCATCGCTCACGGTGAACTGCTCCAGTGCCTGAGGATAAGTATGGTAACCACCAGGATTTACCTTTGATTCTGCCGACATGGTGGTGACACCCAGTGTTGCCATGTTGTCACGGATGTAGGCAGGCTCACGGGTAGAGTAGGAGATATCTACATCGTGGTCGAAGATACGCATGGCGAAAGTAGCCTGTGCCAACTGCTTGTCGGTCATGTAGCAGTTTGGCTGGAAACCTTCGTTCTGTGCAGGGCGCATACGAGGGAAGTTCACGCTGTACTTGGTCTTCCAGTAGTGCTTCTGAAGGTAGCGCAGGTGATGAGCCATCATCACTACATCCGTGCGCCACTCCTTCTCCAGTCCGATGAGCACACCCATACCGATGGAGTGAACGCCTGCCATACCCATGCGGTCGAAACCATCGCAGCGCCACTCAAACTTGCTCTTCATGCCACGTGGGTGGTAGAGCTTGTAGTGCTCGTGGTTGTAGGTCTCCTGGAAACAGATGACGCCGTTCATACCATGGTCGGCGAGGGTCTTGTAATCCTCAGTAGAGAGCGGCATCACCTCAATCTTCACGTTAGAGAAATACTTCTTGGCGATGTCGATTGCCTTGGCAAGATAAGGGGTACCAGCCTTTGCCGGGTTCTCGCCCGTAACGAGAAGGATGTTCTCGAATGGAGCCAACTGCTTGATTGCCTTGTACTCGTTCTCAATCTGCTCTGGGGTGAGGATGGTGCGGGCCATCGGATTCTCACGATGGAAACCGCAATACACGCAGGAGTTGGAGCATGAATTGGTGATGTAGAGAGGAATGAACATCGACATGGTCTTGCCGAAGCGCTCCTCGGTATATTTGCGGGAAAGACGCGCCATTACCTCCAGGTATGGCTCGGCTGCCGGTGAAATCAGCGCCATGAAGTCGTTCACATCGCAATGGTCCTTGGCAAGGGCACGGCGCACATCGTTATCGGTCATTCGAGCAATGCGCTCCGTGGTCTCCTCCCAACTGATATTCTTTAATTCGTCTGAAAACATTTTCTTACTTTTTAAACTTTCTCAAATCGTGTGTCAACTTGGCGGCGCAGAAGTTTGGACCACACATGGTGCAGTACTCTCCGTCTGTATGACCTGCCTCCTCGAAATACTTCAAGGCGAGCTCTGGGTCGAGAGAGAGGTGGAACTGGTCTCTCCAGCGGAACTCGAAGCGGGCCTTGGAGAGGGCGTTGTCGCGGATGGTTGCACCTGGATGACCCTTTGCCAAGTCGGCTGCATGAGCGGCAATCTTATAGGTTACCACACCTGTGCGCACATCTTCCTTGTTAGGCAATGCGAGGTGCTCCTTTGGTGTTACATAGCAGAGCATGGCGGTGCCGAGCCATGCAATCTGGGCGCCACCGATGGCTGAAGTGATGTGGTCGTAACCTGGAGCGATATCGGTAACCAATGGGCCGAGGGTGTAGAATGGTGCCTCGTGACAGTGGTCGAGCTGGCGCTCCATGTTCTCCTTGATCTTCTGCAATGGCACGTGACCAGGACCCTCGATGAATGCCTGCACGTTCTTGTCCCAGGCACGGGTAACGAGCTCGCCCATGGTATCCAACTCGGCAAACTGGGCTGCATCGTTGGCATCGGCAATACAGCCAGGGCGCAGACCATCGCCCAAAGAGAGAGCTACGTCGTACTGTGCCACGATGTCGCAGATGTCGTCGAAGTGCTCATAGAGGAAGCTCTCCTGGTCGTGGTAGAGACACCACTTGCTCATGATACTACCGCCACGGCTCACGATTCCGCAGAGACGGCTATCGGCGAGATGCACGTTGTGACGACGGATGCCGGCATGGATGGTGAAGTAGTCAACACCCTGCTCGCACTGCTCGATGAGGGTATCACGGAATACCTCCCAGTTCAGATCCTCTACCTTGCCGTTTACCTTCTCCAAAGCCTGGTAGATAGGCACGGTTCCTACAGGTACAGGGCAGTTGCGCACAATCCATTCACGGGTTTCGTGGATGTTGTCGCCGGTAGAGAGGTCCATCAAGGTATCGCCTCCCCACTTGCAAGACCATACTGCCTTATCTACCTCTTCCTCGATGCTGGAGGTAGTGGCAGAGTTACCGATGTTGGTATTGATCTTCACGAGGAAGTTGCGGCCGATGATCATCGGTTCGCTCTCCGGGTGGTTGATGTTGGCAGGAAGAACGGCACGTCCGCGTGCAATCTCATCACGAACATACTCAGGGGTGATATGGGTATCGATGCCCAACTCCTGGCAGTTCATGTTCTCGCGGATAGCCACATACTCCATCTCTGGAGTGATGATGCCAGCCTTGGCGTATGCCATCTGGGTGATGTGCTTGCCAGCCTGCGCACGGCGAGGCAACTGGATGTGCTCGAAGCGGAGGTGGTCGAGGCTATGGTCAGCAAGACGCTGCTTGCCATACTCGCTGGTAACCTCCTTGAGCTGCTCGGTATCGTTGCGGTCGAGAATCCACTGTTCGCGCATTCTTGGCAAGCCCTTCTTCAAATCTACCTGATAGTTAGGGTCGCTGTAAGGACCGCTGGTATCGTAGATGTAAACCGGAGCGTTTGGCTCTGTATGTGGAATGCCGCGCTCATCCTTCACAACAGTAGGAGTGAGATTTACCTTGGTCATTCCAACCTTGATCTGTGGGAAAAGTTTTCCCTGCATATACGCCTTTTCTCTCTGGGCGTAAGCTTTCTTATCGTTTGGCATAATGTTTAAAGGATTATCATATAATAATTATTCGTTGAGGAATGCGGTGAGTGGAGAACTTGCCTCGGCACAATCGCTGATGGCTCCGAGACCTGCCTCGTAAGCACGGCGACCGCATACCACTGCCTCCTTGAATGCCTTAGCCATCTCTACAGGGTCTCCGGCTACGGCGATGGCTGTGTTGACCAAGCAAGCGCTGGCACCCATCTCCATGGCCTCGGCAGCGTGGCTAGGCGCACCGATACCTGCATCTACTACCACAGGAACAGTAGCCTGCTCGATGATGATCTGCAGGAAGTCCTTCATTCTCAAACCCTTGTTGGTACCGATAGGTGCAGCGAGTGGCATCACGGTAGCAGCACCAGCCTCTTCGAGGTGCTTGCAGAGGGTTGGGTCTGCCTGGCAATATGGTAATACCACGAAACCGAGCTTTACCAGTTTCTCGGTAGCCTTCAGAGTCTCGATAGAGTCTGGAAGAAGATAGCGAGGGTCTGGGTGGATTTCGAGCTTGAGCCAGTTGGTTCCGAAAGCCTCGCGAGCCATCTGTGCTGCGAATACAGCCTCCTCGGCGTTGCGCACGCCACTGGTGTTAGGAAGAAGCTGGATATTTGGGTTCTGCACGATATGAGAGAGCAGGTCGTCCTGCTTGTCTTCGAGTTCGATACGCTTCATGGCAACGGTTACCATTTCTGTTTCAGAAGCCTTGATGGCTTCAGCCATGAGCTGGTTGTTGTTGAACTTTCCTGTTCCGAGGAAGAGGCGGGAGTTGAACTCTCGTCCTGCAATTACTAATTTTTCCATTTTTTGTTATTCTTATTTTTAAATGTTTGCTATTTGAATCCCTTCATCAAATGTTTGCTTATCTGCATCTCTCCAGGATTTCCATGATGTCATGGGTTTCTGATGCCGGGTTCTGGGCATTGAGGATGCATCCGCTGAGGGCGATGCCGTTTACTCCTGTCTTCATGATGTCAGGAATATCCTCTTTGGTGATGCCACCGATGGCAACGATTGGGATATCGATATTTTCTGCCTTCATCTTCTGGATGATTTCTCGGTATCCTTCAAGACCGAGGATAGGGGAGAGCTTCTCCTTGGTAGTGGTGAAGCGGAACGGACCGCAACCGATGTAATCGGCACCAGCCTCATAGTGAGCCTTCACATCCTCGAAGGTGTTTGCCGTACCGCCGATGATGAAGTCATCGCCCAGAATCCTGCGAGCCTCGGCAATCGGCATATCGTTTTTGCCCAGATGCACGCCATCTACCTGCAATTCCTTCACCAGCTGCACTCTGTCATCGATGAGGAAGGTTGCATTCTGCTCCTTGCACCATTCCTTTACCTTCAGGGCTATAGGGCGCACCTCTTCATCGGTGGCACCCTTCATGCGGAGCTGAATCCACTTGCATCCGCCAGCCAAGGCCTCGTGAATGCCATCGAGATAACTCATCTTCTCATTCTGGTGAGAGATGAACTGCAGTTGAAATCTGTCTAATGATATTTTAGCCATTTTTTATCCTCCGCAGAATGCCTTTACAATCACGATGTCGGCACCCTCCTGAATCACGTGGCTTTCCCACTCGTCACGAGGCACCATCTCGTTACTGATGGCTACAGCGCAACCTGTAGCTGGAAGATCGAGCTCCTGGGCAAGTTCCTTGACGGTCTTTGCCTGAATCTCTGTTTCTTTGCTGTTGATGATAACTTTCATAATCTGTTCCTATGTTTACATTTATAAATTTACAATTGTCAACACGGGGGTATGCCTGATGAAAGCAAAGGGGTTGTAGAGAAGCAAGAGTCGATTACAACAATCTCTACCTGGGTGTAAAACGATCTATCATATTTCCTGCGCAGCATTACCTGCTTCAGGTTCAATGGGTATAATCTCAGCCGATTGCTCAGCACCCCCGTGATAATTACAGATGCAAAAGTATAGATAATTTCCGAATTATCGTAGAAAAGACGGATTATTTAATCTATATTAACGCAGGAGGCAACGAAAAAAGCGTGCCGGTAAGTAAATACCAGCACGCTTCCTTTATATTTCAAGTGATTATGCGCAAGCACAACCACGACCTTTGCAAATAGCTTCGCCATAAAGTGACATTGCATTCAGATAGTTTGCAATAACAGCCTTCATGACCTTCTTGATTTCATTCAACATTGTTTTCATAATCGTTATCCTTTCTTTCTTTTTCGTTAATACTTGAGCCTCACCGGGCTCTTCTTTCATTCTCTTTCCTACAAGGGGATGGAGTAATTACTTACCCATCTCGATGTGGTTGTTTACATTGATTGCCTTAGCAATCATAATTGCTACTACTGCGAGTGCCATTACTGTTGTCATCATAATTTGTTTCCTTTCTCAATCTTTGTGGAGCCGTCGCATTTTCGGTCTCCTGTTCTACATGTTATCCTTTACAATCTCTCTTACCTGAAACCTTCCATCTCCTGTACTTGAGATTTCTCATCTTTTTTATATATATAAGACTTCTCATCTCGCATACTCAAGATCTCTTGTTTCATCTTTACGAGTGCAAAGGTAATGCCTTTTTTTTGAATTCGGGTAACAAATGGGTGACAAAATGATGAAAGAAAGCGATTTTTTGATACAAGTCAAATACTGGCAGTCTGCCCCTTGATACAGGTCAACTACTGTCAGCTTCTTACTTCACATACTTCAGAATCTCCTTGCTTTTTCTGCCTTTTTTGGCAGGAAGTGGCATAAATCCCTCGGTAAGTCCCGTTTTGTCGGTCATCGCCTGGAAAACGGAGGCGGCATAGCTGTCGAGTTTCAGCTTCTTCAGTTCCTCGTGGATGGCATCCTCATCATAATCGTCTGCATATAATAAGGTATGCAGGTCGTCGAGATACTTCTGTGGGATGTTCTTATGCGGCATTCTGCTCTGAATCTGCATGATCTGGGCGATGATGGCATGCTGGGTCTGCTGGGCGATGGCTTCTGCCTTTCTGTGCTCGAAGTCGGCGAGGGTAGAGGCATCCGTCTCCTGCCAGTTTTCCATCGTACCTTCTTCGGTGATGAGATGACTGTAGCCGAAGTATCGGATGAGGGTGATGTGCTTGTTCCATCCGAGTTTCTCCAGATAGGCTTTCTCCAATGGGGTGGTGGCGATGATGAGGTCTGAGTGCCTGTACATCGCCTTCTGGTACATCAGGGTCTGCAGACTGCGCTTGAAATGCGGATTCCGGCAGTTGCGCTCTGAGAGGTCGCCGAGTGGGCAAACGATGTAGGGGATGCCCATCTTGCGAGACATTCTGGCGAGCTGGGCACCTTGTCTTGTCCATGCTCCCAGTATCATCACGATATCGGCATCTACCAGGTTACTGGTGGTGTCGAACTTCTGCTGCAGCGCTTCGATGTAAGGAAGATACATCTTCAGCGTCTTCTTATGTTTGGAAATGAACAAATTTACTTTCATCGTTATTTTAAGTTTGCTTGTTGATTCTAAAGTCCTACAGTTTATGACTGGTGAAGTCGTTCTTGTCTGCGCGCCAGTATCTTATCTTGTTAGCAAGATTTCTCCAGATGATGCCATACTCATAGAATGGCAGCTTCAGGAGCGAGATGTCATCGTCGAAATGCTTGATGGCCTTGTGGGCGATGACGGTGCGGAGAATCAGGAGCAGAAGCAGGGCGAAACCTGCAATGCCTGTCAGGATCCAGTCTTGCATCAGGATGGCGTATGCCAGGGTGGCCAGCGAGGCGATGAGGCTGAGGTGAGGGAAGAGATGATCCATTGCCATCAGCGACATCATCGACTTGGCTCTGGTCAGACTCTTGCGGGATGCCTGGAGGTAAAGGTGGGCATTGTGCCATGCCTTGTCGGTTGGTTCATCATGGATGAGCCATGCATCGCAGTCGAGCTCTACGGCTGTATCTCCGTAGGTAGCATACTTGTTGACCAGGAAGTCGTATTCTCCGCGCACATACTCCAGGTTTCCCTGATAGCCCTGCTCGCGCATGAAATCGCTCTTGCGGAAGGCTACGTTTGGCATGTGGGTGCGGTAGCCGTAGCTATGCTGGGCACGGCGGAGCAGATAGAATGCCTTGCGGATGCTGTCGAATCGGCGAACACCCTTGGTTGCTTCGTCTAAAGCTACATAGCCCAGAACCAGATGGTTAGGCTCCTGGCAGTTGCGGGTCATCGTATAGAGCCACCTGTCGTTGGATGGGGTGCAGGTAGGTTCGGTGAGGATGATCCACTCATACTTGGCAGCCTTCACGCCCAGTGTAATCTGCAGCTTCTTTCTGCTCATATAGCGGGAGCTCTCAGGGATATATGTATAATATAGGTGAGAATTCTCGGCTGCCATGCGCTTCAGATAATCCTGGGTCTCACCATCGGTGCTCTGACAAACCACGATTACCTGATAATCGGCAGGATATTTCTGCTGCAGGAACATCTGTAGATTATGCTCCAGTTCATAGAGATTGTCGTGAGCGGTGATAATCACCGAGATAGGTTCTCTGGATTCTTCCTCATTTCCTGCATTGTCAGGAAAACGCAACGAGCGCAGAAATGGATTTATCAGCGATCCGAGGATTGCCAATAATACCACTACTGCGCCTGCTATGATAGTTGTTAAACTAATTGTCATCATTATCTTTTTCTCGTAATAAAGAAAGTTGGAGAAAGGAATGACTCCTTACTCCTAACTCTTAACTGTAAACTCTTAACTGAATTAAAAGTCTTCTGTGATATATCCCTTTGGCAACTGGCGGCAGTTATACTGGCTCGCCATGATCTCACCGTAGGCTCCGGCTGAACGGAGGGCAATGAGGTCGCCACGATGGGTCTTGTTCAGATCTATAGCCTTGGCGAATACATCGCTCGACTCGCAGATCGGACCTACTACGTCGTATGTCTCTGCAGGTTCGTCGCTGGAGATGTTCTCTATCTTATGATATGCCTGATAGAGGGCAGGACGGATCAGGTCGGTCATACCTGCATCTACGATGGCAAACTGCTTGGCTGTGCCCTGCTTGATATAAAGAGTCTTGGTGATGAGCGAACCCATCTGACCCACTACGGCACGTCCCAACTCGAAGTGTAACTTCTGTCCATCGCGCAACTTCAACTTCTTGGCGTATGTATCGAAGTAATCCTTGAAATCTGGGATAGGCACACGGTTTGGATGGTTGTAATCGATACCCAAGCCACCGCCAACATTGATGTTCTTTACTACGATGTGATGAGCTTCCAACTGGTCTTGCAGCTCGTTGATGCGGTTACAGAGAGCCTCGAAGTCGCCCATGTCAAGTATCTGACTACCAATATGGAAGTGCAGACCCAGGAACTTGATGCTCTTCATTTTGGATGCCTCCTCAATCACGCTCTCCATATCGCGCATGGCGATACCAAACTTGTTTTCAGCCAAACCTGTTGTAATGTTGGCATGGGTATGAGCACCAACGTCTGGGTTGATGCGGAAGCAAACTTGTGCAATCTTATTTTTCTTCTCGGCAAGTTCGTTGATGATTTCCAATTCCGGGACGCTCTCTACATTGAAGCAGAAGATGCCCTTGTCTAAACCAAGGTTGATTTCCCAATCACTCTTGCCTACACCGGCATACACAATCTTATTGGCAGGGAAACCTGCATTGATGGCAGCCTGAATTTCTCCTCCGCTCACACAGTCGGCACCCAAACCAGCCTGGCAGATGATGTTGAGCACTTTAGGGTTGGCATTTGCCTTTACGGCATAGTGTACCTCAAAGCCCTCATGCTTGCCAGCCTCTGCGTTGATGGTCTTCAAGGTTTGGCGCAACACGTTGGTGTCGTAGTAGTAGAACGGAGTCTGTATCTCCTGAAACTTATCTATTGGAAATGTACCTTTCATTTCGCTTATGCTTATTGTTAATATCTTACTTATAGTCAAATTAGAAAATCCAACTTATGGTTAAGTCAGAATATCCAACGAAGAGTGGACAGGAAGCATTACATTAGAATTCTTCACTCTTCACTCTTCGTTCTTCACTTACATTACTTCTCGAACAATACGTTGCTCAAGTTCTGCAGAGCCTGCTTCTTGTCTCTCTCTCTGATGAGGAATGAGATGTTGTAGTTGCTGCCACCGTAAGAAATCATACGTACCGGGATGTTCTTCATGGCATCGGTAGCGATGGTCTCGAAGCCTACATTGCTCCAGTCCAGATCACCTACTACGCAGATGATGCACATGTCTGAATCTACGGTTACAGTACCATACTTCTTCAACTCGTTGACGATGTCGTTGAGGTGAGCATCGTTATCGATACTCATGCTCACACCTACCTCTGAGGTAGCAATCATGTCGATAGGAGTCTGGTAGCTCTCGAAGATTTCGAATACCTTGCGGAGGAAACCTGTAGCGAGCAACATGCGGCTACTCTTGATCTTGATGGCAGTGATGTTGTCCTTGGCAGCTACAGCCTTGATCTTGCCACGTACGATGACGTTGTCGATGATGGTACCATCAGCCTTAGGATCCATGGTGTTCTTCAGACGAACTGGGATGCCGGCATACTTGGCTGGCTGAACGCAGGTAGGGTGGAGAATCTTGGCACCGAAGTAAGCCAACTCAGCAGCCTCCTCGAAGTTCAACTGGCGAACAGCCTCTGTGTGCTCTACCACACGAGGGTCGTTGTTGTGCATACCGTCGATATCTGTCCAGATCTGAATCTCGTCTGCTGGGAGAGCTGCACCGATGAGTGATGCGGTGTAGTCACTACCACCACGCTGCAGGTTATCTACCTCGCCGTATGCGTTGCGGCAGATGAAGCCCTGGGTGATGTAGATCTGATAACCCTGGTTTTCTTCCATAATGGCAGTGAGCTTCTCCTTGATGTACTGTGGGTCTGGCTCTGCATTCTTGTCGGTGCGCATAAAGTCTAATGCGCTGAGCAATACAGCCTTTACACCCTGTTCCTTCAAGTAGTTTACAACCATGTTGGTACTCATAATCTCGCCCTGAGCCACGATGCTCTTCTCCTCGAAAGAAGTAAAGAGATCCTTGGTAAATGAACGGAGATAGTTGAACTCGCCCTGCAGGAACTCGCGTGTAGTCTTCTTCATCTCATCAGTAGAGTAGAGATCCTCCACGTGCTGCATGTATTTCTTCTCCAAATTGTTGATTACCTCGTTGGCGCCCTCTGGGTTCTTCTTGTAGAGATAGTCAGAGATCTCAACGAGAGAGTTTGTTGTACCGCTCATCGCAGACAATACGATGAAAGTTGGTTCACCTGATTCTGTAACCAAAGAGGCTACTCCCTTCATACGCTCTGGTGAGCCTACAGAAGTACCTCCGAATTTCATTACCTTCATAGTCGTAATATTATATTAATGTTTAATTTTTATTGTTCTTTTATTTAATTCTCCTCGCCATCTTCTGTCAGGTCGATGTGGTTGTACTCGTTGGTCACGTCGTGGAGTAAACCATCCTTGCAGCGATATACGATGCCAGGGAACTTGTCGAGCATCGGGATATTATGGGTTGTCATCACTACAGCTGTACCCTGCTTGGTGATATCCTTGAGCAGTCCCACGATGTTGCTGGCGGTTTCCGGGTCGAGATTTCCCGTTGGCTCATCGGCGATGATGATCTTCGGATTGTTGAGCAGGGCACGGGCGATGGCCACGCGCTGCTGTTCTCCACCGGAGAGCTCATGAGGCATCTTGTCGATTTTCTCAATCATGCCTACCTCGTTGAGTACTTCCTCAATGCGCTTTTCTCTGTCCTTCTTGTTCTTCCATTTGGTAGCCTTGAGCACGAACTCGAAGTTCTTGCGCACGCTGCGGTCGTGGAGCAGCTGGAAGTCCTGGAAGATGATGCCCAGTTCCTTGCGCAGGGCTGGAATGTCCTTGCGGCGGATGGTCTTGAGGTCTCTGCCGAGGATTTCTGCCTTGTCGGTTTCACCCTCCACGAGGTCTAGCTCGCAGTAGAGGGTCTTCAGGAGTGAACTCTTTCCAGAGCCCACTTTTCCGATAAGATAAGCGAACTCTCCTTCATCCACATGGAAGTTGATGCCCTTGAGCACGCACTTGTCGGCTTGGTATATGCTGACGTTTTGATAATCTATTAACATCCTAATTTTTTCTCCTTTATTTAATGTATTTGAAAGCTTTTGCCCTTTCAGGGCGTATTGCCAATATCTTTTTATACCCAGGGTGTTGCCCTGGGCTAGGGGCTTCTGCCCTTTCAGGGCGAGCTGCTGCAAGATAGCCTAGAGCTAGATATATTATTTCATTTCTCCCTTGCTCTTTGCTACGCGGCGCTTCTTGTCCCATTCCGGGTCGTGTCGCATTTGGAGCTCCTTTACTACATCCTCGATTCGCAAGCCCTTGCTGGTGAGCAGTACGATGAGGTGGTAGAGCAGGTCGGAACTCTCGTAGATGAGCTTGTCGTCGGTGCCGTTGGTGGCTTCGATAACCGTCTCAATGGCTTCTTCTCCAACCTTTTGCGCCATCTTGTTCACGCCTTTCTTGAAGAGACTGGTAGTGTAGCTGCCCTCAGGCATTTCCTCGTGGCGCTTGTCGATGAAGTCCTGCAACTCTGAGAGGAAGAGGATAGGGTTCAGCGTATTCTCCTCAGCCCAGCAGGTATCGGTGCCTTTGTGGCAGGTAGGACCATCTGGATGAACCTTTACCAGGAAGGTATCGTTGTCGCAGTCTATCTGAATGCTTACCAGATTGAGGAAGTTTCCTGAGGTCTCGCCCTTGGTCCAAAGACAGTTGCGGGAACGGCTCCAGAAGGTAACCTTCTTGGTTTCGATGGTTTTATCGTATGCTTCCTTGTTCATGAATCCCAGCATCAGGACATTCTTGGTTACGGCGTCCTGGATGATGGCAGGAACAAGTCCGCCCATTTTTTCAAAATCTATTTCCATTTTATCTTTACAATTTAATTGTTTTGCTTACTCCATTGCCAATCCATCCTATCATAGGGGATTTATCTATCCTTAAGGCTCCGGTTTACAACCTGACGTTGATGCCTTCTTTTCGGAGGTAATTTTTCAGGTCAGGTATGGCGATTTCACCGAAGTGGAAGACACTGGCTGCCAGTGCTGCATCTGCCTTTCCCAGGGTAAAGGCATCGCGGAAATGCTCCATCTTGCCGGCTCCTCCCGATGCAATGATAGGAATGCTTACTTCCTCTGCAAGGTGGGCGAGGGCTTCATTGGCAAAGCCTTGCTTCACACCGTCGTGGTCCATACTGGTGAAGAGAATCTCGCCGGCACCACGGTCGGCAACTTCTCTTGCCCAATCAAACAGACCGAGTTCTACACGCTCTCTTCCGCCCTTCACGTAGCAATGCCAGCCGTCAGGATCGAGACGGGCATCGATGGCGCAGACGCAGACCTGTGAGCCGTAATGGTTGGCTATCTCGTTGATGAGCTCCGGATGTCGGATGGCTGCACTGTTGATACTAACCTTGTCGGCGCCTGCATTGAGGAGTCGATCTACATCCTTCAGCTCGTTGATGCCGCCACCCACGGTAAACGGGATATTGATTTCGGCAGCTACGCGAGTTACCATATCTGTAAAGGTCTTGCGCTCTTCGAAGCTAGCTGTGATGTCAAGGAATACGAGTTCATCGGCACCTGCATCGCTATAGGCCTTGCCCAGTTCTACCGGGTCGCCTGCACTTCTCAGGTTCACGAAGTTCGTTCCCTTCACGGTCTCTCCGTTTTTCACGTCAAGACAAGGGACGATTCGCTTTGCCAAACCTTTGTTACTTTGAACTTTGACCATTGAACTTTGAACTTTATGATTACTTAACTCCTAACTTTTCTACATCAATCTTACCCTCGTAGAATGCCTTGCCGAAGACCACTGCTGGGATGCCGGCGGCTTCCAGATCCTCGATGTCTTCATTGCAGCTCACTCCGCCCGAGGCGATGAGGTGAAGCTGAGGGTAGGCTGCCATTACCTCTTTATATAGTTCGATGGCAGGTCCCTGCAGGGTGCCATCCTTGCTGATATCTGTGCAGAGCACATAGCGCACACCCTTGTCGATGTATTTCTTGAGGAAGGGGAGGAGGTCTTCTGAAGAATCCTCTTTCCATCCATTGATAGAAATCTTGCCGTTTCTTACATCGGCTCCGAGGATAAGCTTGTCGGCACCATATTTATCTATCCACTCCATAAAGAGGTCAGGATTGGTAACGGCAATGCTGCCTATGGTTACCATACTGGCTCCTGCAGCAAATGCCTTCTCGATGTCTTTCTCGGTTTTGATACCGCCTCCGAAATCTACTGTCAGATTCGTTTCGGTGGTAATCGCCTTCAGTACAGCATCATTTACGATGTGCTTCGACTTGGCTCCGTCCAGATCCACTACGTGGAGTCGCTTGAATCCCAGCTTCTCGAAGTCTTTGGCTACTTCAGCCGGATTGTCGTTATAGACCTTCTTCTGGTCGTAATCGCCTTTTGTCAGGCGAACGCACTGGCCATTTATCAAGTCGATGGCAGGAATTAATTCTATCATATTTCTTTTATTGCTATTTTATTTCCAGGAAGTTTTTTAAAATCTGTTCTCCTACCTTTCCGCTCTTTTCCGGATGGAACTGGCAGGTATAGAAGTTGTCTTTGTGGAGCGATGCGCTGTAAGGCAGAATGTAATCAGCCTTGGCGATGGTCTCCTCGCAGAGTGGCACATAGTAGCTGTGTACGAAATAAGAGTAGGGATGCTGCAGGGCTTCTCCCATAGCTGCATCTGCTGCATCGGCTCTGTTTCCGAATCCCTTGTAAAGCTCCGTCTTCAGATCGTATATCTCGTTCCATCCCATAGCTGGTACCTTGTCTTCGTGCTTCTGCGGCTGGAATCGCTTCACATCCACATCGAAGATGCCGATGCAATCTACATCGCCTTCTTCCGAATGTCGGCACAAGAGCTGCTGTCCCACGCAAATGCCCAATACGGGTTGCTTGAGATTCTTGATCACCTGATCCAGCTGGTGAGCCTTGAGATATTCCATGGCTTCCCTTGCCTGACCCTGACCTGGAAACAGCACGCGGTCTGCCTTCTGGAGCATTTCGGCATCATCAGTGAGTACTGGTTCTATGCCCAAACGCTTCATGGCGTTGACTACGGAATAGATATTTCCGGCATTGTATTTTACGATTGCTACATCCATAACCTAACGTAATTCTTCTGTTTTTTGTACGTATCGGGAGTATTGGTCCCACGTATTGCTAATTTCTGTTGCAAAGGTACACATTTTCTTTCAATCTAACGAAAATATTAGCAAAAAGATTACTATATCGCTATGATTTCTTGCAGAAAGTAAGAATTATTGGTATATTTATACGTGTTTATCAGTAAAAAAAGGGTTAGAGTAAGATTTTTCCTACTCTAACCCTTGGTTTTATTTCAACTTGTTATTTTCCCATTATTCCTCCTCGCTGTCTGCCGTGCGGAGGATGATGCTGGTGGCTCCGATGGTGAAGAGGGTGCCGTCTTCGATGACACGGCGCTCACGGTCGCCCAGGATTTCGTTATCTACGAAAGTGCCGGTGTAGCTAGGACCATCGCGCAGCACATATTTCAATTTTCCTTTCTTGTCGCGGCTTACATTGATTACGCAGTGGTTCATATCTACACTCGGATCTACGGTCTCGATAGGGCAGTTGATGCCACTGTTCTTCATATATCTTCCGATGACGTTGTCGCCCATCTGCAAAGGGATGACCTGCTTGTAGGCGAATACGTTTTCGATAACAACGATGGAGCCTACGCCATTCTCATTGGCATTTTCATCAATCTGTTCTTCCTTGCGGGTTTCGCGGAGCTTGGATACGCCCATACGGATACCAAACTGCTTGTTGCAATTCGGACAAACGAAGACCAGACTCTGGCCTGCCTCGTATTTGGTTTCGTCGAACGTGATGAAATTATCGCATTTAGGGCAACGTACTCTTTTCATATCTATTTTTTCTTTCCTTAATTTCTTTCTATATATAATAATGTAAACTATTCCTTTACCTTTGTAATCCAGCCATCAGTGAAAGCCTCGTTGGTATGGAGTCGGTTGAGGGTGTTATATGCCTCGCTCTCAGAGCGGTAGTTGCCATAAATCACCTTTACGTTGTTGTCGGTAATCAGCACTCTTGCTTCCTTAAAGCCCTTGCCCTGCAAGTATTCCACATAGCTGGCTGCATTGCGCTTGGTTACGCGGCTTGCCAATACGATGCTGTAATAAGAGGCGGTTGGAGTAGCAATTTCTCTATCCTGTACCATTGCCGGAGTTTTTTCTGCCTTATCGGTAGAAGTGGTCTCCATCAGCTTCGGTTCATCAGTAGGGAGCAGCAGTTCATTGCTTTTTACCGGAGTCATCTCTTTAGGCATGATGCGGGTAAGCATCCCTGTATCAATCTGACTCTTCTCGATAGTAGGACTTCCGAGTGGAGTAGAGATGGTGAAGAAGGCGATGAGGGCGATGCAGGCTGCTGCCATGTTGCGCAGCCAGCTCTTCTTGATGCTGATGAATTCAGCCTTTTCCTCTTCTTCCTCTTCTTCTGCGATGAATACCGAATTGTTGGCAGGAGCTGCAGGTGCTTCTGCCTCGTTTTTAACTGGCTGTTCATCCTTGGCAAGATTTACAGTCATTGCCACGTTTTGATTCCCGTTCTGCTGTTCACCGTTGTCAATCTGTGCGATAGGAAGCATGTCGAAACCGCCCAAACCATAGAAGTCGGGAGTAAGAATGCCTGCCTCGCATGGCTCGAAACTGATGTTGCCATCTTCGTTGAGGAAGAGCATACCGATATTTTCTATTTCGAATTTACCTTCGTTTTCCAATGATTGTCTGATTTCAACTACCTCATCCTCAATACGGCGCAATGCCTCAGGGTAGCTGATATCGTAAGTCTCCACGTACGAGAGTGCGAGGAGGGAATCGTTCATCGTGAGCTGCGGATTGAATCCTACAGTTCTCAGCGGTGGCAAAAACATATTGTCTCTGCCATCGTAACGTGCATCTACATGATGAGCCATGAATCCACCAAAACCTGGTACGATTACACAATCGTTGCTCAAGAGCAGAATTTCTATATGTCGGTTAATTTCTATCACGTCTAAATGTTTATCTTCTTTTTCTGAATATCTTTTGCAAAGGTACGGCTTTTTTGGGAAATGGACAACTATTTTAAGGGAAATTTTCGAAAGGAGTGATAAAAAGTTTAATTTGTTTTGTCATATCACCAAAAAGTATTATCTTTGCCACTAAAAAATAGAACAAGTATATAGCAATGGAATATACAGAGACCGAAATAGAAGGAGTGTGGGTCATACAGCCTAAAGTGTTTGATGATGCTAGAGGCTACTTTTTCGAGGCTTGGAAACAGGCTGAGTTCGATGCCCACATTGGTTATCATGTTGAGTTTGTGCAAGACAATGAGTCTATGTCGAGTAGAGGCGTGCTTCGAGGCCTTCATTATCAGAAGGGCGAAAGTTCGCAGGCTAAACTGGTGCGTGTCATCAAGGGCAAGGTGCTTGATGTGGCGGTGGATCTGCGCAAGGGCAGCAAGACCTTCGGCAAGTATGTAATGGTGGAACTGAGCGATGAGAACAAGCTGCAGTTCTTCATTCCTCGTGGCTTTGCACATGGCTTTCTCGTGCTCAGCGACGAGGCTATCTTTACTTATAAAGTAGATAACCCTTATGCTCCTCAGACAGAGGCTAGCATCCGATGGAATGATGAAACTATAGGTATCAAATGGCCTATTGAGGGCGAAAATGTGCTGCTCTCAGAAAAAGACCTCAACAAGGCATTGGCTTTCGGAGAGGCTGAGTATTTTGAGTAAGATTTCGTGGAAAGATGAAACAAGTTATTAACATATTGTTGTGTGCAAGCCTTCTGGCGGCGATGGCCAGCTGCGGACAGAAGTCTGCGGGCAAGGATTCTGCCCAGGTGAAGGAGGATACAGCTGCCAAGAAAATGCTCCAGGGTATCTGGTTGGATGGCGATGAAGAGGATGATGTTGTCTTTCGCGTGAAGGGCGACACCATCTACTATCCTGATTCTACCAGCCAGCCGGTATATTTCTATATTGCTGGCGATACGCTGGTAATGAAGGGGGCAAATACGACCAAATATCCGATTATCAAGCAGGCTGCTCATATCTTCCAGTTTAAGGTGCTGAATGGCGATATCATGAAACTCGTCAAGACAGATGATCCTTCTTATCTGCAGCAGTTCCTGCATAATCAGCCGGTGGTTCTCAACCAGAATACGCTTATCAAGAGGGATTCCGTGGTGTATGCAGGCGATGAGAAGCTGCATCTCTATGTGCAGGTGAACCCTACTACCTATAAGGTATTCAAGAGTTCATACAATGATGATGGCGTAGAGGTGGATAATGTCTATTACGACAACATCGTGAATGTGAATATCTACCGTGGAGCTGGCAAGATTTTCGGCCGTGACTTCCGCAAGGAGGATTTCGAGGGGCAGGTGCCTCATGAGTTCCTGAAGCAGGCGATTTTGAGTGATATCGTACTGAAAAAGGTGGATACCGATGGCCTTCATTATCGAGTGGTTTTGGCTATGCCGGACAGCAGCATGAGTTATCAGGTGGAAATCATCATCTCGCTCGAGGGCAAAATGAAGATCAAGAAGAGCTAGGCCGCACGCCCTGAAAGGGCAGAAGCTCCTAGGAGAGTGTGTCGTAAGTCATATCCAATACGCCCTGGGGATTCTGATGGATATAAAAGTTCGCCCTGAAAGGGCAAAAGCTTTGGATGTTGGAAGCTTTTGCCCTTTCAGGGCGTTTTCTTTGTTGGATAGCTAACCCAGGGTGTTGCCCTGGGCTAGGGGCTTTTGCCCTTTCAGGGCGTCCTTAAGCCACGTTTAAAACTCTATTTTAATTGAAGAATCCCAGCAGGGCGCCGGCGGCTACGGCAGAACCAATGACTCCTGCTACATTCGGACCCATGGCGTGCATGAGCAGGAAGTTGTGACGGTCGTATTCCAAACCGAGGTTGTTGCTGATGCGGGCACTCATTGGCACGGCACTCACACCGGCATTTCCAATCAGTGGGTTCAGCTTCTTGCCCTTTGGCAGGAAGAGGTTCATCAGTTTCACAAAGAGAATACCGCTGGCTGAAGCGATGATGAATGCCAGGGCACCGAGGGCGAAGATCTTGATGGTGTTCAGGGTGAGGAACTCTGATGCCTGGGTAGAACAGCCTACTGTCAAGCCGAGCAGCATCACCACGATGTCATTCAGACTGCTGCCTGCTGTCTTGGCAAGTCTAGTCGTCTTTCCGCTTTCCTTCAGGAGATTTCCGAAGAAAAGCATACCGAGCAATGGCAGACCTGATGGCACGATGAAGGTGGTGAGCAGCAAACCGACGATAGGGAAGAGGATCTTCTCTGTCTGTGATACCTGACGTGCTGGCTTCATCTTGATGACGCGCTCTTCCTTGGTGGTGAGCAGACGCATCAATGGGGGCTGGATTACTGGCACCAATGCCATATAGGAGTAGGCACAAACGGCGATGGCTCCCATCAGGTTAGGACTTAACTTACTGCTCAGAAAGATGGCGGTAGGTCCGTCGGCACCACCTATGATGGCAATACCGGCTGCCTGGTTCGGTTCGAACCCCAGAGCCAGTGCTATCATGTAGGCACCGAAGATGCCAAACTGGGCAGCTGCACCGATTAATATCAGCTTCGGATTGGATATTAATGCCGAAAAATCGGTCATCGCTCCGATGCCCAGGAATACGAGTGGGGGATACCAGCCCTGTTTTACGCCCTGATAGAAGATATTCAACACCGAGTTATCTTCGTACAGGCCGATTTCGAGTCCGGCATCAGCACGGAAGGGGATGTTGCCCAGGATGATGCCCAGTCCGATGGGCACCAGGAGAAGTGGTTCGAAATCCTTCTTGATGGCAAGCCAGATGCAGATAACTCCTATCACGATCATGGCGAGGTTTCCCGCCGTGGCGTTTGCAAAGCCCGTATAGGTCAGGAACTCATTGAAGTTTTGTATGATGAAATCCATAAGCTATCTATTTAATGGTTACTAACGTATCTCCTTCCATCACGGCATCGCCTTTATTCACGTTGATGCTGGTGATGGTTCCGGAAGTCTCTGCCTCGATGTTGTTCTGCATCTTCATGGCTTCGAGAATCACGACGGTATCGCCTGCGTTAACCTTGTCACCCACCTTCACCTTGATTTCGTTGATGGTGCCAGGCAGAGGGGCTACCACTGGCTTGCCGGCAGCTGCTGCAGTCGGTTTGGCGGTTGGCGCAGCTGTAGCATTTGCTGTAGAAGTGGAAGAACTGTTGTTATTCTCGCTTTTTACAGTTTGTTCTCCTCCCAATTTCACTTTCTGCTTGCTAGCCTTCACAGGCTGCTTCATTTCCACTTCGAATGGGATGCCATTCACGGTTACGTTGGCGATGTTGCCTTCTATATCCTGGATCTCGACTTCGTAATCGACTCCTTTCACTGTATATTGATACTTAGCCATAGTTTCTGTTATTTAGAATTATTGATATTATTGAATTTCGGAGCATTCCATCTTGTCTGTTTAGGCTTGATGGTGATGATGCCTGATTCCACATCATGTACATCCTCCAGGTATTCCCTGAGGGCAAGTGAAATCACGGCCATGTAAATCTCCTTGTCGATACCCTTGGTCTCCAGACCATCCTTCAGCAGGATATTGGTCTTATGACTCAGGTCTTGCGTTACTTCAATGGTCTTCTTGCCGGTCTTATATAATAAGGTGGCATGCTTCTCGGTGGCACGGGCGATGCGCTGCTTATGTTTCATATAGGCGCCGAATGCCCAGAACACGACGAAGAGGAGGGCGAGACATGAGAATACGATGCCCATTGAAAGTACGGAGATGCCGATGCCGTATGGATCCTGCTTCTTCAGGAGCTGTGCCTTGCTCAGACCTACGTGTTGTGGCAGATAGCCCGGGGTGATGGCTCCAGCTATGGCTTTCTCCCATGTCTTGAAATCCTGGCTCAATTCATAGCTTTCGTCGGCTGCCAATACAGGCACGCTTACGGAGTCAATCAAGTCTACGGCATTTCCGTCATAGAGGGCTATCCAGTTGGACTTCTTCTCTTGTAGAATCAGATTGAGGTGGAAAGGACCAGTGTTGGAAGAATCCTTTGCCTTCCAGAACTGCCCGTTCCAGCCGTCCTTGTACCAGGAACTGCTGTCGAAGATGACGATGCTTTTCTTGCCGCCCAGTGTGGTTCGGGGCTCGTTGTTCGGCAAGGGGCACATCAGTTGTCGGCGTGCTTCGGGCGAAAGATTCTTGTTGAGAACCCGTCGGTCGGTGGTTAGGAACATACCGCGTACGTTATACGTGGTAAAGGAGGAATTGCTCAATTCCACCCATGGTTTGTGCTGACCGTACTCATCTACGAGGTTGGTACGGTTGTGGGTCATCACCTCCGTAATACGGATGCTCTTGGCTCCCTGGCTCCAAGCGGGCAAGGATGCGATGACTAGCATGGTTATCAAAAATCCCAATTTCTTCATACGCATATCAACGTTTTAGAAGTTTTCATTTTTAAGAAAATCACATTAGGTTTTCTTGTCTGTTGTTTTAATGCGTCAAAGTTACGAATAATTTGTGAAAAGGCAACAAAAAAGGTGCACAAATTTTTATCTTTGTGCACCTCTTTTATAATTTATAACTATTGCTAGTTGTTTTGTTAACTTTTGTAAGCGTTTATGCTCCGCAGAAGAACAGCACCACGATCTGGGCTGTAAAGATACGGAGGAACATACTCAATGGATATACGGTAGAGTAACCTACGGCTGGAGCCTCCTTAGAGCATGATGCGTTGGCATAAGCCAGTGCTGGAGGGTCGGTATAAGTACCGGCAAGCATACCCATGATGGTGAAGTAATTGAACTTGAACTTCAGTCTGGCGATGGTACCCACGATGAGGATAGGAATGATGGTGATGAGGAAACCGCATCCCACATACTTCAATCCGTCGCCCTGGACCACTGTGTCCCAGAATCCGGCACCCGCCTTGATTCCCACACTCGCCAGGAAGAGTACCAGTCCTATCTCTCGCAGCATCATATTGGCGGAGGTAGTGGTATAGGTAACCAGCTTCATGCGATAACCGAAACGGCCGATGAGGATGGCGATGATGAGCGGACCACCTGCGATACCCAGCTTCAATGGCACTGGCATGCCAGAGATAGCGAATGGGAGAGAACCGAAGATGATACCCACCATGATACCGATGAAGATGGTAGCGATGTTAGGCGCATCGAGGCGCTTTACAGAGTTACCCATGATTTCAGCCACACGGTTTACATTCTCCTCAGGACCTACTACCATCACGCGGTCGCCCACGTGGAAGTGGTGGTTACGGCTTGCGAAGAGATCCATACCCTGACGGGAAATACGGGTCACGTTCACACCATATACACTGGAGAAGTGCATCTTACCCAGGGTCTTACCGTTCATCTCAGGACGGGTAACGATGATTCTTCTGGATACGAAGTGCTGAACCTCATCCTTCTCGCGGTCCCACTCTGCATCAATCTCAGGACCGATGAAAGCCTTGATGGCCTCTGCATCTGCCTCAGCACAAACCACGAGCAGTTCGTCGCCAACCTCGAAGGTTGTCTTGCTGTTAGGGATGCTCACCTCTCCGTCGTGGAGGAGTCTTGAGCAGACGATGTCACGGTTCAGGAACTCAGACACCTCTCTCAGTGTTCTGCCTGCGATGTAGGCATTCTCCACGCGCAGGTGCATATTGTGAGGTTTTGCATGAGGGTTGGCAGCCTCCTCCTCGTTGAGCTGCTCTTCTTCTGCAGCCATATCCACGCGGGTGATGTACTTGATGAGGATGGTAGCACCAATGATACCAACCACACCCAGAGGATAGGCACAGGCATAACCGTTGGCGATGCTGGGAGCACCGTTAGGGAAAACACTGAGCAGTGCCTCGTTGGCAGCACCAAGACCTGGGGTGTTGGTAACCGCACCATAGAGGGTACCCACCATCATAGGCAGGTTCTGTGGGTTGCTGGTGTCGAAGAAGAGGTAATAGCATCCGAACATCACGAGGATGTTGAGCAGGATAGCTGTGGCAGAAAGCAAGTTCAGCGTCACGCCACCTTTCTTGAAACTCTCGAAGAAGCCAGGACCCACCTGCATACCGATCATGAAGACAAAGAGTATCAATCCGAAGTCTTGCACGAAGGTAAGGATTTCCTTAGGGCCCGTGAAGCCCACGTGGCCGGCCAGGATACCTGCGAAGAGCACGAAGGTAACACCCAACGAGATGCCACCGATCTTGATCTTTCCCAGATACACACCAACCGCAATCACGATTGCGTAGAGTAGGGCGATGTGAGCCACCGACTCTGTGTTGGTGAAAAGATTAATAATCCAATCCATTAATTTCTTTTTAAAATTTCGGTTTTAATAAATATATTGAATAAAGGGAATACTGTATCGTGATTATTAAGGCAGGGTATCTTATACTGAAAAATTCGAGGACATCCACGGATGGGATGCCCCCGAACTCAATTTATATAGATACCTATTGATTACTTCTCAATAGCTGCTACACCTGGCAATACCTTACCCTCGATAGCCTCAAGGAGAGCACCACCACCTGTAGAGATATAAGATACCTGGTCAGCCAAACCGAACTTGTTGATACAAGCTACAGAGTCGCCACCACCGATGAGTGAGAATGCACCTTCCTTAGTAGCCTCAGCGATTGCGTCAGCGATAGCCTTAGAACCACCAGCGAAGTTGTCGAACTCGAATACACCTGCAGGACCGTTCCAGAGGATTGTCTTAGCACCCTTGATAGCTGCAGCGAAAGCCTTGCGAGTCTCAGGACCTGCGTCCATACCCTCCCAACCCTCAGGGATGTCGTTAGATGGGCAAACCTGGGTATTGCAGTCGTTCTTGAAGTCGTCACCGCAGATAGAGTCTGTGCCGAGTACGAGGTTTACACCATTCTCCTTAGCCTTCTTGATTACGTCGAGAGCTACATCGAGCTTGTCATCCTCGCAGATAGACATACCGATCTTGCCACCGAGAGCCTTAG
>OLSQ01000516.1_pt1 | contig 37659 bp, 25 predicted proteins | sample 1672561 | NCBI WGS metagenome assembly OLSQ01 (sample SAMEA3136699, study PRJEB25190) | human gut metagenome | biome: human gut; feature: human-associated habitat; material: faeces | place: Austria | collected 2013
CTGCAACCTTCTGATCCGTAGTCAGATGCTCTATTCAGTTGAGCTACGGAGCCAATCCTTATTGCTTTGCGGAAGCGTTGTTCCTTAAAAGCGAGTGCAAAGGTATGGCTTTTTATTTAAACCTCCAAACTTTTAAGCTCCTTTTTTCAAAAAAAGTAATACTTTTCTTGTTTTCCTGTTACTTTCGCCCCATATTCGGGCAGAACTCGGGTATTTCTATTGGAGTGCAACCATTCTGTGCCGAGAGCCGTGACAGTTCAGTGAGGCACGACCATTCGGCAGCGTCGTACACATCGATGTCGAGCGGCAGTCCGTTGTTGAGGCAATGTATCAGGCGCGCGTCCATAGCGTAGTTCATGGCATTGGGCACGTTCATAGCCTCGCCCTTGCGCAACAACCGTGCGGCATCGGCTGCGTCAAACTGGCTCATATACCTCTCGGCAGCATCGCCCGTGAAGCATTGCTCGCCATTATTGACCGTCGGCACTGGATATTTCTGCACGAACGCCTTAGTGCCGCACACGGTCTGAAGCCGGTTGTAGGGTCGATGAGTGGTCACGTCGAGCTGAAGCATTATGCTGACGCCACGTGCCGTCTGTATGAGAGTGGTGTTGACACGACCTAAGGGCAGCCCCGCCTCCTTGGCACCAGCCGATGTCATGCTGACAAGCCTAAGCATACGGTCGGTGCGGTGAAATCCCAGTAACTGCCCTATCGGCCCAATGCCGTGCGTAGGATAAGGATTGCCGCCATGCGTGAGGCATCCGCGCTCAATCCAGCTTGTGTTGCTCTCGCCACACTCGTTGTCGGTTGAGAGGTCGTGTATGTAGGCTCCCTCGCAATGAGTAATCTCGCCGAAGAGTCCGCGACGGTGCATCTCGAGAGTCTCGAGTGCAAAATAGTCGTAGCAGCAGTTCTCCGTCATGAAGCAGTGGCGCTGGGTCTGCTCAGCCGTATGCACCAAGCTCCAGCACTCCTCCACCGTAGTGGCAGCCGGCACCTCTACAGCCACATGCTTGCCGCAGCGCATAGCGTGTACAGCCATCAGTGTATGGGTGCGCCATTCCGTACATATATATATAAGGTCTATGTCGGGCAGCTGGCAAGCCTCCTTCCATGCATCGGGTCCGCAGAGTGCGAGCGCCTCCTTGCGGCCGCTGTCGCGTAGCAACTTGTTGGCACGTTCAAGCCGTCGGCTGTCTACATCGACAATGCAACTGATCTCGGCATTGCCGATAAAAGCATAGCGCACCAGAGTCTTTGTGCCGCGATTGCCAAGTCCCACAAGCGCAATGCGCACCTTGGGAATAGCCGGACAACGTAATAGAAATGCTGATTTATAGTTCATGGCGCAAATTTACAAACTTTTTTCCGGTTTTCATAAACACGACATTATTTCATACGTTTTTTTGTCCACTACATGAAAAATTATTAATTTTGCACCAAGTTTTGAGTATACTTAAAAATCATTATAATGGAGATTTCATATAAATGGCTTAAGGAGTATGTCGATTTCGACCTCACTCCGCAGGAAACAGCCGATGCGCTGACCTCATGCGGACTCGAAGTTGACGCTCTTGAAGAGGTACAGACCATTAAGGGTGGACTGAAGGGACTGTACGTGGGCAAGGTATTGACTTGCGAATTGCATCCTAATTCAGACCACTTGCACATAACAACCGTTGATCTTGGCAAAGCAGAGCCGCAGCAGATAGTTTGCGGTGCGCCCAACGTGGCTGCCGGACAGAAGGTTATCGTTGCCGACCTGGGCTGCGTGCTCTACGACGGCGACAAGGAATTCGTAATCAAAAAGTCGAAGTTGCGCGGCGTAGAGAGCCTTGGCATGATTTGCGCCGAGGACGAAATAGGTGTTGGCACAAGCCACGACGGCATCATCGTATTGCCCGAGGACGCACCTGTAGGCCTGCCAGCAGCCGAATATTATCACTTGGAGAGCGACTGGATTATCGAGATTGACATCACAGCCAACCGCTCTGACGCACTCAGCCACTGGGGTGTGGCACGCGACCTGTACGCTTGGCTCAAGCGCAACGGCCACGCTACATCGCTCCACCGTCCTGACTGCTCTGAGTTTGCTGTAGACAACAACGACCTGCCTATCGATGTCGAGATTGAAAACACCGAGGCTTGCAAGCGCTACGCATGCGTGAGCATCAGCGGATGTGAGGTCAAGGAGAGTCCCGAATGGCTTCAGAACAAGCTGAAGGTTATCGGTCTGCGTCCTATCAACAACATCGTCGACATCACCAACTACGTGATGATGGCATACGGCCAGCCTATGCACTGCTTCGACGCCGACATGGTGAAGGGCTCAAAGATAGTAGTACGCACCCAGCCCGAAGGCACCAAGTTCGTCACTCTTGACGGCGAGGAGCACACACTCGGCGAGCACGACCTGAGCATTTGCAACGCAGAGGACCCAATGTGTATCGCAGGCATCTTCGGAGGCAAGGGTTCGGGCACATACGACACCACAAAGAACGTAGTGCTTGAGAGCGCATATTTCCACCCGACATGGATTCGCAAGAGCGCACGCCGCCACGGATTGAGCACCGACGCAAGCTATCGCTTCGAGCGTGGCATCGACCCCAACGGCACCATCTACGCTCTGAAGCAGGCTGCCATACTGTGCAAGCAGCTGGCAGGCGGCAAGGTGAGCATGGAGATAAAGGATGTTTATCCTAACCCGATCAGCGATGCCCGCGTCCAGCTCGACTTCGAGTATGTAGACCGCCTCATCGGAAAGAAGATAGGCAACGACATGATTCGCTCTATCGTTGAGAGCCTCGACATGAAGATTGTATCTGAGACTGAGACCGGCCTGGAGCTTGACATTCCTGCATACCGCGTCGACGTGCAGCGTCCGTGCGACGTAGTTGAGGACATCCTGCGTATCTACGGATACAATAATGTGGAGATTCCGACACAGCTCAAGAGCTCGCTCACCATTCTCGGCGATGCCGACAAGGCATATCACCATCAGAATGTAATCAGCGAACAGCTCGTTGGATGCGGCTTCCACGAGATTCTCAACAACTCGCTCAGCAAGACCGCTTACTACACCGAGCTCAACAAATATACCGAGGAGACTACCGTGAAGGTGATGAACCCTCTGAGCAACGACCTCGGCGTAATGCGCCAGTCACTCCTCTTCGGCGGACTGGAGAGCATCTGCCGCAACATCAACCATAAGATGCCTAACCTCCGCTTCTTCGAATTCGGCAACTGCTATCACTATTCGCCCGAAAAGAAGAACGACGAGGACCCGATAAAGGCTTACACCGAGGAGATGCACCTTGGAATGTGGACCACCGGAAAACGCGTTGAAGGCTCATGGGCTCACGCCGACGAGAAGGCTTCGTTCTACGAACTTAAGGCTTACGTCATGAACATATTCACCCGTCTGGGTGTAAATCCCGGTATCGTAGTGACAGAAACATCCGACAACAACATCTTCGGCAAGGCTCTGGCACTCAAAGCACGCTCGGGCAAGGTGCTCTGCGAGATGGGTACTGTATGCCACAAGCTTCTGAAGAAGATGGACATCGACCAGGACGTGTTCTACGCCGACATCAACTGGGACAACGTGATGCGCGCCATCAAGAAGAACGAGGTGCTCTATCACGACATCAGCAAGTTCCCGTCGGTAAGCCGCGACCTCGCCTTGCTCATCGACAAGAGCGTTGAGTTCGAGCAGATTGAGCAGATTGCACGCCAGACAGAGAAGAAGCTCCTCAAGAGCGTCGAACTCTTCGACGTGTACGAAGGCAAGAACCTGCCCGAAGGCAAGAAGAGCTACGCCGTCAACTTCATCCTGCAGGACGAGACCAAGACTCTCAACGACAAGCAGATTGAGGCTATCATGACCAAGCTCATCAACAACCTCAAGCAGAAGCTGAACGCTGAACTGAGATAATAACAATAAAAAAACAATAAATACAAAACAATAAAATGGGAAGAGCATTTGAATACCGCAAGGCTACAAAGCTGAAGCGTTGGGGCCACATGGCCAAGACATTCACCCGTCTGGGCAAGCAGATTGCCATCGCCGTTAAGGCAGGCGGTCCGGAACCGGAAAACAACCCGTCACTTCGTTCAATCATCGCTACATGTAAGCGTGAGAACATGCCGAAGGACAACATCGAGCGTGCCATCAAGAACGCTATGGGCAAGGACCAGAGCGAATACAAGGAAGTAACATACGAGGGATATGGGCCTCACGGTATCGCTATCTTCGTTGACACACTGACCGACAACACCACACGTACCGTAGGCGACGTTCGCTCGGTGTTCAACAAGTTCAACGGTACTCTCGGCACAACAGGTTCACTGGCTTACCTCTTCGACCACAAGTGCGTGTTCACATTCAAGAAGAAGGACGGCGTAGACATGGAAGAGCTTATCCTTGAGCTCATCGACTTCAACGTTGAGGACGAGTTTGACGAGGACGAGGAAGAAGGCACAATCACCATCTACGGCGACGACGTTAAGGCTTATGCACAGATTCAGAAATTCCTTGAGGACCAGGGCTTCGAGGACATCGGCGGTGAGTTCACATACGTGCCAAACGACTTGAAGGACATCGACGCTGAGCAGCGTGCTACTATCAACAAGATGGTAGAGCGTCTTGAGGACTTTGACGACGTTCAGAACGTTTACACAAACATGAAGCCTGAGGAGGGCGAATAAACAATATTAAACTAAAAGCCCCACCCCCTTGCCCCTCCCCAGTAGGGAGGGGAGTGATATGTACAAATTGCATAAGGATGCTATCTCTTGTTTTTAGGGCCGGCATATCTGAGCAGCCAGACATACTACTCCCCTCCCTGCGGGGGAGGGGCGAGGGGGTGGGGCTTTTCAATCTACATCATTATGAATCACTTGGATTACACCACTTGCGGCACATGCAGCCGCCTCATCACCATCGACGTAGATGCCGACGGCATCATACGCAACCTCGCATTCGAGGGCGGATGCAACGGCAACCTCAAAGGCATATGCGCACTGTGCATCGGCAAGAAAGCTACCGACGTGAAGCAGACACTCAAGGGCATCACATGCGGCGGCAAAATGACAAGCTGTCCCGACCAGCTCGCTACAGCACTTGGCGAAATGGGATACTAAATAATTTTTCTTCTATTTTTCCGTTTTTTTGCACTAAGTTGTAAAAAATATATGTACCTTTGCTTACATAAATATACTAATGAATTCAAAAGTCTTGCATATACATATATTATATAATGTAATGTAGCTTTGCAAGTTCTTAAACTAACCAAACATTATGCTAAAACAAATTATCAATGGTCGCATTCTCACACCAGAAGGTTGGCTCGAAGGCGGCTCAGTTATCATCGACGGCAACAAGATTAAAGCCGTATCAAACAGCGATCTCCACATCGTAGATGCAGAAATCATTGACGCCAAAGGTTGCTATATAGTTCCTGGCGGCATTGAGATGCACGTGCATGGCGGTGGTGGCCGCGACTTCATGGAGGGCTCAGAAGAAGCTTTCCGTGTAGCCATCAAGGCACACATGAAGCATGGCACAACAGCAATCTTCCCCACACTGTCATCATCAACAGTGCCAATGATTGAGGCAGCATGCGAAACTTGCGAAAAGCTCATGGCAGAGGAGAACAGCCCCGTACTCGGACTCCACCTCGAAGGCCCATACTTCAACCCCAAGCAAGCTGGCGCACAGATTCCCGAATGGATCAAGCCTCCGGTAGCTGAGGAATACGAACCACTGCTCGACAAGTATCCTTGCATAAAGCGCTGGGACGAAGCTCCCGAACTTCCGGGCTCAGCAGAGTTCATCAAGTCGTGCCGCAAGCATGGTGTCATCGCAGCCATAGGCCACACACGCGCTACATACGAAGACGTAGTGGCAGGTCACGATGCCGGTATGTCGCACGCTACACACTTCTACAACGCTATGCCTGTAGTATATAAAGAGCACGAATTCAAGGTGCCCGGCACCGTTGAGAGTATCTATGCCCTCTCAGACATGTCGGTTGAGGTTATAGCCGACGGCATCCACGTTCCACCGGTAATGCTTCGCGTTGTATATCAGATAAAGGGCGTTGAGAAGACAGCACTCATCACCGACTCATTGGCATGCGCAGCAAGCGACGAGGGAGTAGCATTCGACCCACGCGTAATTCTTGAGGACGGTGTATGCAAGCTCGCCGACCACTCAGCGCTTGCAGGCTCTATAGCCACTATGGACCGCCTCATCCGCACATGCGTGCAGCAGGCCAACATCCCAATGGAAGACGCATGCCGCATGGCAAGCGAAACTCCTGCCAAGATTATGGGTGTATTCGACCGCAAGGGTTCGCTTGAGGACGGCAAGGACGCCGATATCATGATGTTCGACAACAACCTTAAGCTCACATACGTTATGCAGATGGGCAACGAGGTGACCAACGAACTCTAAATACAGATAAGCTATGCTAAAACAATTTGTCAACGGTCGCATTCTCACACCGAAAGGCTGGCTTGATGGCGGCTCCATTGTAACAGACGGCAACAGAATCAGATGTGTCTCAAACATCGACTTGCACGTTGTAGGAGCAGAAATCATCGACGTCAACGGGGGCTATATAGTTCCCGGTGGCATTGATATGCACACGCACGGAGGTGGAGGACGCGACTTTATCGAAGGCTGCGAGGACGCTTTCCGTGAAGCTGTCAACGCACACTTGAAGCATGGCACTACCTCAATATACCCCACACTGTCGTCATCGACTATTCCTACTATTGAGGCAGCATGCAATGTATGCGAAAAACTCATGGCTGAGGAGAACAGCCCTGTGCTCGGATTGCACATCGAGGGTTCGTACATCAACCCCAAAGAGGCTGGTGCACAGAACCCAGTGCTAATCAAGGCACCGGTAATCTACGAATACGAAACATTGCTAAGCAAGTACAAGTGCATAAAGCGTTGGGATGAAGCTCCAGAGCTGCCTGGCTCGGTGCGCTTCATCAAGACATGTAATATGCACGGCGTACTTACCGCTCTCACCTGCACACGCGCCACTTATAAGGACGTGGTAGAGGCTCACAAAGCCGGTATGACGCATGCCGCACACTTCTACAACGCTATGCCTGTAGTATACAAGGAGCACGAATTCAAGGTGCCCGGCACCGTAGAGAGCGTATATGCAATGCAAGACATGACTGTAGAGGTCATCGCTGACGGCTTGCACGTACCGCCAGTAATGCTCAAGGTGCTGCATAAGATTAAGGGAGTGGAGCACACAGCACTCATCACCGACTCTCTGGCATATGCAGCAAGCGAAGGCGACGTTTCTGCCGAGCCACGCGTGATAATGGAAGACGGCGTATGCAAGTTGGCCGACCGCTCGGCTCTTGCTGGTTCTATTGCCACTATGGACACCTTGATACGCACCTGCATACAGAAAGCCAACATTCCTATGGAAGACACTTTCCGTATGGCAAGCGAGACACCAGCCAAAATCATGGGCGTGTTCGACCGCAAGGGTTCTATCGAAGAAGGCAAGGATGCCGACATCATCGTATTTGACAAGGACATCAACCTCACCTACGTAATGCAGATGGGCAACGAGGTGGTGAACTATCTCTAAATATAAAAACGACAAAAGACAACATACACAACGTCTTCTGTACCTAAGCAATGGGCATAAGGTGTTGTATATGTTGTCTTTTGTCGTTTATAGTTGTATGGAGTTATACAGTTTTCTTCCTGCTACTTGTTGTAATCCTTCGGCGTAAACCTACGGTCGAAGTAAACAGTCTTCTTGTCCTTGTCCGAACGCAGAGTCCACTGGAAAGCAAAACCCTCCTTCTTGTACGGACGGAACGAAGTATTCTCACGTACATTAACAAGCAGAGCCTCAGCTATTTTGTCGCGGTTAAGGTCGAACACTTTAGCGTCGTCCAGATCGTCGACAGCCGAACAGTAGTAATGATAAGTCTTCGTATCCATTTCGAACACCACACTATCAGTACGCGTAAAGTTCTGGACAGGCGTAGGACAATACTTCTCAGTATACTCGCGAGCCTCACGTTGGGCACGCTTCTCCATATTCTCATGACAACCGCTGAGCAAGACAGAGCAGAAGGCGGCGCAAAAAACAAAATATCTCATTTCGTGTATGTTTTGTAATAATTCGTACTTTAGCTACCTATAAGAAATGTGAAAGTATAAAATCACAACCTTATCAGGCACAAATTCTTATGCAAAGTTACCTATTTGTCGGAAAAAACGAGTATCTTTGCACATAAAACTGATATATATCAATGGACAATATAAGGAATTTCTGTATTATTGCCCACATCGACCACGGCAAGTCGACACTTGCCGACCGACTGTTGGAGCGTACGCAAACAATCAAGATAACTGAAGGTCAGATGCTTGACAATATGGATCTGGAGCGCGAACGTGGCATCACCATCAAGAGCCACGCCATCCAGATGGAGTACAAGTATAACGACCAGACATATATTCTCAATCTTATTGACACCCCGGGACACGTCGACTTCTCATACGAAGTGTCGCGAAGCATTGCTGCCTGCGAGGGCGCTCTGCTCGTTGTAGATGCCACCCAAGGCGTTCAGGCACAGACCATCTCAAACCTCTATATGGCTATAGAGCACGACCTTGAGATTATACCGGTGCTGAACAAGATCGATATGCCAAGCGCTATGCCCGACGAGGTAGAAGACGAGATTATAGAACTTATCGGTTGCAAGCGCGAGGACATACTGCGTGCGTCGGGCAAGACAGGCGAAGGCGTTGACGATGTGCTGAAAGCCATTGTTGAACGAGTGCCCCACCCCGTAGGCGACACAAAAGGTCCGCTTCAAGCACTCATCTTCGACTCGGTATTCAACTCGTTCCGCGGCATCATTGCCTACTTCAAGATAGAGAACGGAGAGATACGCAAGGGCGACAAGGTGAAGTTCTTCAACACTGGAATGGAGTATGTGGCAGACGAGGTAGGCGTACTGAAGATGGACATGGTGCCACGTCAGGTGCTCGGCACGGGCGAGGTAGGCTACATCATATCGGGCATCAAGGATGCCACTGAGGTTAAGGTAGGCGATACTATCACCCATGTCAACCGTCCATGTGACAAGGCTATCTCCGGATTCCAGGAAGTCAAGCCTATGGTATTTGCCGGTGTGTATCCCATTGACCCAAGCGAATACGAGAATCTGCGTGCTTCGCTCGAGAAGCTACAGCTCAATGACGCTTCACTGACATTCTCGCCAGAGTCGTCGGTAGCCCTCGGCTTCGGTTTCCGTTGCGGATTCCTCGGACTTCTGCACATGGAGATTGTGCAGGAACGACTCGACCGCGAATTCAACATGGACGTCATCACCACCGTGCCCAACGTATCTTATATGGTATACGACAAACAGGGAGGTGTCAAGGAAGTTCACAATCCGTCGGGATTGCCCGAGCAGACACTTATCGACCATATCGAAGAACCATACATACGTGCATCGATCATCACCACGACAAACTTCATTGGTCCTATCATGACGCTCTGCCTCGACAAGCGCGGCGAGCTTATCAACCAGGAATACGTCAGCGGCAACCGCGTGGAGCTGCACTTCATGCTGCCTCTCGGTGAGATTGTTATCGACTTCTACGACAAGCTCAAGTCGATAAGCAAAGGCTACGCATCGTTCGACTACCATATTGACGGATTCCGTCCGTCACGTCTTGCCAAGCTCGACATTTTGCTCAACGGCGAGCCAGTCGATGCTCTTTCGGCACTGACACATCAAGACAATGCCGTAAGCATGGGACGCAAGATGTGCGAAAAGCTGAAGGATCTCATTCCACGCCAGCAGTTCGACATTGCCATACAGGCAGCCATAGGTGCCAAGATTGTTGCACGCGAAACAATCAAGTGCGTGCGCAAGGACGTGACAGCCAAGTGTTATGGTGGCGACGTAAGCCGTAAACGCAAGTTGCTCGAAAAGCAGAAGAAGGGCAAGAAGCGTATGAAGCAGATTGGCAACGTCGAGGTTCCGCAGAAGGCATTCCTCGCCGTGCTGAAGCTCGACTGATATCCGACGTAAGAAGGTCGATAAAAACAAAATACATATTCAACCAAACATAAAATAATAAGTCAACTAAACAAATATAGAAAGGAAGGTAACTTATGAAAGAGTTGGTCGGCACAAACACGCGCGACATAGCACGTGAGTTGGCAAGACGTTACAGTACAATGACGCACGATGAGCTCGACGTGCTTGAGAGCATACTTGTACCCATCAAGTACGCCAAAGGCGAAATTGCACTCAGCGAAGGTGAAATATGCAAGAACTTCTTGTATATCGACAAGGGACTCATGCGCCAATTCTACTTTAAGCACGGCAAGGAAGTGACCGAACATCTGGCACAAGACCATACCATCGTAATGTGCATCGAAAGCCTCTTCAAGGAGGAACCAACCAAGCTGCAGATTGAGGCCATCGAGCCTACTGTAGTATACGCTCTGCCTAAGGCCGAGCTTGAAAGAGTGGCTATGCACAACGTCAACATACAGATACTCTACCGCAAGATATTGGAGGAAAGCCTCATCATGTCGCAGGTACATGCCGACCTTGTGCGCTTTGAGACAGCACAAGACCGCTACAAGAGACTGTGCAAACTGATGCCGCAGGTGGTGTTGCGTGCACCGTTGGTGTACATAGCAAGCTATCTGCAGATGACCCCCGAGACATTGTCGCGTGTACGTGCATCTACTCTTCTCGACTAAGAGAGAACGTCACGCTATACAAATGACTTTTAACATTATCACAAAATGAAAAAAATATTGTTGTTAGGTTCGGGCGAATTGGGCAAAGAGTTTGTCATCGCCGCAAAGCGTGCAGGACAATATGTCATTGCATGCGACAGATACGAAGGCGCACCGGCAATGCAGGTTGCCGACGAGCACGAAGTGTTCAACATGCTTGATGGCGATGCCTTGACTGCTGTTGTTGAGCGTCATCACCCCGACATCATCGTGCCCGAAATCGAGGCTATACGCACTGAGCGCCTTTTCGACTTCGAGAAGGAAGGCATTCAGGTGGTGCCGAGCGCCCGCGCCGTAAACTATACAATGAACCGCAAGGCCATACGCGACCTCGCTGCTAAGGAATTAGGACTGCGTACAGCCAAATACTTCTACGCCACCACTCTCGAACAGCTCCGCGAGCACTCTAAGGAGATTGGTTTTCCATGCGTAATCAAACCCCTTATGTCGTCATCGGGTCACGGACAGAGCATTGTTCGCGGACCGGAACAGCTTGAGAAGGCATTCAACGATGCTATGGAAGGAAGTCGTGGCGACGTGAAGGAGATAATTATCGAGGAATTCATCCACTTCGACTCTGAGTTCACTCTGCTCACAGTAACACAGAAGAACGGCCCCACACTGTTCTGTCCGCCTATCGGACACGTACAGAAAGGTGGCGACTATCGCGAGAGCTGGCAGCCGTTCGAGTTGCCTGAGGACGAATTGCGCAAGGCAGAAGACATGGCAGAGAAGGTGACAAAGGCACTTACCGGTGCCGGAATCTGGGGCGTTGAATTCTTCCTTACAAAGGAGGGTGAAGTGATATTCAGCGAACTTTCACCGCGTCCGCACGACACTGGAATGGTTACACTGGGCCATACAACAAACCTCTCAGAGTTTGAACTCCACTTCCGCGCAGTAATGGGACTGCCCATAGCAGGCATTCATCTTGAGCATGCAGGAGCAAGTGCCGTAGTTCTTTCACCCACAGAGACAAATGACCCATTGCCCTACAACTTCATGGATGCACTCAAAGAAGATTACACACGAGTACGTATCTTCGGTAAGGGGGAGGCACACGTAGGTCGTCGCATGGGCGTAGTGCTCTGCTATGGCGAACCGACAGCCGACACCACACAGCTTCGTGAAAAGGCAAAGCGACTCGCAGCAACAGTGCTTGGTACCGACCCATATATGGATAAGTAACAAGACAAAGCTATATACATAAGTTTCGCAAGTCGTCGACTTGCGAAACTTTTTTTATTAATCATTATGAACAAGATCATTTCATCCAAATCATCAAGCCATCATATTGCAACATTGCAGTCTATGCGTTTCATATTCTGCATACTAATCTTAATTTACCATTTTTTTGAAAGTACTGGCAAATTACATTTTTACTACGGAGGTGATGCCGGCGTTACATTCTTCTTCATACTAAGCGGATTTGTATTAAGCATAGGATGTGGACCAAGCGTAGCTAACGGAACATTCCATTATGTTCAATTCCTACGCAAACGCCTTGCAAAAATATATCCACTTCATTTGGTTACATTCATCATAGCTTTATGTATGAGCTTTGTAGCTGGAGTGAAATTCGATGTCATAAAGACATTTCTGCATATTTTTATGCTTCAAGAGTTTACTCTATCCGAAGACATGCTGAGATATGGCACAGGACTTTCATGGTTTCTTGGAGCATTGTTCTTTTGCTATTTGTTGTTTCCTTTTCTCTACAGACAATTGATAGTATCACGCAACAAAGTGTTCGGCGCACTATTAACGATATATATACTATTAGCACTTGCCATAGAGTCATGTTGCAACAACTCTGCAATAGACGACTTCGTATATGCTTTTCCACCATTACGTATCATTGATTTTATATTAGGAATAGTATTGTATCGCCTGTATATCACAAACTTCTCCATACGCATCAAGCAATGGATTTGCCGACAGCCAGCCTTTATGCTGTCAATACTTGACATAATAGTTGTGTCAATTTCTGCATTGACATTTATCCCATACTCTTCATTGCCATCATGGATACGTTTCGCTCCATTGTTTTGGCTACCATTCAGTTTGTCAATCTACTGGTTTGCCATATCAAGCAACACACATGGTATTCTTTCAAGACTATTAAAACATCGAGCACTTGTATTCTTGGGCAACATCAGCTTTGAAATATACATGCTTCATGGCATAGTAATAACACTATGTATATACATTTGGGGACATATTATAGGATATGACAAGGTATGCAATCCCATGCTTTTTGTAATAAGCCTTGCAATGTCAATAGTTGCTGCCTACGTATTCGCAATAATTATGAGAATCGGGCGTTATAAGTATAAAAAGAATATCAATGAACAGGAATAATTATTCAATCATAGATTTTCCAAAGATAATCGACCCTCGTGGCAATCTTACCGTTGCAGAGAATATGCAACACGTGCCTTTCGACGTGCGTCGGGTATATTGGACGTACGATGTTCCGGCAGGCGAGAGTCGTGGCGGACATGCCCACAAGCAATGTCGTGAGGTGATTATTGCCGTAAGTGGGTCGTTCACTGTGACACTCGACAATGGCAGCGAAAAGCAATCGTTTCATCTCAATCACCCTTGGCAAGGACTGCTTGTAGAAACTGGCATATGGCGTACACTCGACGACTTCTCGTCGGGTGCGGTATGTCTTGTTTTGGCTTCCGAACCATTTGATGAGGAAGACTATATAAGAGAATACAATAGCTACATTAACTATATACAAAAGAAATGTTCGAAGTAAAAAGATACACTCCTGAAGACAAATCCATATGGGATAAATATGTCGACAAAGCACGCAACGCCACATTCCTTTTCCATCGCGACTATATGGATTATCACGCCGACCGTTTTCGGGATCATTCACTTCTGTTTTATAAAAACAGTAAACTGTATGCCTTATTGCCAGCCCACCAGATTGACAATACACTGTACTCACACTTTGGTCTGACATACGGTGGACTGATAATGGACATCAATGTGACTATAGTAGACACATGCGATTTGTTTGATGCACTCAACGATTATCTTCGTAGCATTGGTATTGTGAAAGTTATGTATCGTCCTGTACCTTGGATTTACCACTTACATCCGTCTGAAGAAGACCTTTATGCTATATTCTGGAGATGCAAAGCCCAATTGTCTGTGCGCAATATTGGCACTACCATATTTGTAAACCAACATTTGCGTTGGCGAAAGGACCATCTGCGCAGACTCCAAAAGGCACACGAAGCAGGAGTAACAGTCGAACGCAATGCAAGTATTGACGAATTCTGGCGCATCCTTGAAGACAATTTACGCAAACGCTTCAACTCTAAACCCGTTCACTCTTTGGCAGAAATAAAAATGCTAAAGGAACGCTTTCCCGACAACATCATACAATACAATGCCTACAAGGACAGACAGATAATAGGAGGACTGACTGTTTATCTCAGCCAGCAAGTTGTACACGGACAGTATAGTGCTACCAATGATGCCGGCAAAGAGTATGGTGCAATGGAGGCAATATACGAACAGCTTATGTATAAAGATTATCCTAATGTGCCGTATCTCGACTTTGGAAGCAGTACTGAAAATAATTGTAGTGTAATAAATGCAGGACTTATTGCCCATAAAGAAGGCTATGGTGGTCGCGGCGTGTGCTACGACACCTACGAATGGGAGGTTTAGAATTTGGAATGTTGAATGTGGAGTGTTGAATGTTAAGTGTTGAGTTATGGATATGATAAAGTTTCTTGACCTAAAGGCTGTGACGGCGATGCATGCCGACGAAATCAATGCTGCCGTACAGCGTGTTGTGGATAGCGGATGGTATCTGCAAGGCAACGAGAACAAGGCGTTCGCCGAGGAGTATGCCCGTTATATCGGCACACGCTATTGTGTAGGTTGCGGCAACGGACTTGATGCGCTTACACTAATCTTGAGGGCTTATAAGGAGATGGGCCGACTGCACGACGGCGACGAAGTGATAGTACCAGCCAACACCTATATAGCCACAATTCTTGCCATAACCGAAAACAATCTGACGCCTGTGCTCGTCGAACCGCGCATTGATACATTCCAGATTGACGACAGTCTGATTGAACGCGCCATAACCAACCGCACACGTGCCGTAATGATTGTCCATCTCTACGGACAATGTGCATACACCGAACGTATTCACGCAATATGCCATAACCACAACCTGCTGCTTATCGAGGACAATGCCCAGGCTCACGGATGCCGATATAACGACCGTCTTACCGGCTCATTGGGCAATGCCGCTGCCCATAGCTTCTATCCCGGCAAAAACCTTGGGGCATTGGGCGATGGCGGTGCCGTCACTACCGACGATGAAGAGCTGGCAACGATGATTGGCACATTAGGCAATTACGGGTCCGAGCGCAAGTATGTGTTCGACTATAAGGGTCGCAACAGTCGCCTTGACGAGATTCAAGCTGCCGTACTGCGTGTGAAGCTGAAGTATCTTGATGCCGACAATGCACGCCGTCGCTCTATAGCCATGCAATACATCGAGAATATAGACAATCCCTTGCTTACTCTTCCTTCTGCCCACTATTGCCAGCACAGCGTACATCACATCTTCCCCGTGCTGTGCAGCGAGCGCGAACGTTTGCAGCAACATCTGCTCAAGCAAGGCATACAGACAATGATACACTACCCCATTCCGTCCCATCGCCAGCAATGCTATGCCAGTATGTCAACACTATCGTTGCCCGTCACCGAGCGCATACACCGCGAAGAGCTAAGCCTTCCGCTTAACCCCACGCTCGAACAAGAGGAAATAGAACGAATCATAGAAGCTGCCAACAGTTTCAAGTAATACAACTGAATTATTGCAGTCCAGCTAACAATTATTCTCCCTTATATTGCTTTGTTGTTCTGTGTTTTACAGGAACACATCAATTGGGATGCCTGATTTATACATATAAGTTCTTTGTCAGTACCACATAAGTAACACTTCAGTACCACATAACTGAAACTCCAGTACCACCTATATGAAACTCCAGTACCAGTTAGGCGGTACTAGAAGCGTGCATCAAGCTTATTGTACTTGCGATATACTATGCGGGCTGAACCATATTGATTCCTATTACTTTTCAAAAGGACTCCTTTTGCCTTTCAAAAGGACTACATTTGCCTGCCAAAAGGACTCCTTTTGGAGTGCAAAAGGACTACATTTGGAATGCAAAAGGACTACATTTCCGGCTCCTCCTAATTATGTGTAGTATACAGTATCGCTTTAGCGACGCAACAAGCCACTCATCCACAATCCTGCAAATGTCAGCATTCCATTAAGCATAAGGAGTTCGTAACCGAACTTGTATCCCCACAGACTTTGGGCTGCTGTGTCTATGGCAAAGCACAGCAGAGGCGAGGCTACGGCTATGTATGGCACGAGACGGTCGGCAACAGCACGGCGCGTTACAAGGCCGAAGGCAAAAAGACCGAGCAGCGGACCGTAGGTGTAAGAGCACATTACGTATATGGCATCGATTACACTGGTGGAGTTGAGCATACGAAATAGCAGTATGAACGCCACGAACACTACGGCTACACCTATGTGCGCACGTCGGCGCAGACGCTCGTCTGTGGGACGCTCGCGTATGTCTACACAATAGCTTGTGGTGAGTGCAGTCAGAGCAGAGTCGGCACTTGAGAACGAAGCCGCAACAACACCTATGGTGAAGAGCACCGTAACCATGCTGCCCAACCTGCCCGTAGCTGCAAACATAGGCAACAGTTCGTCGCCACTTGTCGGCAGAGCTATGCCGTCGCGTTGTGCCAGCATCATCAGCAGCACGCCGAGCGACATGAACAGCAGGTTGGCGGGCACAAAGGCAAATCCGTATGTACACACATCCTTCTGTGCTTCGCGCAGCGTGCGGCACGTCAGGTTCTTCTGCATCATGTCCTGATCGAGTCCGGTCATGACAATTGCTATGAAGGCACCGCTGAACAACTGCTTCCAGAAGTTCTGCGTCGAGAAGAAATCGTCCATCACAAACATACGGCTATGCGTGTCGGCTGCTATGGCACGCACCGCCTCGGGCATGCTCATGCCCAACTGTGCCACCACATTATATATAATAAGTATAAGGGCGGCAAACATGCACGTGGTCTGGAACGAGTCGGTCCACACCAGTGTCTTTATGCCGCCTCGGCGTGTATACAGCCATATCAGCAATGTCATGCCCACTACCGTGACAACGAAGGGCACGCCGACGGCATCGAGCACAAATCGCTGCAAGATGATGCACACCACATAGAAACGCACGGCAGCACCCGTCATCTTCGAAATCAGGAAGAACCACGCTCCCGTCTTGTACGAGCACTTGCCGAGCCGCCCCTGCAGATAAGTGTAGATGGTGGTGAGATTGAGTCGGTAATAAACCGGCAACAGCACAAAGGCTATGACAAAATAGCCCAGAATAAATCCTATACACGTCTGGACGTAGGTCATGTCGGTGCGCATGGTCATGCCAGGCACACTGACAAACGTTATACCCGAAATTGATGCACCCACCATACCAAACGCCACCATGTACCACGGCGAACGTCGGTTGGCCCTAAAGAACGTTTCGTTGTCGGCATCGCGGCGGGCCGTGAGCCTGCTGAACCCCATAAGAGCAGCAAAATACAGAATAATGGTTAAGAGTATAAGCATTATTTAAACTTTTTAATCGCGTGCAAAATTAGTGTTTTATATTTATTTGAGCTAACTTTGCAGTATAATAGTGACATATTTTTAAGACTCATGCAACGCATATGAAACAATTAACGAATAAATTTGTGAAGACCAAACGGATAGCTATTATGAGCCTGAGAGTCTTCATCGGACTGTTTCTGTTTACCGCACTTGTCAGCGGACGCCCCAATGACAAGGCTGTGATGCTGCGCGGCACCGTCGTCAATCAAGACGGAGTCGGTATTGAGGGCGTAGTGGTCAACAACGGACGCGAGTTCTGCCGCACAGACAAACGCGGCACATGGAAATTGCCTACCGACACAACGGTGAGCAAGTTTATCGCCATATCCACTCCACGCGAATATGTACTGCCACAGCAGAACGGACTGGCTGCGGGCTACTACATTCCCATAAGCAAGGCTATTGCCCACCGCACTACCAACCAATTCACACTGCAGCGACGCGACTCCATATCCAACCGCTTCCACTACATCGTAGTGAGCGACCCGCAAATACTCAATGCTCACGACATGAAACGATGGCGCAACGAGACGGTTGACGACATAATGCATACGGCAAGCCGGCTGCGCAAGACGGGCGACGTGATAGGAATGTCGCTTGGCGACGTGGTGTTTGACAACATGTCGCTTTATCCGCAGTATGTCAACTCCATCAAAAGCCGCCGTATGACTTTCTTCCAGTGTATCGGCAACCACGACTTCGACAAGCGCCACGCCGACCTGCACAACTCCGAACCGGGCGTGGAGGAATATGCCGAAAAAATGTTCGGCAAGTACTTCGGACCCGTAAACTACTCGTTCAATATCGGACGTTGCCACATCGTCACAATGAAGAACATCGACTATCGTGGCGGATGCAAGTATGAGGAGCAGTTTACCGATGCCGAACTGCAATGGCTCGAACGCGACCTCAGCTATGTGCCGAAGGACATGGTGGTGATACTGAACATGCACGCACCCGCATGGAACAAGATGGAGACCATCGACAACATTCTCAATGCCGACCGTCTGGCTAATATACTCGCCCCATACGAGACACACGTCTTTGCCGGACACACCCACTTCTTCGAGAATGTGGAGGTGACACCACGACTCTATCAGCACAACATTGCAGCAGCTTGCGGAGCTTGGTGGACAAGTACGCTCAACCGCGACGGCGCTCCTAATGGATATATGGTGGTGAATGTAGACAGCACCGACCTTAAATGGTCGTATCGTGCCGTGGGACATAAGCAGAACATACAGATGCGTGTGTACAAGCCGGGCGAATTCGCCTCACAGCGCGACTACGTTGTGGCTAACGTATGGGACTGGGATCCGCACTGCCGCGTGGTGTGGTATGAAGACGGCAAGTATAAGGGACAGATGCAACGCTTCACTTCATACGACGACGCCTTCCTCAAGACAAAGCCCCGCAAACATCAGCTGGCACTGACGCAACACCTCTTCCGAGCCCGCCCCACGTCAAAGAAGTACCGCCGCATAAAGGTGATATTCATCAACCGATTCGGTGCAACATTCAGCTACTCCATCGAGAATCTCAACAACAGGCCGTTCCTGCTAGAATAGTTGAGAGTTGAGGGTTTAGAATTGAGAGTTATGATTACCTTTTATATATAATATGTAAATTACGTATATAACACTACATAATTATACAACTACATAATTATGAATAATAATCCAAGCATATCATGACTCTCAATTCTCAACCCTCTACTCTAAACTAAAAAAATACTTGTGACATAAAAATATTATTTGTAACTTTGCAATCTCCTTAATCTACAAAGCATAAGATTATTTACTAAAAACTATAATATTTATGAGAATCAAAACGACCAACCCGTTGCGTCTCGCCGTTGTTTTTCTGTTTATCGCGATGACAGCAATGGCACAAGCGGCAACCGACGATTTCGACGTGCTTATGCAACGCATACGCAAAGACTTCAGCCGAAATCCCAACATCGAAGCTACATTCAAGCAGTATGACGCCAGCAAGGGCGCCTTCACCGACATCGACTATTCACGCGACGACCTCACCAACTGGCCACCGCTCAAGCACCTTGAGCGTCTGCAGCAGTGGGCTGCAGCCTACACCAACAGCAAGAACAAGCACTACGGCGAGGACGCTCTCTACGAAAACATAGTAAAGGCTCTGCAGCATTGGCAGAATGTCAATCCCAACTGCCGCAACTGGTGGTACAACCAGATAGCCGAACCGCAGTCGCTCGGCATCACTCTTATCCTGCTTCGCTCTGGAAAGAAGCAGGTGCCGCACGAACTTGAGACAGCCATACTCAACCGTATGCGCGAGGAAGGCGGCGATCCAGCCAAGTGGACTGGTGCCAACCGTACCGACATCTGCCTCCATTGGATTTACCGTTCTTGCCTTGAGCGCAACGAGAAAGACCTCAGCACAGCCATGCAGCTCGTGTTCGACCCCGTGCGCTACACTACAGAGGAAGGCTTCCAGCACGACAACTCTTACTTCCAGCATAGCGTTCAGCTGTACATCGGTGGCTATGGCGACGAGGTATTGAAGGGTGTTACGCAGGTCGCAATGTACGCATTGGGCACCAAGTATGCTCTCTCTGCCGAGAAGGTGCAGATTCTTAGCAAGTTCATGCGCGAGACCTACTATCAGACTATACGCGGACAATACATGCTGTGGGACGTTATGGGACGCAGCGTGAGCCGTCGCAATATGCTCAACAAGAAGGATAAGGCAAAGTTTGCACAGCGCATGATTGAACTCGACCCGAAACACGCCGACGAGTTCCGTCAGATTATCGACCGCATGACTGGCAAGCAGCAGCCTTCGTATGCCATACAGCCTCGCCATACACACTACTTCCGTGCCGACTACTCTCTGCACGTTCGTCCGGGATATATCTTCGACGTTCGTCTGGTGTCCAACCGTACGGCACGCCTGGAGTATGGCAACCGCGAAAACCTCAAGACTTACTTCGCAAGCGACGGATGCAACTCTATCGTGAAGCACGGTGACGAATACTTCAACATATTCCCCACATGGGACTGGGCACGCATTCCCGGCACTACAGCTCCACATCTCGACGAGATTCCTCTAGCCAAGAAAGACTGGATGCAGCCTGGCACATCGAAGTTTGCAGGTGGCGTCAGCGACTCTATCTATGGCGCTACTACTTACGCCTACAACGACCGTTGGGACGGCATCAACACCGAGGCTAAGAAGTCGTGGTTCTTCTTCGACAACGAGATTGTTTGTCTCGGCGCTGGCATCACCTCAGACAACGAGGCTCCGATAATGACATCTCTCAACCAGCGCCTTGCCAACAGAGGCGACAAGCTGACTTATGCCAACGTTAAGGGTGCTGCCACAGAAGGCACATCGGCTGAAGGCAACAACGTGGCATGGGTGATGTACGACGGCGTTGGCTATGCTATGCCTAACGGCGGAAACGTAAAGGCTGAGATAAAGAAACAGTCGGGCACATGGCATGCCATCAACCAGACTCAGATCAAGACCGAACAGACCAACGACGTATTCTCTGTAACGCTCGACCACGGTGCAAAGCCCAACAATGCCACATACGCATACATCGTAGTGCCTGAGGCTAACACAGCCGACCGTATGGCTGAATATGCCAAGCACAAGCACATCGCCATTCTGAGCAACACACCGCAGATTCAGGCTGTACAGCAGACCGATCTCGGCGTATGGCAGGCTGTATTCTTCGAGGCTAGTCAATATAAGGACAAGAACATCACACTGACTGCCGACCGTCCGTGCGCTGTAATGATACGCCGCATGCCTAATGGCTCAACAGTAATGCACGTGGCTGACCCTGCACAGAAGCAGCAGCCCATCAACATCAGCGTGAAACTGAAGGGCATGAAAAAAGCCGCAACCGTAAACTGCGACTTCACTGGTACCGGTATCTATGCCGGTGCGACAAAGAAGTATACACTTTAAAAATTGATAATTGAGAGTTGAGAGTTATGATATGCTTTGTTGTGTCCATAATTATACAGTAGCAATTATACTAATACAATAAGGTAATCATAACTTTCAACTTTCAATTTTCAACTCTCAACTAAAGAGAAGCCCCTCAAACAACCTCCCATAATACTCCGCCTTCTTCTCTACCTTTAGCGGATACGCCCTTGAGCTGCTTGGCATTCGCCAGAGCCTCAACATACGACCTTCAAATTCAAACTCTACATATTCGCCTACACGTGGTTCGCCACTTATGTCGAAACACTCGCGCAGCACGTCAGTGGCCTTCTGTCCCGTTGTTACAATGGCTTCAAGACGAGGCAATGAGCGCACCATAGCCTTCAAGTCAGTAGGCTCAACCACCTCCAAGTCTTTGTCGGCAGCAGTGTTCTTCAGTCGGCGCACAGCCGTAGCCGTGTCGTACATGCCAATACCCTTGGCAGTAAGGAAATCGATTATCGCATCCAAACAGAATGTCTTACGCTCTACATCAACAAAGTGGAGCTTGTCACCAAAGAAACACAAGCCAAAGATACGCCACATATCGTTGGTGAAATTGGGATAATAGAAATGCATTGACCAACGCTTCTCGGCGGGTGGAAAACTGCCAAGCATCAGCAGACGACAGCCTTCAGGAAGAAAAGGCTCAAATGGATGACGTTCAACTGGAAACATTTTGGGTTTTGAATTTTGAGTTTTGAATTTTGAATTGTTCTCGGCTACGCCTGCGATTTTGAATTATTCAATTTTGAATTGGTGTAGATGGCAATTTTGAATTTTGAGAATTGTTTGCCAGACAGCAATAATTTGAAAAGGGTATTTGTGTCACCCCACACGAAAAAAGCCCGCTGAAGGAACTTGTCCTTCAACGGGCTTTGCATTGTTAAACGTATCTGAGAGGTTATTGACTATATCCTAACCGTTGCGTATTGTGTCTGATTCGTCACGAACCGTATCTGTGATGTTGCCTGCTACTTTACAACAATCTTGAATGTTTCGGTCTTGTCGTCCATAGTTGTAGCCTTGACGATGTACACACCGGGCTGCTGTACGCTGAGCTGGCAACGCTCGCCGGCTGTACTGCGGCTGCTTGTGACGAGAGCTCCTGCCGTATCGTAAACCTTAGCCTGCTTCACCTCACCGTTAAGTACTGCCACTACGATGGTGCCTTGCGCTGGTGAGAAGCAGCGGATGGCGTTGATGCCGGTCGGAACTACCCAGTTGTTGGTTGTGATGTAGTAGCGTCCGTGGTCGTTTGTCATCATCTCTATCTGCATACCGTCGGCTATCTCGCTGAACTTCTTGCTCGTTGCGTCGTAGATGAAGAGCTTGCCGCCCTCGTCGTTCATCTTGCGCAGCATCTTGCTGTTGAGGTTTACGGTGACGTTGGTACTGCGGCTCTTGCCTGCCACAACGCCTATCGGCATCCAGTCGATGTCGTCGGTGGCGTTAAGGGCTACTGCCTGCGAGCCTGCTACAGAGTAAGCCTGGGCTATTTCGGCAATGTTGCCCTCGCCGAGCATGTCTACATCCTCGCCTTCTACGTAGTCGCGGCTTGCCTCAGCGCTTACTATCAGCTTCGACTGGCTGCTGCGTGTGCCGTCCGATGTGCTCAGTATGATTGTAGGTTGAGGCGTGAGTGCCTTCTCGCCGCCAGTCACCCATCTGTTGATGAGCATCGAAGCGTTGAACAATACGTTGTCGGGTACGGTCTCGGCTGACTTCACCTTGACAAAGAACGCTTGTGTAGGAGGTATGATTACGTCCTTCTTCTTGTCGTAGTCGAGGCTGGTGTCTATGGCGTGAGCCGTAAACTTGCCGTCGGCAAATGTCCATACGCTTCTCTCGAAGGCTGTGTTGGCCTTGAGGAAGCGATACATACTCAACGAAGAGGGGTAGGGGTTGCCTACAAGATGATAGCTGTTGCCCTCGTGTACGTTCTTGTTGAGCGGCTGCAAGAGCTGCATTGAGTGGTCGTTGGCATCGTCGCCCAGCTGCATACGATAGTTGTCGGCTGTCTTCTGTACCGTTGCCGATACGTTGGTGTTGCTCTGGCTGTCGTAGTAGCTGTACTGAGTGTCGGCCTTAGGCAGACGTATCAGGGCGAAACTGTTGTTCTTGGCACCCTCGGTGTACTTGTCGCCAGCCTTCACAGCGAAAGCCTTGCCTTTGGCATACACCTCGTCCACCTTATTATATACGTGGGTCCAGTAGGCAGAGTTGAGTGTTATCTCGTTGCCCGTGGTCTCTTCTATCTGTCCGTCGTGGTTGGCCTTGTAGAAGGTAGTGTTGTCTATCACCTGCTGAACGTCGCCGTCCCAGCTGCGCTGATAGATAGGATAGGCGTTGCGGTTGTTCATACTCTCGCTGTATGTCATCTCCTTGAACGCTTCGGACATTTCCTGACCGTTGTTGGCAGGCACATAGAGGTCGCCGGCGTAGGTCTGCTTCAGTGGCGACGACATCACGCTCCATGTGTTGGGCGTAAGCTTCTTCTCCACATAAGCCTTGTTGTAGGTGAGGTGACTGGCAAAGAGCAGCTCAGCCTCTGGCTTGAAGTAAATCTGGTCGCATAGGTTTCCCCTCCACTTTTCGCATCCGAATTTGCCGTCACCTGCATCCGAGTGGTCGGCGGTATTGTCGGTCCACTTCGTAATCATGTCGTAGGCTATGTTGCCATAACCATTGGCTATGCCGTTGGCGCGATAGCTTATCTCGCCGAGGTTGGGATATATGCGGTCGGTGAGTGTTGGTATGGTCACCTTGGTGAACTTCATCGGCAGATAAGCCGCTGTACGTTCACCGCTGTATCGGTCATAGTTGGCGCTGCAGATCTCGTCGGGCGATGAGCGCAACCAGTTGGTGTCGTGATTCCACATAGCGTTGGTGGCTGCAGAAGGCATCCATGTGGTGTACTCAGGCACTACAAGCAGATTGATGAACACCTCGCCCGGACATGTAGCCGAGGCTGAGCTCTCTATCTTGCTGAAGCTGAAGTTGAGCTCATACATGTATCCTTCGCGCAGACGTGTGGCAGCGTCGTCGTTGAATCGTATGCCTATCGTAGCGTCGTTCTTGCCGATTCTGGCTGTGGTGACGGTTGCTATATGCTGTGCCTGTCCGCTTGTCAGCGTCATGTTGGGGTCGTTGGTCTCCGAAATCCATACCTTTCTGTCGTTCTCCAGAGTTACGCTTTCGGCATCCTCCATGCGTGTCATCGGCACAAGGAGCTTGCCGTCGGCCTTGGCAATGATGGCCTTTATCTGCGGAAGTCCTATGCGCAGGTTGCGGCTTTCGTCAGGATAGGTCACATCCTTGAAACCTGTGTATATGCGCGGACCGTCCTTGACGATGGTAAGCGGGAACATCATCGGGTCGGTACAGATGTCGTACTGCTGTCCGCCTACTGTGATGGTGTTGGCGATAGGTATCGCTGCCACCTCAAAGCGTCCGAATTCGTTGAACTTGTTGATGGTGCTGTTGGCTGTAATCAGCAGTCGGCCGTTGTAGATATACTGCTTGAGCAGGGTGCGGTCGGCTTCGGTGAAGGCTCCGCTTGCGCTTCTGAGAGTGGTAGCCGACGGATATACGTCGCGGAAGTGGTGCAGGGCCTCAAGCACTCCGTTGGTGTTGATGTCGTTTTTACAGTTGCTCTCGCTGAAGAACCAGTCGAACTGCACGTTGGGCAGTTCCACCTTGCCTCCGTTAACCTTGTCGACAGTCTCCAGTTTGGCGTACAATGTGAGGTTGGCAGTCTCCGATCCATCGCACTTTACGCGCACTACGGTCACCACATTGCTTGTGACGTCGGTCACGATGATGTTCTGCTTGACAATCTGGAACGGGTCGCTGTATGTAGAACATACGTCGTTCGACCTGCCCCAAAGTCCCGGCTGGTCGGCATTGTCCTCGCTTGGATAGGCTATAGAGACGTGGTAGTTCTTGCCAGGGGCAAGGTTGAAGTTGCGGTTGGCAATGACGAGGCATCGGTTGCCGCTGTTGTCGTTCTCGAACATCGGCACGTTGGTCTTGCCGTCGGCTGCATATTTGGGCAGACAGAGTGTAGCGTCGTACTTGGCAGGAATGCGTGCTGTGCCATATTGGTCAGCCTGTCCGTCGCCGTCGTAGTCGATGCCGTTAACGGGATTGCTGTTCTCGTCGCAGATACGATAGAAGAGTTTCGACTCTTTCATGTCGACCATAGCCTGGAAGGTTTCGTATATGCCGCGAAGCTTGAACGTTATGTTCTCGGGAGCGGTCTCGCTTCCGCTCTCGCTTGGACATAGCGGTCGGTTCTGCAATACGTCCAACTTGGATGTCTGGGTGTAAAGACAGAGGTCGTCGATACAGTAGTCGGCACCTCCGGTACTCTTACACATATTGTCGAGCACAATGCGGAAGGTGCTGTAGTTGCTCACTCCGGTTGATTTCTGAAGCACTTGCTTGCTGAATATCTGATACCACTTGCCGTATTTATGGTCCTTTGTATTGGTGGCAAAGTCGCCTGATATGAACGACTGTATCAGTTTCTGGTCGGTCACGTTGCCGTCGGCATCCTTATGTATGCCGTATAGGCGGAACATTACCTGCGGAGCTGCTGCACCGGTTTGGGTGTAGTCGGCTACAGCACCGCTGAATATGAGCTGCGAACCCGTGCAGAGGTGGGCCTCGAAGTCGGCTGATGCTATCTGACGGCTTTCGTCTGAAGCGTCAACATAAAGGAAATGTCCGAACTGTTTTCCTCCAGTCTTGGCGTATGTGCGGTCGTATATGGTAGGCAGTGGACTTGTGTTTGTCCACCATTTGTATCCGTTTTTAAACTTAGATACACCGTCGAGGTTGGCAGACTTATACAGTCCGTAGTCGCCATGGATAGGTGTGTAGCGCTGACGCGAAGTAGAAGTCTCTGAGTAATAGTCGGTAAGTTCCGAGTAAGTGAATCCGTATGTGCTTGACTTGAAGCCGGTAGGCATCTTGATGGTGTTGTTGGCAGTTGTCGGACGGGTAAGGTCGTTCTTGTTGTCGAACGAGATTTCCGCCTTCTGCTTAAATCGCTTGTCGAAGTAAGTGAGCGTACGGTCAAGGTCGTTGTCGTCGGTCAGCTCTTGCTTTGTCTTCGGATAGCCGCTATGCAGGAACAACTCGAAGTTGGCAATCGGACACATATTTATGCCGTCGGAAGCATACGCTACGATGTAGGCAGTATGTCCTACGCCGATATCGTTAGGTGTGCTCGTTGGACTGTTGCCTTCAACGTTACGCCAGCTGTTACTATTTTTCTTAAGATCGTTCACCTTGAAGTCGTAGAACTGATTGCCTTCGTTGGTAAGTACGCAATACTTGGTGCGGTCTTCGTTGTATGCAATCCAACGGATGTATTGGGCTTGCTTGATTGTACTCGAAAAGTCAGACGCCTTTATCTTCTGGCTCTCGGTGGTAGCATATACCGACTTGCCGTTATTGGCGTTGTTGAGAGGATAGAACCAGTAAGACTGTCCGCCCGAATTGTTCAGATTGGTGCGCAAGGTCATAGTTGCGTTATCGTCCTTCAATCCGAATACGATGCGCTGATTGTCCTCAAGAGTCAGGTCGGCGTATTCCTTGGCGCTGCCTTCGCACAATGCGGTCTTTATCTTATTGGCAAGATAAGCTGCCGAACGGATGTGGAAGATGTAGCGAATGGTAAGGGTTGGCTCCTTGGTGACGTAGTTTATATAGCGACCTTGGTTGATATTGCCGTCAATATATCGGCTTACGTCGCAGGCAATGGTCTCGCCTGCCCAGTCAGCAGCATCTGCTCCGGAGGGCTTATTGTAATTAACGCCTACATAATATTGATAGTTGGTAGACGGCGTTTTTATTTCATATGCGCTAAGTCCGATTTTTGTGATGCCGGTGTTGTCTCTACTTTCTTTAAGCTTGGTGTAATAATCGTTGTAGGGAGTAAGTTGGTTGGATGCCTTGTCGGTAGTATAGTCGTACCAACGAATCCATCCGTATGGCTCTAGGTCGTTACATTCTCCCGTCCAACCTACAAAAGGCAGGTTGAGAGCCATCAGCTTTGTGTTGCCGGTAGGAAGATAATAGTAGTAGTGCCATTCTGCTGTCTGCTGCATGCCAAGGTGCTTGTCGAGTGGCAAACCGCTTGCGCCAGTCTGGTGGAAAGCAAGGTTCTGCGCATAAACACAGTTGGGCGCTGCCGCAAGGGCAATCATCGCAAAGAGCTGCAGCAACAGTCTTTTGGACTTTGCGGGTCGGTTTATATTGTTATTGCGAATCTTCATAGTCGTAAGGTGTTATGTTCGTGATAGTTTAAATGAAAAATGGGTATGGCAGGAATGCCATACCCACCTATATGTTCTAATCCTTGATTATCTGCAAGCGATACGGAATGACGTAGCCTACGCCGTCTATCTGGACGTTGATTTCGTGGATAGCGTATCCCTTGCGGGGGCTTATGTATCCCTCAATCGTCTTGGTACGACTGTCGTAGGTTGGTTTGTCGTCGTATATCCAGACGTCTTCGGCTTCGGCAGGATTGGCTTCGAGCGTCGTAACGCCAGTAACTCTCCATGCTGTAAGTTTATCATTATTGCTGCGCTTGTACACATGCAGCTTCAGATGGAACTCTCCGTATGACTTGAATGTGGCTGTGATGCGGTCGTTGCTGTAATTCAATTCGGGTTTGACACCGATGCCCGTGAATACCTGCGGTTCAATCTCTATGCGGTAGTCTACCAGTTTTACGGGTATAATCAAGTAGTCGTTGCGTGCAATTCGGTTCCATTTGGTCATTGCTATACGCTTCGTCACGGTGCCTTTGTCCGTGTTGATGCTCAGAACGAAGTAGTTCGGAGTATGGGCGACGCTCTCGTTGACGTAGAATGTGGTGTTCAGATGTGCTCCATTCTTCACCTCCTTGCCGTTGGTTCCGTCCATTGTCAGGGTGAAATCGGCGTAAGTTGCGGCGGCATTGATGTTGGGCACTACCTCGTTGGCTTCCATCTTGGGCAGCAGACTGACGTTGTTGGCAGCGTTTTCGGTTATGTCGGTCAGCGTAACGCTCTTCACGTTGAGGTCGTAACCGGTGTCGTTGGTGAACTGTAGTTGTACCTTTGCCATCATACGTATCACCTCCAGGCTTACGGTTCGGGTGTTGTCGTCGATGATAGCGGTCTGCTTGTTGCTCATCGGGATGCCGTTGCCGCTAATGGATGAAGTGTTGCCCTCTACCTTATAATACATGTTGTCGAATCCGGCAGGCAATTCGGCGGGGAACGAGTTGATGCCTTCGAGACCTATGTCGGCACGGCTGATGTTGGCAAACGAGTAGAAGGTAGCGGCACCCTTAGCCACTACCGTCTTTATTGTGGTAGCTTCCTGCTCGCCATTGGCAGAGAAGTCGCGTTCCACAATGTTCTGTATCTTGCCGTTCTGGACGATGACAACGAAACAATTGTGCATCATCTCTCCTTCAGGGGCAGCGTTAGTGTCTACCCATGTCGCTCTTGTAACGCCGTTGATGTTGCCGCTGGCGCGAGTAGGCGAACTGGCAGAAGCGGCGAGCCTTAGCTCCACCTGCGTCTTGCTGCTCTCCGCCTGGCCTTGGCAGTCGTCGTTACTATCCTCGAAACAGCCAGTAAGGGCAAGCGTCGAGAACAGCGCGAGCATGTATGTGAATATGTTCTTGGCGTGAGTCATCGCTTTGTGGTTTTTGTATTTGTTAAGTCTGTCGTTTTACATAATAATCTCGTCGTGTTGACGTAGATTCCATTCCTTCACGTTCAGCACTATCTTCACCTGGTCGTCGGTACGTCCTACGGTGTATTCGTAGTAGTGGTTGCGCTGGATGTTGTAGGTTGAGGCTGCGTCGGGAGCTCCTTCGGGAGTGTAGTTGCAGAAGTGCAGCGTATAGTTGCCTTCCTCTTCGCCGTCGCGCATGAGCTGTAAGCTTATGGTAGCCTTACGGTCTGTGGCGGCATTGATGTTGTCGTATTCGGGTATGTAGAGCATTATGCTCTCGTCGCCATTGTTCGTCATTGTTATCGACTGAGCCCATGAGCTGTTGGCATGAAGCGAGTTGCCGAACCGAATGGCTGCTGTGCTGGCAACGGTGTTGTATGTCAGCGGCAGCGTATAGCCCGAAGTGTTGTAGTTGTTGAGCTGCATTGCGCCCAGCGAGTACTTGCGTGACTTCATGCCGTCGGCAAGTTTCACCTTCACTTTGGCAAGCGAGCGCAGCAGATCAATAGTTCCGAGGTTGTTGCTCTTGCCCACCACCAGCTCGTTGGTTAGCGTTGTGACGCCCCACATGGGTATGTATTGCGTTGTGGCAGACCTTGCGAAGGCGAGATTCTGGATGTTGCCAGGCGTAACAATGCTCGTTCCGCAGTTGGCAAACACCATAATCTTCTTGGCTTTGGATAGCTTGTCGGCGGCGTTTTCCCATGTTCCGGTGATGGAATAGTCGGGATTGGTGTCGGTACCGTTGTTTATTGCAATGACGTTTTCAACGTCGCCGATGATTGTTCCGTTCTCGTCGCACACCTTAATCTGCAACTGTTCGGTATTGATGGCATTCTCGTATGCAGTTCCGTCGTCCTTCGGGTCGTAGTCGTCCCATCCCTCGTTGGCTGCTCTTGTATTGCCGTTGGCGTACGACATACGGAAAGCCACCCTCACCGCGTCGTCGTTTTGGTCCTCATTGTCGTAGCCGTCGTCGAAGCCGCACGACATAGTGGACAGCAGACAGAACATGAGCGAAACTGTCAGCGTTGATTTATAGCGGTTTATTCTAAGCATAGTCAGTTTCTTTAAGGGTTATTTGAAGTCTGTGTTGTTGAGCACCACTCTCCACGAATTGATGTAGATTTGAGCGGAGAGCCAGCTGTGGTTGTCGTCAATGAAGAATACAAAGTTGTACTCGTCTTGTCGATCCAGATACTCCTGATTGGACATTGCCTTGTTGTAGTTGCCCTTCACGAGTAGAACATAGTCGATGAGCGGAATCTGAAGAATCTTCTCCTGGGTCTCCTTGCTGTAGATGCTGAGTTGCGGATTCATGTTTTCGAAGAGTCGGTTGACTGTCAACTCAGCCACGACAGCCGATGTCGGTGTCACGCTTCCGTCGATGTCGGGTATCAGTTCCGATCGTGTGCCGTTGATGATGCCGTCGTACTTCGACCATGCCACATACGTAACGTCGTTCTCTGGCTGTGCCGTTGAGCGTGTGATCGGCTCGTTGTTGTAGGCAAGGAATGCATTGCCGTCATCGATGAAGAAGTCGAAGTCGGCAGCGTTGAGAGCTTCGCCCGACGTGTTCTGCAGCACTACGCGCACCACGTTGGTGTTCTTTATCAGGTCGACAGTGGCCGTCTTCACTCCGAAACCTTCAAGATTGAGGTCGGCATCCTTCAAGAGTCCGTGATAGAGCGAGGTGAGGTCGTGGTCGACGATGCATTCAGAGCGGTTGATACGACATGTGAGCGAACTGATGTCCTGGCTGTTGGGCTCGCCGTAGATATAAGAATCGGCATATCGTTCTTCACCTTCCGCCCACACCTTGAGTGTGTAGTGTCCGGGCGTAAGCTCGTTGACCGACATATATCCGCCACGATTTTCAATGTCCTTCACGCTTTCCTTCTTCTGCAGGGCGAGTTTTCCGTCCTTGTCGAAGGCATAGAGCGTGACAGTCTTCACCTCGTTGGGGAAGGCGTCGGCAAACTTCATGTTCATGTCGTACTTGAAGTTGACGCGCAACTCCTTCGGGCAGTTCGACTGATCGTCCTCCATCATTCCACACGAGGTCACGGTGAACATCATAGCCATCACAGCTGCGAGGGCCTTGAGGCCACTAATTATTTGGCGCTTGTTGTGTTTCATATCGTTTAGTTTTTGTTTCGTGAAGTATGTGAGAGTAATATATTAATAATGTGAGAGTATATATTAATAATGAGTATAGTCTGCGTCGGTTGATGAGAGCCGCTTGTGTGGCCTCATATTGCCGTCATCCTTGTGGTATCTGGCGGCGCGATACCTCCGTCCTTGTTGTTCCGGTGGCGGAGTCGCCGGGCGTTTGTGTGGGGTAGGGTAGGTGGGTATGGCGGTAGAGTCATACCCACCTACGATTGGTTTACGTCTTTAGTACGTAGTATTTCTCTTCTCTATTAATAGAGTCTTGTATCGTTCGGCTTAGCTGATTATTTGCCAAGGTCGACAGTCTGCTTAACGATTCTCCAAGAGAGAACGTTGATACGAGCTGCGAGATAAGTCTGTGTATCTTCTGGAACTACAGGAACGAACTTGCTATCGGGATCGTATACCGGAGTACCGAAGCCCTTGATAGAGTTGACGTCAATCTGATAGTAGTGGTTACGTACAATACCCTTAGCTGTGCCGAGGTGTGCTACGTCGGTGTAGTAGTAAGCTCTACCCTCTTTACGGATTTCGGCAAGCGACTTGCCCATATTCTCGTTGCACTTAGCTGTAGCTTCTACTTCACCCTTATATACTGTAACGCCCTCATTGAGCTGTGCCTTAACCTGATAACCTGTCACTACGAAGTGGATGTCATCGACTGTAAGACCTGTGATTTCGGTAGCAGTCGTAGTTGTGGTATGCTTCTTGTAATCCTTGTTCTCAGCCAAGATGGCCTTCTTCACAGCCTCTTCCGAGAGATACTCAACGCCCTTGTACTTGCAGATTTCGGCTTGTGTACCGTCTTCATACTGCAACTCTACGGTAGCAACGTATTGCGGCTTGTTGTTGTCAGAGGTGTTAGGATTGGTGTAGTAAACATCGCCAATTTGAGAAGTGTAGGCGTTGTACGACTTGCCCTGCCCCATATTGCTTCTTGATGTCTCCCAGTAGCAGCGGAAATATTCAGGATGATTCCACATCGTGATGCCCAGATCATTGTCAGTCCATGTAGCGTCAATCTTCTTGATGAGGTTGGCGTCGGTTGTCTCCTTAGCGAGTCCCCAACCCTTGATGACTGCATATACGTTCTTGCCGTTGGTAGTTTCGCCTACAAGGAACTTGTCGCTTTGGCCAGCACCAGTTGCTGTAGAAGTGAGCTTGGCAGCAACGCGCTCTACGTAGATGTCTACCGGATTCTGCATTGCAGTATTCTGGTCTTTAGCAACGTGTCCTGTGATGTCGGCAACCCATACCTTGTTTGTTCCGTCAGAATACACCGAGCTTGACATTACGAAATCCTTAGCGTCAGCACCTTGTGCATTGAAGTTCTTTCCGGCTACGGCTGCCTCGACTTGTGCCTTTGTCATCTTGGCTCTAAGAACGCCGTCTTCAATCGTAGCGGGGTTTACAACAGCTATCATAGAGTGAGGAGCGGTCTTGGTTTCGCCATCAATAACGAGCATAGCGTCTGTAATCTTCTCTACGTTAGGTGTAAGTTTGCCTTCGCCAGTAGGATTTTCCTTCTCCACATAGTTGGTTGTGCCCATATTGTAGGCATCGCCATTCTCCGTGAAGAAGTAGAAGCGTACGGCATTGATCTTGTTCTCGTTGGCCGAACCGTTAGCATAGTCGCCGTCAGCACGCGAACCGCTGGTTCCAACGCTATTGATGTTGACAGCTACATATCTTGTTGTTCCTTCACCAGTGGAAGAGTTGTTCTCGGCAACCTCTTCGGATGTACAAGCACTAAATGCTATTGCAGCCAGTGCGAGAGGGAATAGATTAAACTTTCTCATAACTATAAAGTTTAAGTGGTTATTAATTTTTGTGTTTGAATAAAAGTCTTTTTTTAAGTCTGATTGCGTTCAGTCTGAGTTTAGTCTGTCTGTTCTGGTTTGCCAGTCAAGTCCAGTTTAGCATAGTGTCGGTGTATGTGTATTGTGTCTATTGGATGTCTTCGAGATTCCTTCGGGCTGTGTCGCAACCCTTGTCGGCAGCCTTCTTGAAGCTTTCTATAGCCTTAGTCTCGTTGCCTATCTGCCAGTAGCATACGCCTCTTGCATTGTCTGCCTCTGCAGAATCGCCTGCCTTGTCGAGCTTGCGCAGAGCGTCAGCCCATTTGTCGGCATTTATGTCGGCGCAGGCGGCATTGAGATTAGCTGTAGGATCGTCGGGATACATGAGGGCAGCGATGGCGAACACCTCGTTAAACTCCTTAGATCCCGGCTCGTAAGTCTGTGCCACCATGTACATCTCGTTCTGCGACAGCAGCTGAGGCTTGGTCTTGATGAACTGCTTAGCCTCTTCAACAGAGAACGGGCGCACGTTGCACGTGATGACATAATCGGAATGGCGCAGAGCCGGATACCATGTAGCGAGCATTGTGCGGTACTCCTCTGGGTATTGCGACTTGATGAGCCACTCGCGTCGGTCGGGTTCCGTTGCGTTGTCCTCGGCAATTTTCAGAATGGCGTTGCGGTTGTTGAGATTGCTCTCGCGGATGTATTTGCATAGTCCTTGCCAATCCTCGGCAGTCGACTTTACTGTGAACAGACGGTCGTCGAGCTTGACGAGCTGTCTGACGTAGTTCTTCAGCGTAGCCGCACGGTTGGCAGCGAGATACTCGTTGTGCTTGTATGGAGCTTCGGGCGAGGCGTAGCCGTGGATCTCAATGCTTGTGATTGTCATGTTGGCATCCTTCTTTATGATGTTGATAGTGTCGACAATCTTGGCAAGTTCGCGTGGGTTGTTGCGGTAATTGGGATGAAGTTCGGTGCGATCGACGGGGAAATCGACGTAAGCACGGCCCGACATAGAGTACGTTTTCTGCTCTACAGCCACCGGAGCGATGTAAGCCACCTTCGGCTGGCGCATCTTCTTGATCTGTTCGCTCTCCTGCTCGTCCACCTTTCCGCATCCGCAGAGGTCCTCTTTCATTACAATGTCGGCATTGCGCATCCAGTCGGCGTATTCGGTCTGTGCCTGATATGAGAAGCTTTGAGCCTTGCCGTTCTTGCGAGTCACCGCCATTGCGTCGGGATATTTACGGTTGTCGCGGCGTTCGTACATCACCTTCTGCCTGGTTCCGTTGATGACGATGGGCTGCAGAGCCACGCTGTTGTCGCCCGACTCGATAGTCGGCGTCAGAACCACGCGTCGGTTGGCAGGCATATTCAGCTCGTCGAGGCAGAAGTCCATACCTACGAAGAACTGGTTGTCAGCCCTTGTAGCCTTGATATTCTCCACCGCCACCTGTCGGTTGAGGATTCTTGCCGACCGCTTCGTCTGTGCCGTCGCATTGGCGGCACTTAAGACGAGGGCTGCTAATAATATAATGTAGTGTTTCATATATTGAAGTCTTTGTGTTAGTTAATAGAGTCTGTAGCCGGTTTAGAATATGTAGATTAGTTCGATGGCAGCCTTAGTTGGGCCCACATAGTTCTTGTGTGCCTCGCCTTTCTTGTTGCCACACGTCTTGCATTCAAACTTCTTGTAGTGGATGTAGTCGTAGCCTACACCGAGCGAAGTCTCCAGGTTCCAGTGTTTGGACAGTGGCCACTGATAGCCGGCTGTGAGTCCGCCACCTGCAAACCATCCTTCGTATCTGTGATTCTTAAACTCTTTGAGCAATCCGAACGGCATCTTGATGCCTCCGGCATTGAATTGTCCGCCCATAGCATGCACGCCGAGAAACCAGCCGTTGAACGTCTGGCAGAACCAGTAGCGGTATTCCGGCTGGATGACCCAATGGCGTATGCTCTTATTGTCTTTAAACTTCCAGGGGTTGATGCCGTAGAAGGCCTGGATGGTATGCTTACGACCGGTCTGAAGTTCAAGTCCGATGTTTGGGGTAGTAGTGGCCCAATAGAGCAAATTGGTCTTTAGTCCCAGTTGCTGGGCGTTAGCCGATACAGCCACGAGCAGAGCTACTATGAGCAGCCTCAATCTGTATGTTACGTGTTTAGCCATATTACATTCTTTTTTTAAGTGTTCTAGTTTTGTGATGTTATGTGTTTGAACTTATCGTTAAGGGTGGGGTGTCTTTTAGTCAAAGTCTGTTAGCTTTTTTAAGAGGTTTGTTTAAGACTTAATTAAGTCTGTTTAGTTTGTGCTGTTGTTTTACCCTTGTACTGTTATACGATTGCAAATATAGAGATAAATGGGAATTGTCGCTTGTTAATTTAACGTCCAAAATGCGCAAATCTGTATTTTTTTGTACATTTTATTAATCCTACATAGGAATAAGACGGCTATTTTCGTATTTCGCCACCTGATTTAACTATCGTAAAAAAAGGATTTTTATCGTATGAAGGGGTGCATATAAATTATGTAGGGGGTGTATATATATAATAATTTCAATTTCTCTGCCGGTAGACCGAAGGAGGCATTCCCTCTATCTGCTTGAATATTCTCGACATCGAAGCGAGGTCGGCAAAGCCCATACGATAGGCTATGTCGCTGAGCGGGAGCGTACGGTCGGCGAGTAGCACAACCTTGGTCTCCTGCACTTTCAGGAAGTTTATCCATGCGTTGAAGTTGCGTCCCTTCACGTAGTTGATATAGTTGGAGAGCAGTCGGGTGTTCAGTCCCATCTGTTCAGCCACCTGCGTTATGGTGATGCTCTCCTTGAGATATGGTTTGTCGTCGCGTCTGATCCACTCGTTCACTATGTCATCGATAGAGTTGGAGTCGAATGTGGCCCGCTGCGTCATGGCATCGGTCTCTCGCTTCTGCTTTGATTCGTCGCTGCTGTGCTGAGCTTTGTCTGCATCAGTGGCGTTGTCGGTTGTGGCAGCTGTTGTCGGTGTGTTGTCGTTTTCGGCAAAAGCCAGTTGAATTTTCCAATAAATGTTGCGGCACATAATGAAAGCCATACTGTTGGCGATAACAATCAGCGATAGAACCCAGAGCACGTAAGAATCCAACATGGGGTTGGATGCGCAGAGGTCAATTATACCTATTATATAATATAGCACTATTGATATGACCACGGCTATGAGCCAGTGGCTCTGGCTGCGGCTCTTGCCCGAGCAATAGTTGTCGATATGCTGTCTGAAGCGTATTATCTGGTTGCCCACCGACTTGAGTATGTATGCGAATTCGACTACAAACACCGTATACAGCGCATAGCAGGTGTATATGGCGGGCTTTGTTGTGAGGAATTCGTTGTAGGCTTTGGCTGAGAAGGTCAGTCCGTAGTCGGGTATGAACAATAATATATGTATAAGCCACACGAGCAGTACGGGTGTGACAAACAGTATTGAGGTGCGCAGTTGGGGTTGCTTGCCGTGCATCAGATAGATTATGGCTGTCATGTCGATGCATATAGCGAAGTACAAGAACAGCGGGCTGGTGAATTGGTTGAGGGGCAGATACGGCACGTCGTTGACAATGCGCACGGTGTACAGCAGACTTGTCAGTCCCTCGATAAAGGCCGACGCAGCAAGGCACAATCGTGTCTTACTGTATGAGTCTATCTTCTCCTCCTTGTCCTTTCTTAAAGGTGTGAGCAGGAAGAGTGTTCCAATTGTGGCGCATACGGCGCAGTTGAAAACGTATGCGATTAGTGAATATAGGTCTATTGTCATTGCGGTTAATTTAGCTTTTAACCTGAGTTCGGGATAAGAAAGTCTTTGTAAAAGTTGGTAATCTCAATAATTTTTAGTACCTTTATGATTGTGAATCAATTAATTATAAAATTAAAGGATACTATAGTTATGGAGATTACCAAGAACAAAATTACGGAAATTTTCTGTATTATCGATGATTTTTGCCAAGAATATGATAAGGAAATTGCACGCATGTCCATTTGTGAGCCAGACGGGCGTAAGCACCGCAATCGGAAATGGACTATGAGCCGGTCGGAAATCATGACGATACTCATCTACTTTCATTTCAACACTTTCCGCAACTTCAAGCATTATTACCTTTTTTATGTCAAGGTTCACCTGCACGACCTGTTCCCCAAGCAGCTTTCATATAACCGCTTTGTTGAACTCGAGTCCAGAGTCGCGGTTGAGATGATGCTGTTCCTCCAACTGTTTTGCTTTGGCAGATGCACGGGTATAAGTTTCATTGACAGCACGTGCATTCCTGTATGCCACAACAAACGTATAACAAGAAATAAGGTGTTCCGTGATTATGCAGAAAGAGGTAAAAGCACCATGGGATGGTATTTCGGTTTCAAGTTACACCTGATATGCAATGAGA
>OLSQ01000517.1_pt1 | contig 37545 bp, 27 predicted proteins | sample 1672561 | NCBI WGS metagenome assembly OLSQ01 (sample SAMEA3136699, study PRJEB25190) | human gut metagenome | biome: human gut; feature: human-associated habitat; material: faeces | place: Austria | collected 2013
GACGCCAAGCTGATCGAGGATACCATGCGCGAAATTGTCGCGGCCAACCTGCCCTTCAAGCGCAGCCGCTGGTCGCGCCAGCAGGCCATCGATTATTTTACCAAGCTCGGCTGGACGGATAAGGCGGCGCTGCTGTCCTACCGTCCCTACGATTACTTCAATATTTATGAGTGCGGCGGCCTGGCCGAGTATTTTTACGGCGCCATGCTGCCCGGCACGGGCGACGTGCCGGTATTCTCCCTCCGGTATTATCCGCCGGGGCTCATCCTGCAAATGCCCGCGCCAAACGACCCCGCCGTCCCCGCACCCTATGTTTCCCGGCCCAAGCACATGTCCACCTTCTTTGAATCCAACTACTGGTGCCAAATTCTGGGGTGCAGCAACGCGGCCGACCTGAACGACCTGATCGCCAGCGGCCAGCTGCGCGAGTTCATCCGCGTAAACGAGGCCCTGCACGATAAATCCCTGGCCGAAATTGCCGAGGATATCCTGCGCATGGACGCGCGCGCCATCTTCCTGGCCGGGCCCTCCAGCAGCGGCAAGACCACCACAGCCAACCGGCTCAAGATCCACCTGCGCGTGCTGGGCATGCACCCGGTGCTGATCTCGATGGATAACTTCTATCTGAACCGCCCGGATGTGCCCCTGGATGAGCATGGCAAGCCCGACCTGGAATCGCTGTACGCGCTGGATACCGAGCTGTTCCGGCACTGCATCCGCGACCTGCTGGATGGCAAAACCGCCCAGCTGCCCGAGTATGACTTTGCCACCGGCATGCGCAAGGAAAAGTCCATTCCGCTGCGCATCAGCCATGATCAGATGCTGATTATCGAGGGCATCCACGGTCTGAATCCCGAATTGCACAAGGGCTTTGAGCCGGGCGAAATCTGCAAGTTCTACCTGTCGGAGCTGACCTGCCTGAATCTGGACGATCATAACCGCATCCGCACCACCATCTTTTACCGCTAATTCAAATGGTTTCAGATAAATTTCTCTGATCGCCTGCTCGGTACTCCATGTACAGAGCTGTCCATATCTGTTTGTTTCCTGATCATTTAACGCAAAGTGTTTTATGTAAGCATATACGCCATGTTTTTTAGCTGCTTCTACTGCTTTGGCAGCCATTTTTCCGGCAAGAACGCCATCTTCGGAATAATACTCAAAATTTCTGCCGCCAAATGCGGTACGGTGCATATTCATAGATGGTGCATACCAGCCTGTAACACCCATTTCGTCTGCCATCTCTCCGATGTTATCGCCAAAGGTTGCAGCCAGTTCCTTATTCCATGTACATGCCAGCATTACTTCTGATGGGAATCCGATGGATCCCTGTCCTGTAAAGTTATTATTAATTGCGGCTGCCCCGTCACAGTCAACAGTAGATGATTTTTCAATGCTTTCGATTGCTGCTGTCTGGTATCCACCTGTAGCAATCAGTGTATTCATCTCGTCTACGGTAAGTTCATCCAGAAGCTGTTCCCATTTTTCATCATCATAATCAACATTTTTCAAATCTTCCAGTACGATTCCGTTTTTGGCTCCTGTTACCGGCATCTCATCATTTTCATCATTATAATCCCTGGGATCATAATTGGAGTTATTTAAAAATGCCTCTTTTTCCTGTTCAGGAAGCATATAGTCTGACGGAGCTGCTGTTGCTTTTTCATAATTGGCAAATCCATCTGCTCTGGACAGATATTCTGCATTTCCCTCTGCAAACTCCAGTTGTGTTACTGCTGCTGTCTGATCAGAGGAACGTGCATTGTCTTCACTATATACGGTATCATTCTGCACCGTATAGACTCTGGAATCTATCACATTGTGTGAATCTGAATTAATGGAAATGGTGTAATCTCCGCTTTCCAGAACATAGCACTTATTTACCTTTGCATCAAAGGATGCCATATCTTCAACAGAAAATGAAATGGTAAGTACCTGTGACTCTCCCGGCTTTAACATATCTGTTTTTGCAAATTCCACAAGATTTGCAGAAGCCTTCTCGATACCTCCATTGGTATATGGCGGATCAAAAAATACCTCTACTACATCTTTGCCTGCAACGTCTCCTGTATTCTGTACTGTAACTTCAAATGATACTATACCATTTTCTTCAGAAATATCTCCCATTTTCTGTGAAAATGTTGTATAACTCAGTCCGTAACCAAACGGATACTGTACTGTGCTATCATAATCTATGAAGTTTTCCTTTGCGGCTGTTTCATAATATTTGTAACCTACATATATGTTTTCCACATAATTAACGAAGGAAGGATACATATCCACAAGGCCAAGATCATCAATGTGACCATACTGCTTCATGTTCTCATATGTAAAAAGTCCGATATTATTAAAGTATGGTGTCTTTGTCAGATCATAAACAAAAGTATCTGCTGTCTTACCGGAAGGATTCACTTCTCCGTTTAAGATTTTTCCAAGAGCGGTAAAACCTGCCTGTCCTGCTCCGGGTGTGTAAATGGCTGCCTTCACAGAATCATACTGATCCAGTACGCCAAGTTCCATTGTATTGGCAGAGTTGATCACAACAATAACTGTTGAAAATTCTTTTGCCACACGATCGATCATCTGTAACTCTCTTGTTGTCGGCTCCAGATAGGTCTTGGATTCATCCAGATCTTCCGCATATTCGCTCATCCTAAGTCCTTCAGCACCACCCCACAGGCCGCCGCCACTTGCTTTGAATGTGTCTTCTTCTACATAATAACTGGTTGGCAAATCGGCTCCTTCTCCTCCGGATCTTGCCAGAACAACGACAGCAACATCGGAAAAAGCTTTTGCTTTGTTAAAAATATCTGCCTGATCATATTCATCCATAGATGGTTCCGGTACTGTCCAGTCCTGTCCCCAGTAATCAATGATTGGTCTTGTATCCTTAAAGTTCACATAAAAATCTGCAATTTCCTGATTGACTTCAAATCCTGCTTTTTTCAGTCCCTCTAAAATGGATACTTTATCATAATTGTCATTGATGGAACCGGCACCGGTTCCACTGTATACCGGATTGGTAGAAGACCAGCCAAATACATTTAACTTCTTTGTATCCTTTAACGGTAGTGTATTATCCTCGTTCTTTAATAACACCATGCCTTCCTCAGCCATCTGAACATTTGCATTAATCGCATTGTTCATGGAATCTTCCGATATCGTTCCGTCTCCGCTGACCAGATTCAGCAGCGTTCTCATGGGACCGGTACAGATCAGATTGATCACGATCGTGATTCCAAGTCCCATCGCAATAAGAGCTTCCTTACAGATCAATGCCTTTTTTCTTTTTTCAACCTTACTGCATGCTATGATCACAATTAGTGCCATAACAATAATAACCGCTAATGCAATTAACTGTGGTTTACAGCTGTTCAGCACGTTTATGACGTCACCCACACTAAAACTAACCATGTTTTTTCCTCCATCACTTATATACTAACTTATTTTTTACTATTTTTATTCAGCTTTTCTTTTTCCCGGCATTACCCAGAATTTCATGGTCGGATAACTGATTACAACCTGTACCAGAATATTCAGAATATTTGCAAGTGTGGGAACCACCCCCTGCGGGATCCCAAGCCCGATCAGCCACCCCTGACTGTAAGCCGGCAATGCCGTAGATACCAGCACCAGAACTACTGCCAGTACCGCATATTTCCAGGCTGCTTTTCCAAAAGCCGCATCCGAATGAAACACCAGATTTTTCTGTACAAAGAAATTCACCGTCTGGGCTGCTGCCGTTGCCACAAGGAAACTTAAAAATCCGCAAAGCATCAGGCTTTCTCTGGTTGTATAATCAAAAATCCAGGCCTGAAAGGGTATTTCTTTCAGTCCCTTGAACACAAACCCTGTACAGATCCACATCACTACAAAATTCGTGACCGTTGCGCAGTTTGACAGGATATTAAAGATAATGAACTCATAAAGATCCGGATGGCTTTCTTTCCATTGTTTCAGTCCCTTCATGTCTCACCTTCTTTCTTCTGATTATCCTCACCGGCCTGTCTCTCCAGCGTCTCTTCATATTCTCTGTTGGCACGGCGGTTTTTAAAAAATCCTGTTATCACCTTTGAAAGGCCCTGCAGGGTTCTACCGTTTACCACCAGCAAAATGCCATCCACCATTTTCATGTCCACCATGCCTTCTGTCATTTTGGCAATAGCCCGGAAGGGCATATTATACTGAAACAGAGTATTCAGATCCGGCTGTTTTCCCTTTTTTTCCGCCTTCTCAATTTTCTTCTTAAGGCTTCCTGCGATCAGCCTTGCCAGCGGATTTCTGGCATAGCGCATATCTGACAGGGGATCATTCCGGTCAAGAGTCCTTCGCTGTTTCCGGCTGTCTGTCTGCTCTTTTGCACCAGGCAGCATTTCCGGTTCACAAGCATTCGCCAGTGTCTCTCCCGTCATCTGTACTCCACTTTCTTTCACCTGTAGCCCCGGCAGAGAAATCTCTCCGGTCAGCCGGATATCCTGGCTGCTGCTTCCTGCAAGGATCTGGTAAGTTCCTTCTTCCTGCTCCCAGCTTCCGCTTCTTTCATTGAAAAACCGGAAGGTTTTATCATCGAAGGGAATCCTGACTTCCTTTTCTTCCCCGGCTTTCAGATGGAGCTTTACAAATCCTTTCAGCTCCTTTTCCGGCCTGCTGACCTTACTTTCCGGAAGCGCCACATACATCTGCACGATTTCGCTGCCATCCACAGTTCCTGTATTCTTTACCTTCAGACTGATTCCCTTGTCAGCTACCTGCAGATCCCTGTAGGCAAAAGTAGTATAGGAGAGTCCGAATCCAAAGGGAAAAGATACCGGGATCTGATTTTTTTCAAAATAGCGGTAGCCTGTGAAGATCCCTTCCCTGTATTCCAGAGTTCTGTCCTTCGCCGGATAACAGGGATACGAAGGGGTATCCTCGTAGCTCCAGATCCAGGACTCTGTCAGTTTTCCGCTCGGATTAACCGCTCCGGTCAATATTTTCATCACAGCGCCTGCACCTGTTTCTCCGGATAAGCCGGTATGCAGGATGGCTCTGCAGTCCTTTTTCCACCAGGTACCTACTACGCTTCCTGTGCTGAGCAATGCCACCACTGCCGGATTGACTCTTGCGATTTTATGGAGGAGTGACAACTGATTCTGGGGAATATTGATGCTTTTCCTGTCCGTCCCTTCCGTTTCCTCCTGTTCGCCAAGCCCGAAGAAAAACAGTACAACATCTGCCTCCCCGGCAAGCTTCAAAGCACAGGTCTCTCTCTTTTTATCCACTTTTCCGCTCCGCAGATATCCACGCTCTGCACCTGCAAGAACCAGCTCTGTTTTCCGGATTTCTTCTGCTGCAGTTTCTACTAAAATGGCATTTACACAGGAAGAACCGGCTCCCTGATATCTTGGAGAAAAAGCAAAATCACCGATCAGCGCTACTCTGGTTCCTGCTTTCAGGGGCAGAATGTTTTCTTCATTTTTCAGAAGCACCATGCTTTCTTCTGCCGCCCGGCCTGCCAGTCTGTGATGCTCCTGATAAAGGCTTTCCTTCTGCCCTTCCAGCTTATGTTTCTCTTCTGCGGAATGCTTCGGAAAGGTAAGAGCCGCTGTCAGCAGTTCATCCACCCTTTCATCAATTTCCTGCTCTGTAATCCTTCCTTCTTTCAGCGCCCCGATCAGCTCTCTTGCACTGTCGAAGCCACAGCCTGGCATCTGCAGATTGGAACCATTCCGGATGCCTTCCGTAAAATCATTGCCGCCGCCCCAGTCCGTGACCACGAACCCTTCAAATCCCCACTCCTTCCGGAGGATCTGCTTCAACAGAAAAGGATTTTCATTGGCATAGGTGCCGTTCACTTCATTGTAGGATGACATTACAGCCCCCGGCTTTCCTTCCTTCACTGCAATTTCAAATCCTGTCAGGTACATTTCTCTGAGGGTTCTTTCATCCAGCACGGCATTCAGTGCCATCCGTCTTTCTTCCTGACTGTTCACCGCAAAGTGCTTGGCACAGGCGCTGACGCCCACTTTCTGGATGCCACGGATCATGGCTGCAGCCATTTTACCGGACAGATAAGGATCCTCCGAAAAATACTCAAAATTCCTGCCACAGAGCGGATTCCGTTTCAGGTTCAGCCCCGGTGCCAGAAGTACACTGACATCTGCTAATGCCGCTTCCTGTCCAAGTGCCTCTCCTACTTCCTCTTCCAGCTTTTCATTCCAGCTGTCTGCCACGGTAGCTGAAGAAGGAAAACAGGTTGCCGGCAGGGAAGGATTCAGTCCAAGATGATCTCCCTCGCCGCACTGTCTCCGAACGCCGCTTGGTCCGTCCGCAAAAGTAATACTGTCTATTCCAAGATGAGCATAACCTCTTGAGGCCCACTCATTTTTGCCTGTCAAAAATGCGGCTTTTTCTTCCAGTGTCATTTTTTCTATCAGCTCCTGATGCCGCATTCTTTCCCTCACCTCCTTTTTTCTGTAGTAAGACGTCTTTTTCTGATTTTCATTATAAACAAAAAACCAGAGGGAATTTCCCTCTGGCACAAATGGTCAGAAATCTGTCATGAACTGCATCTGTTTCCTTCTTTTGGTATCAGGATCCGCATGGAAAAGAAGTGATCCTTTACTCCAAACTGTATGGTTCCTCCATACTTTTTCACTGTATAGCTGATACTTTTAATTCCAAATCCATGATTGGCAGCATCCTGCTTTGTTGTTACCGGAAAGCCATTCTTTATCTTTACCTCCCCGTTACAATAATTACGGACCTCTGCATAAATAAACTGTTTCCGCAAAGACACCTCCATGTGAATGATCCTTTTTTCCGGATCCGGAACCTGGATCACATGCTCAATGGCATTGTCCAGCGCATTACCAAAAATCGTACAGATATCCGTCACATGCATGAACTTCAGAAGTTCCCCATCTGCCACACAGGTAAAAGTGATCTGATGACTGTGGATCAGTGGCATCTTTCCATCTAACACCCCATCCAGTACCTGATTGCCAGTCTGCCGCTCCGGCTGGTATGCTGAAAGCTCTCCTTCCATCTGGTCGATCCACTGTGACCGTTTCTCCGGATCCTGTTCTGCCCGAAGTCCCGCAATCTGATGCTTCAGGTCGTGGTATTTCATATTGATCAGGTCGGTAACCTCCTGATAATTCCGGTAGCTGTCATACTGGGCGGTCAGCATGCTCTGGATCTTTGACAGTTCCTTTTCCGCGCTCACCTCATAACGAAGACTCTGATAGGCATAAAGGATCGCCAGTCCTCCAAAGTCCACCAGCGTCCTTATCGTGAAAATATCGGATGCAATGGTTCCGCTGAAAGGGGTATTGCGGTACACAAAGCTTAAGTTGCTGAGCATAAAAGCACTGAGTACGATCAGCAGGGTACTGCTAAGCTCCCTGACACTGATCTCCAGTTCTACCTCATCCCGTTTCATCCTGGATTCTATGATAAAGAGCACCAGTGCCACTGCGCCATAAACAAAAATCAGCGCCAGTACATTGAAAATCCCTCTCTCTCCCCTGCCACCGTGCACAAAGTATTCCAGCTGCCACTCCAGGGAGGCCATAAATTCCGCCGCCAGAAATGCTTTCATACAGCAGTAAGCCACCATTTTCCAGGTAATATCCATGATCAGCCAGAGAAATAGAAGCATGATTAAAATGGCGATTACCATACAAGGGATCCAGAGAAGTGTCGGAACCTCTCCCGTAAGCATCAGCCAGCCTGTCAGCAGCAGAAGCACTGCAGCCGCAATCCCTGTAAAAACAACCGGTTTTACTTTTCTTCTGTAGAAAAAGCAGAACAGCATACAGCACAGCCATTCTGCGATCGCCGTATAATATCTTGGTATATCCTGATAGGCACCTGTCAGTATTTCTTCCATGATTAATGTTCTCCCATATATTCTGCCAGTGCTGCCATGAAATCATTTTTTCTTGCCCGGCTGATCAGAAGCGCCTCTCCCAGGATCATACAGCAGCCATCCCTGACGCCGTCCACATATTTCAGATTCACAAGATACCCTTTATTGCTGCGGAAAAACCCAAGCGGTACAAACCTTTCCTCCGCATCCTGCATTCTGGCTCTCTCCTTCAGGTCTCCGTTTTCTGTATGATAGATCAGATTGTGGCCTTCGCTTTCGATATAATAAATAGAAGTGGCATCCAGCCTTACGACTCCCTCCTGTGTATTCACCTTCACCGGCCAGCCAGTCTTCTGTGGGATCCTGCTGATCGCACGCTCTAACTTTCTTGCAAAGGAAAAATAGGTCACTGGCTTCAGCACATAGTCCATGGCATCCACCTCGTAGCCACGGATCGCATAGTTTGTCATGTTGGTGATAAACATGATCACAACCTTAGTATCAAGCTTCCGTATTTCCTCTGCTGCTGTCATGCCATCCATAAACTGCATCTGGATATCCATCAGGATGATGTCATATTCTCCGGTATACTTTTCCACGATCTCATCCCCGTCTGTGAAGCGGATCACCCTAAACCGTCTGCCGGATTCCTGCTGATATTTCTCAATATATTCAGTAAGCTGCTTTGCGTAAGCTTCTTCATCTTCTACAATGGCAATGGTGATCATATCCTGACACCCTCCTGTCTGATTTTCGTACGCATCATTATAGCAGAACTTCTCCTTACTTTCCACCTTTCTTGACAGTCCCGGGAACATATGTTATAGTAAGCCGCATAAAACCCTGCGGGGTGTGGATTTTTCAAGAGTGATCTTCTTTTCGCCACACAGTAGCCTATACTGTATGGCTTTTTTTGTGGAAAAAATTGGAAATTGCAGGAGTGAAAGAAAATGGATCAGAATTTTATGAAAGAAAAGAAAATATTGCCGCTTGTGATCTCCATGGCGCTGCCCATGGTACTCTCCATGGCGGTCAATTCCCTGTACAATATCGTGGACAGCTACTTTGTAGCCAGAATCAGTGAAAATGCCATGACAGCCCTTTCTCTGGTATATCCCGTCCAGAACCTGATGACAGCCATTGCGGTAGGCTTTGGTATCGGTATGAATGCAAGGATCGCCTTCTGCCTTGGTGCACAGGATCAGAAGCAGGCCGATCAGGCTGCTGCAACCGGTATGGTACTCAGCATTATCCACGGCCTTATATTAATGGTCATCTGTCTTCTTGGCATGCCAAAATTCCTGTCTCTGTTTACTGACAATGAAGAGATCCTTTCCATGGGACTGACCTATGCGAACCGTGCCTTCCTGTTCTCCGTCATCATCATGCTTGGCATTTCTCTGGAAAAGGTATTTCAGGCTGTTGGACGCATGAAGGTATCCATGATCAGTATGATGTGCGGCTTTATCGCCAATATTATACTGGATCCGCTGATGATCTTCGGGATCGGTCCCTTCCCCGAAATGGGAATGGCAGGTGCTGCCTATGCTACCGGAATCGGCCAGTTCATCACACTGCTTGTTTATGTTGTGTTCTGCATTTTCCGGCCACTGCCGGTTTCCTTTGCAAGGGAAAATATTGTATGGAACAGAGCACTGCTGCAAAAGCTATATGCCGTTGGTATCCCGGCTTCCCTGAATATGGCCCTGCCGTCCCTCCTGATCTCTTCCCTGAACGGCATCCTGTCTGCTTTCTCTGGAACCTATGTCCTGGTGCTCGGCGCCTATTACAAGCTGCAGACCTTTATTTACCTGTCTGCTAACGGTATCATTCAGGGCATCCGTCCACTGATCAGCTTTAATTACGGTGCCGGGGAAAAGAAACGGGTTCAGCAGATTTTTGGTACCACCCTTGCCCTGACAGCAGGTGTCATGGCTGTTGGTACCCTGCTTTCCTTCCTGATCCCCGGTCAGATGATCGGCCTTTTCACGGAAAATCAGGAAACTATCCAGATCGGTATCAAAGCCCTTCATATTATCAGCCTTGGCTTTATCGTATCAGCAGTGTCAGTCACCTGCTGCGGCGCACTGGAGGCTCTTGGCAAGGGAATGGCTTCTCTGCTCATTTCCCTGTCAAGATATGCTGTGATCATCATTCCGGCTGCTTTCCTGTTCAGCCGCCTGTACGGAGCCGAAGGTGTATTTGCCGCCTTCCCCTCAACTGAGCTGCTGACTGCTGTCTTTGCATGGATTGTCTATAAAAGAAATCAAAGGTGCTGAAAAAATAGCTTATTTTTCCTCTTTATACTCTTTTGTAAAGAGGAATGGCAGATACACAATCCCGTTTACAATAAGAACCATCAGAAGATCCTTCCAGCTGTAAATGCGGCCTCCAAAGTCTGCACTGCCCGTCAGTACGGCGATCACGTTGTTATTGATGTAATGAAGCACTACTGCAGTCCAGATATTCCCGGTTCTGCTGTAGGCAAAGCCAAAGAATACAGAATAGCAGATACAGGCAATGATCTGGATCAGGATGCTCTGCAGCCACGTATCCGGACTGTAATAAAACAGATTGATCGGCAGATGCCACAATCCCCAGATCACACCAAGCAGAAGGACACCGCCCTTTAATCCGAACCTTTTCTGCAGAACGGGCTGCAGGAAATAACGCCAGCCATACTCTTCCCCGAAAAAGATAATATAACTCAGGAAGTAATTGATCACAAGCACCGGAAGCATGATGTAAAGAGACGGGTCTGCAAAAAGAGAACCGAATTCCCTGATCTGCCCCTCCAGAAGATAACTGAGCAGCAGTCTTACCACATAAAGCAGCAGAAACAGCAGCATGATCAGGAAGGAAGCCTTCACCTGATGTCCTCTAAAATTCAGCCCTGCCGCTTCTTTTATTTCCCTCTTTTCCAGGAGGAGAAGGACAAGTGCAGCTACACCTCCAACAATAAACACGTAGCTCTGAATCACATACCAGCCTTCCCCTACGCCTATCACATTACCAAGCGGAATAATTATGCTGAGTACAGCGCAGATCACGGTAAGTGCCAGCACCACAAAATATGCCACAAAGAACTTCATCGGCAGCTTCTGCTCTTTTTCTCTTGCTGCAAGCAGCACTGCCATAACTCCCGCTGCTGGATACAGCATCTGTGCCGCCGGAAAGCTGCTGATATCCCTTCCAAGGAAATAACCGATCCCCATCAGTATTCCCATTACCAGTGTCAGCCCAAAATTGACACCAAAGAACAGTTTCACCTGTTTATTCTCATTCATCCTCGTCATCTCCCAGCATTTCCTTTTCTATTTTCTGCTCCCTGAGCTTTGTCACCTTTCCCACGATCAGAAAAGCAACAAAACAGAGTACAAAAATGATGCCTCCATCAAATGCCCCTGCGATCAGTCCAACCAATATCTTATCCGAAAGCTTCTCCACGTAAGGATTCTGTGCTGCTGTGCAGACACCAAACAGGATCCCTCCAAGGACAGCGCCTGTCAGACTGTACAGCAGATATGCCTTCACCCCCGGCACTTTCCTGTGCTGGAAATTCCAGACACCCTTCCACATACAGCCAACCACCACGCAGATAGACGCTATCATAAATGTGATCCATTCCCCCTGGATCTGCTCAAAAGGCATCCCTTTGATATTTCTCTGATAAATAATACTGATCAGCAAAAGCCAGTAGGTGATCCAGAAGCACGTATGCTCTACTCTGTATATTTCCTGCTGCTGTCTTTCATCAGCCTGCTTCGCAAATAATTTCTTCCAAAGTTTCATTTCACTTACTCCTCTCTCTCCTCATCTTCCCAGAAAAGTCCATCCAGCGTTCTGTCAAGTGCCCTGCAGATCGCAATACAGAGTTGCAGGGACGGATTAAATTTCCCTGCCTCAATCATTCCGATCGTCTGCCTGGTCACTCCTACCTTCTCTGCAAGCTGCTCCTGGGACAGATCCTTTTCAATCCTCGCAATTTTCATCCGTTTATTCTTCATACCATTATCTCTCTCCTCTTCCGGATATTGTGATCTGACGTTACAAACCGGACAGGCAATTTTTTCTGTATCCGTCATAGGTATAGTAATATTTCTTTTTCTTTTTGTCAACTATATTTTACATTTTGTAATTCAGCTATTCTGTTTGCTTTAAAAACACCAGCAATTGATGAACCACAATTCAGAAAAACCGGTAATTTGATCATTCTGGATTTTCACCATAATTTCACTTATAGCAACAAAAAGCCCATTACAATAAGTAGAAACTTTCTACATATTGCAATGGACTTTTTTGCAAACTCAGACTTGGTGCAAGCACCATTTCCGATAAAAACCTCAAGAGTTTTTGTTCCATGTACTTATAGTACCCAATCGTTAAAATAATGTCAACCTATTTTAACTTAATTTCAATTATTTTACCATGTTTTAATATTCAATTCCAATCTCCTTATATTCCAGAAGTCTTGCTTTTCCCATGGGAAGTTTCATGCTGACTCCTTCCATAGTCCCATCTAAAATTCCATTTACTGCAGTGAAGAAATCCTGGATCACCTGTTTGTCTACAGGTCTGCTGTGATGTCCCGGCCATGTGATATCATAAAGTGGCTCTATGTGGATCAGCTTTTCCAGCGAGTCCCTATACACCTCCATAGCTGCTGCATACTCCAGCTGCAACAACACATGTGCCCTGCAGCAGGTGTCTCCGGTGAACATCCATCTGTTTTTTTCATCCAGAAAACAGACTGAACCAACAGAATGCCCCGGTGTCTTTACTACCCGGATTCTTCTGCCTCCCAGGTCAAATGTCATTTCTTCCTCATAATAATGACATGTTTTCTTCACCGGCAGAAGTCTGTCCTGCGTAAAAATGCGGCGGATAGATTCTTTACTGTGCAGCCTGTAAAGTTCTTTATCCTCTTCTGCAAGCCATACCTCATCAAATGCCCCTGTTCCGCCAATATGGTCTGCGTGGCCATGTGTCAGTGCCACTGTGACTGGTAAATGGACAAGTTCTTCGCAGATTTTTTTCAGTGCAATCGTTCCAAAACCAGTATCAATCAATAAAGCCTTCTGACTGCCTGCAAGAAGGTACATATAGGAACCTGCAGTTTCATTATATTCTGCAATGAGCCATGTCTGCTCATTTAATTTCTCTGTCTCATATTTCATAGATTTGTCTGTTCTTTCCCGCCTTCCTGAATGATCAGCCTGTTCTTCGTACCTGCTTCTATCCCTGCAAGAAAGGAAAATGCCGGATCCAGCATCTGTTCCCAGTAATCTAATTCATGATCACCGTGACCGCTGCAATAAATGTGAGGAATATTTTCTTTCCTCAAAGCAGCCTCAAATTTTTTCACTGCATCATACACAATACGATCCTCCTTTCCACAGCACAGAAATAATTCCGGTCTGTTATCCATATCCCTTCTTGTCCACTGTGCGCACAGATCACATTTGCTGCCATAATAAGCCTGTCTGCTTCCGAAAATACCACAGAACTGCTCAAAGGAAAATCCAGGGGCTCCGTCTGTCATCAGCATATACGCATCCGCTGCCGGTGAAAATGCCGCCACCTTTGAGAATGTATCCCGATATTTAATGCCATTATACAATGCGCCATATCCTCCCATGGAAATTCCGCCAAGAAAGGTATCTTCTCTCCTTGTCGATAAAGGAAGTATTTTTCTGGTCATTTCCACCAGCTCTTTTCCTATATAGGTGCTGTAAAAGGTCATACGGTCTGCTATATTCTGATAGAACAGGTTCTCACCATCCGGCAATACAATGGCTATGCCCTTCAGTTCAGACTGTCTTCTGAGCCCAAGGTATGTGATCAATTCTGTTGCATTTACGCTGTATCCCGGCAGTAAATATAATGTTTTATAGGGTGGCTCCCATTTTCCTGAAAGTCCATCCGTAGGAAGAATCACTTTTATGTTGACACTACGCATCAAAGCTTCTGATTTATAATCGATCTGCAAAAAAGCCATCTTCACCAAACTCTGGGAAGCAGCAAAATCCCACCATATGAACATGATCGTGGAAGGCTCCAATATGGATGACCTGGGAGATTACCGTCCTGGAAAAAGAGCCATTCAGGAGCTTGGGGTCCGAAGTCCTCTCCAGGAGGCCGGCCTCTATAAAGAAGAGATTCGCAAGCTGTCAAAGGGCATGAACCTTCCAACCTGGAACAAGCCATCCTTTGCCTGTCTTGCTTCCAGATTTGTATACGGTGAGACCATCACGAAGGAGAAACTTGGCATGGTAGACAAAGCAGAGCAGTTGCTTCTGGATCTGGGATTTCATCAGCTGCGTGTGCGTATTCATGGTACACTGGCGCGAATTGAAGTACTGCCAGATGAATTTCAGAAAGTTCTGGAGAACCGCAACCAGATCGTGAAAGCCTTCAAAGAATATGGCTTTACATACGTGACCATGGATCTCCAGGGATACCGCATGGGAAGTATGAACGAGACACTGAAGAAGTAAATTTGTCCAACGGTGGAGTGGCGTACTTGGGGAAAGACTCCACCGTTGGCAAAAATACCAATATATAAAGCTGACATTATAATCATTTACAAACATTTCTTATTTTCTTTCGGGTTATTACCCATTTTCACAATCCCTAATTTGATATAAAATCCCTTTCTTCTGTCCATTCGCGCCACAAATCCTGTCATCCATGCCAGTCCCTTTCTTTTCCAATTTAACTCCGTTAAGATAAGTCCAGAATAAAAAAGGGAGGCAAAAGAAAAGGAATGAACAAAAAAAGAAGTCACATTTTTCGTGGACTTGCCAGCATTTTCCTCGCGTTTACAGTGCTGTTTGGAACAGTGATGTCAGTGGCACTGAGCTGGGAAGGCAGGGTAAACGAGCTTCTGGGAGTTTCAGATGATACTTTCGCAAGAAGTCAGGACCCGGATGACTATTATTACAAATCCGACTATGAAGATCCGGCAGATCTGATCAAAGCGGAGATTGCTTTGAACACGAGAATGGAAGCCGAAGGTGCGGTGGCATTAAAAGGCACACCTGCTGTAGACGGAACCGGAGTGACCTTATTCGGAATGAGAAGCCAGGCCATGCAGTATGGCGGCTCCATGGGTTCTCTTGTAGAGACAAAGCAGGCAGTGAGTCTGGCCGACGCACTGGAAGAATCTGGATTTTCCGTAAATCCAGATATGGTTTCCTTCTATAAAGATATGGAAAAAACTTACGCGCCAACAAAGGCGGCAGGCGGAAACTGTACCGATACAAACGAAGGCACCACAGTAAACGAAGTTCCCGTAAAAGAGTACTTCGCAATTTCCCCAGATTCTATGGAAGGCTACAAAGATGCTGCAGTAGTTGTCCTGGGAAGAGATGCCGGAGAGGGCGCATGCTTTTATCCAGGCGAAGAGGGAATCTCAGATCCGGAAGAATTTTCCAACAGCCCAACAGGAAATATCCTGAGCCTGTCCAATGCAGAGAGAGCACTGATCAATTATGTAGAAAACCAGGGTTTTAAAAAAGTGATCGTTCTTCTGAACTCTGCATGTGCAATGGAGATTGAAGAACTGAAACAGGATGATGCAGTAGACAGTATCCTCTGGATTGGAAATCCAGGATGCTATGGAACATACGGAATCGCACAGCTTCTGAAAGGCGACGTACTTCCATCCGGACATCTCACCGATACCTACGCAGTAAACTCTGCACTTGCACCTGCAATGAGAGATTACGGTGCATACGTATTTACAAATGCAGACGATATTGACACTTCTTCCAATAACGCCCTGCGAAGCAGATGGTATCTGGCAGAAGAAGAGAGCATTTACATTGGCTACAAATATTATGAAACCCGTTACTTCGATTCTGTTCTTGATCAGGGAAATGCATCTCAGGCGCTGACAGGCGAAACTGTGGACGGTGGAAAGGTATGGGATTACGACAACGAAGTATCTTACAGCTTTGGATATGGTGTGGAAGGTTCCACTTTCTCCGAGGAGATTACCGATGCGAAAATCGACTGGAGTGGGGAAACTCAGTCTGAAGTTACGGTAAAAGTAACAAACACCGGCGATAATGTAGCGAAACATGCAGTTCAGCTCTATGTATCCCTTCCATATACCGATTACGACAAAGAGACTGGCCTGGAGAAATCTGCGATCCAGCTGGTTGGCTATGGAAAAACAGGGGAAGCACAGGAGAACTCCTTTGAGGATGTGGTTCTTCTTGAACCAGGGGAAAGTGAGGATGTGACAGTCACATTTACCGCTACTGACCTGTATTCCTACGACACGAACGAAAAACATGACGATGTAACCGGCGCATACATTCTGGAAGCGGGAGATTACTACTTCGCAACTGGAAATGGTGCCCACGATGCAGTCCAGAGCGTTCTGAAAGAGCAGTATCCGGATAAAATGAAGGATGCAGAGCCAACAGGTGCTGTTTATAAAGAAACTGTAGATTCCAAGCAGACTTTAACAGAGTCAAACGGAACCACCATTCAGAACCAGCTCACAGACGGAGACCTGAACTCCTACAACTGTGGTACAGAGATCACTTATTTAAGCCGTAATGACTGGGCACATACTTTCCCGGTTGGAATTGGCGATATTACAGCAACAGAAGAGATGATCCATCTTCTTCGAAACGAGATTTATGACAAAGAAGTAGAAAATGCTGCATACGAAGGCGAAACAGAGTTTACATACGGCGCAGACAACGGTGTGCAGGCAATTGAACTGAGAGGGCTTGATTATGACGATCCGCTGTATGATCAGGTTCTGGACGAGATGAGTCTTCAGGACATGCTGAATACTTACTGTGCACTTATGAATGCAAATGAAGACATTGTCATGCCGAAGGAAAACGGAGCAGACAGTCCGGTGGGATTGCTTGGAACTATTGGAAAATACACGGCAGGAACAATTTATGAGGTGACAGATGACGATCCTTCTTATGGACAGTCTACTGCAGTTTATGTCAGTGAAAACGTGGTGGCTGCAACCTTTAGCCATGAGCTTTCCAGCGAGGAAGGACGGCTGATTGGAAATGACGGTTTATGGGACGGCTATACTGGATGGAATGCACCAGGACTGAACATCCATCGAAACCAGTACAATGCCCGTAATCTGGAATACTATTCCGAGGATTCCATGCTCACCGGATTAATGGGAGCTAACGTTTATGAAGGCGCTATTGCCTATGGGCTGGTTCCGGTTGGAAAACATTTTGCCTTTAATGATCAGGAGACAAACAGGGATGGACTTGCAGTATTTTTGAGTGAACAGGCAGCAAGGGAAAATGAACTTCGTGGTTTCCAGATTGCTTTCCGGGATGGAAAGGCAACCAGCCTGATGACTGCATTTAACCGTCTTGGTTGTACACATGTAGGAGCAAGCAAAGGATTAATGAATGGCATTCTCCGCGGCGAGTGGGGCTTTAAAGGCTATGTAATTACGGACTCTGTAAAATCAGCACAATATTTCCTTCCATCAGAGTGTCTGGTTGCTGGAAATGACAGAATGCTGGGTGGTTCCAACAACGTTTCTGTATGGGGATACACAGAGGATGAAGTAGCAGACGACCTGGTAATCCAGGCTGGTGTGCGTGAGTCCTATCACAGATACTTATATACCTATGTAAACAGCAGCGTAATGAACGGAATTTCTGAAAAAACAGATGCTACAGGTGCAGTCGCCTGGTGGATTCTGGCATTGCAGTTGACAATGGGATTTAGCTTCGTGCTATTTGTGGTATTCCTGGTACTGTTTATTCTGAAATACAGAAAGGAGCGTAAAAATGATGAATCAGAGAAAATTCAGTAAGCTGGAATTTGCGATGGAAGTTCTGGTACTGCTCCTGAATGTAGTGGGGCTGGTTCTTTTCGGAGTCAGCTACACCACCGGATATTATACCTTCGGGGAAATGAATTCCCCGATGATCCTTTCCTTTTTCCTGGTGGGAATCGGAATGGAGATTTTCTCCATGATTGCTATGGCAAAATGGGGAGGCAAAATGTGGACACGTTTTCTCACCTTCGCAGTGACTGCATTGCTGGTAGCTGGAGCAATGTTGCTGATCGGAGACAGAGTAGAGGGAATCGGAAACTGCATTGTTACAGATTACGATTCCGGTCACGGCGGCGAGGAAGCCATCTATTATTCACTGGCAGCGTCAGGAGCCATGCTTCTGGGAATGATCTTTAATGTTGTGGGGAGCTTTTGCAAAGTTCCCCAGGTAAAGAAAGAAAAATGAAATTGTGGTTATGAAAAAAATGTTACCAAATAAGAAATGGAACAATAAATAAGTTAATAACAGGTGAAAATCCTGAAAAATAAAAGATGGAGGAATTCAAAATGAAAAAATCAGTAGCAGCAGTTTTAACAGCAGGAGTTATGGCAATTGGTGTGATCAGTAGCGGACTTACCGTTTTCGCAGAGGAGGCAGAGGAGAAAACCTATACCGTAACTTATAACCTGAACGATGGAAACACAGAGAATATGCCAGAGTTTCAGTTTTTAAGTGGAAACATGAAGGGGATTACCTCCTACGATAGCCGTATGTATGTTGAAATTGATCTTACTTTAGATGGAAAAGATGGCTATAAACTGGTTTCTGATTGTTACGTAATTGAAAATGGAAAAAAGGCAGAGGTTGGAGATGATACCGGAATTGGTGTTACTTTGACAACAACTGCTGAGGGCACCTATACTGATAATGGTGATGACACTGTAACAATTGATACTCCGGAGCATGTACATCATGATATGTTTACAGACACTTATTCTGTACAGATGAAGGAATCTGCAGGAATGAATGTTCTTGGAAATGAGGAAGACGGTTCTTATGACAGTGATGACCTGCCGGAACTGACATCTATGGTGCCGGAAACTGTGTTTACTTTAAATGATAAAGGTGAGATTGTGACCTATAATTATCTTCATCCGGAAGATTATGAGACAGAGAAAAAAACAGAGGATGATACTAAGGCAGCCGAGACAGCAGGAAATGAACTGATCGCAATTCCAAGTGACGATGAAGCAACAACCTTTACTCTGTTTGACAATGGAACCTATGAATTCTACTTCGCAAGCTATGATGTAAAAGACAATGGAACCTACACTTACGCTGCAGATTCCCAGACACTTACCATCACTGATGCAAACGGAAAAGAGACAACCTCCACCGTTGACGGTGACAACATAAAATTCCAGTATGCATACAGCGAAAGCGATCAGCTTACCGGTGATTTCACAGTAGAGGCAGCTGCACTTGCAGATGCATTAAAATAAGTTCTATAGTTGTTGGTTGGTACAGTGAACGGCAAACGCTATTTCAAAACAGGCTTCCGGTTATCTGGAAGCCTGTTTGACCACATAAATCAAGTATGATATATTTACTGTAAAAGTTCTGATCAGTGACCGAAAATCATCTTTACTGACAGGGCGAAATACGAGTGAAAACGGGAAATCAGAGTTTATGTGAAAAAACTTTGATCCTGTACTTGAAAAAGGTGTGGGAAAATGAAAGTAGCGATTGTTGATGACGAGCTGAAAATGCGCCAGATCATGACTGACTATGTGAAAAGATTCGGGGAGGAAGCCGGAATCGAACTGGAGACAGTAACCTTCGAATCTGGCGAGCAGTTTTTAAAAGATTATAAGATGATTTATGACATCATCATCTTTGATATTGATATGCCTGGAATCAATGGAATTGACACGGCAAGGAAATTAAGGGAAACAGATACCAATGTAACCATTATATTTGTTACCAATATTGCCCAGTATGCCATTAACGGCTATGAGGTAGATGCGGTTGACTATATTCTGAAGCCGGTAAGCTACTATGATTTTTCCATGAAGTTTCACAGAACTGTAGCGAAAGCTGCACAGAAAAAGGAACACACCATAAAGGTAGAAACTGCGGAAGGCACCAGAAGGCTGCGGCTTCCGGCGCTGGTTTATGTGGAGGTTCTTTCCCATTATCTTTACTTTCACACCACGAAAAGGGATTACAAAGTCAGGGGAAATATTGGAGATGTGGAAAAAGAGTTGGAAAAATACAATTTCGTTCGGATTCATCGTTCTTACATAGTAAACCTGAAGTATGTGAACAAGGTGCTCAGCAAAGAAGTAACCGTGGGTGATAAAGTTCTTCCAGTCAGCAGAAACTATAAGGAAAAATTAAAAGAAGAATATCTGAAATACATAAGGGGAGAAGGCTGAAATGCTGGAAAACATATCCTTTCTTGATATTTTTGATGCAGGGCGGGTTCTGCTAGGTGCGATCAGTGCTGAAGTTGTTTTTATGGAACGTGCGGCTGAACACAGGGAGCATTTCCTGCGGCGTGTCATGGTTAGCAGTTTGGGAATCCTGGGATTTATTCTCCTTTGCATCCCCATGTACTGGTTTCGCAGCAATTGTGTCGGTCGGGGGATTGCAGCTCTTATTACCGCTGCATGGTGGATGACCACTGGCATTGTTTCTATGTGCTGTATCTATTATTGTTATCAGGTGACTGTATGCAATCTTATGTTTCAATGCATTCTGGGAATTGCATTGGAAAATCTGGTAACTCTGGTTTTGCAATATCTGGTCTGCAAAATCTGTTTTCCTTCTTTACAAACAGAACATACAGTATTGTATGTTTTCATAACGGTTCTGTTCTATGCAGCCTTCGACACAATGGCCTATTTTCTTCTTGTGCGTAAAAGTGTGCGAGGACAGGTGGTAGTGGAGGAAGACTGGAGAACATTTCTTATTTATCTGACTGTATATGTTTTTATTACGGGAATGGGAGATGTGACCAGTCTGATTTTCCACTGGAGTAAAAATGATGGCGGTATGTTCGGTGGGATAGAAATGTTTACCCAATCGGCGGTACCTTATTTCTGTATTGCGGTGAATGTGATTGTCAATCTGGTCATTGTTCTACTTCAAAATATGACTTACCGTATTTTATCCTTACAGCAGGAAAAAAAGCTGATCCAGATTCTTCAGAAGGAAAAAGAGCAGCAGTATCTTTTCAGCAAAGAAAACGTAGACCTGATCAACCAGAAATGTCACGATCTGAAAAGACAGATCCGGGCATTACAGATGGTACATGGGGAAGAGCGGGAGCAGCTTTTTAAGGAGACCGAGGAAGCTGTCCAGTTTTATGATGCCCATGTGAAAACCAGCAACGATGTGCTGGATACTATTCTTACAGAAAAAAACTTTGTCTGTACCAGACAGGGTATCCGTTTTTCCTGTAATATTCATGCAGAAAAAATGGACATGATTGATGTGATTGATTTCTATACCATGATCAGCAACGGATTGGATAATGCTATTGAGTGCGTATCAAAGTACGAAGATGACGAGAAGAAAGTAATCAATGTGGCAGTTTTGGAACGCGGTAGCATGCTTCACATTTTTATAGACAACTATTTCGATGGGAAACTGGAACTCCGAAATGGGTTCCCTGTGACCAGCAAGGATGATAAGGGCTACCACGGCTATGGCGTAAAGAGTATGCAGATGATTGCAAAGAAATACGGCGGAGATATCCGAATCAGTGTGCAGAACCACACGTTTTCCCTGCAGATCATGCTGCCGGTGGAGTGACAGGAGGAAATTTATTTGGAAAAAATAAAAGGTGTAAATTTAGGCAACTGGCTTGTGCTGGAGAAATGGATGCTGCCGGAGATGTTCGCAGGAACAGGGGCAGAGGACGAGGTATGGCTGAACCGGAAGGTAAGTTCAGATGAATTAAAAGAAAAAATGAAAAAGCACAGAGATACTTTCATTACAGAAAAGGATTTCGCTTTTATCAAAGAACAGGGAATCGGGCTGCTTCGCATTCCGGTTCCGTATTTTATATTCGGGGATAGAGAACCCTTTAACGGATGTATTGAGTATCTGGACAAAGCTTTTGACTGGGCGGAGAAATACGGCTTACAGATTTTGATCGATCTGCACACCGTTCCGGGAAGCCAGAATGGATATGACAACGGTGGCATTACAGGAGTCTGCAAGTGGTGCAAAAATCCCCAGGAAGTAGAGTTTGCTCTTACTGTGTTGGAGCGTCTGGCAGAGCGTTATAAAAACCGCGTAGGACTTTACGGAATTGAGGTGCTCAATGAGCCCATCAGTTTCCTGGTTTATGCAACCGCGCCGTCTACTGGAAAAGCGGTGGATAAAGAAGAGGCGAAAGGTTCCAGTTATGTGCCCATGCCGTTTCTGGAAAACTTTTATCGAAATGCTTATAAACGCCTGCGCCAAATTCTTCCAGAGAATAAGACCATTGTGTTCCACGATGGCTTTCGCCTGAGACACTGGAGGAGATTTTTTCGAAAAGAGAATATGAAAAATGTGGTGCTGGACACGCATATTTATATCTTTGCAATGGAGAGCTTTGTGCCGGTCCACAAGCCCTGGGTTTACCAGATTTATATTAAAAGCCAGCAGCGCCTGATCCGGCGGATCCAGAAGGATGTGCCTGTAGTGGTTGGCGAATGGTGTATCTGCAACAAATATGCGGAGAAAACAGATTCTGGCATGAGTGCAGAGGCTGCTGCGAAGAAACGCAGAGAGCGTTATCTGGAAATTGCAGCTTTGCAGCTCCAGGCATGGTCTGAGGCGAAAGGCTGGATCTACTGGAGTTATCAGTTTAAACCAAATCGAAAGGAGCCTCTTGATGAAAAGTGGAAAGAAAGCTGGGATTTTTCAAGATGTGTGGAAAACGGCTGGATTGAATTCAAGAACTGACAAGCAGAAAGTTACCTTGCGGGAAATGATCTTTGGTTATTTCCTGGGACCACTTCTGGTGCTGGCAATGACCAGTGTGGTAGCGTCTTATTACCTTACTTTTTACCGTACTTATGATGACATTGTAAACCAGAGAATTTTTCTTACAATGCTGCCGCTGATTTCAGTTATTCCCATGGCACTGTCCAATATTATAATTGGAATTCTGGTTGGCAAGACCAGAACGAAGCAGGGAAAAGCGAGACCATATATCCTGATGGCGGCTCCGCTTTTGCTGGTGTCTGGAATTCTGGTGTTCTGCATTCCTTATTTAAGCCTGGGTGTGCGAATGGTGTGGATGGCAGTAACTTATAATTTGTTTGCAGCCATCGCTAATCCGATTTATGGAACGTCACATTTTCTGATGGTCTCCTTGTCTACCCGTGACCTGGACCAGAGGGGAAAGCTTTCTGTAATTTCCAACATTCCGGCAGTTGCAGGAAACGGACTGATCAGCAGTATTGTAATGCCGCTGATCCTGGGCTGGATTAATTCTGCATCTGGAAACAATGTGACACAGAACCGCTGGCAGATGGTAATGACCGTGTTTGCGGTGCTGGCGTTTGTGGGATGTGTGTTGGAGTATTTCTTTACCAGGGAGAGAATTACAGAAGAGGATATGGTGGAGCCGGAAGGAGAGGTGACATATAGTTCTTCCACAAAAGAATTTCAAACTGACAAGACTAGAAGCAATATTCAGGAAAGTCAGGGTGGCAGTAGAAGAAAGAACTCTGACAGTGTTGCCGCCCAAAGGACTGGTGCGAAATCCGCGCCTACAGTCCCCTCCACCCTTGAACAGTTAAAAGCTGCCGCCTCCGATTCCTACTGGTGGATTATTATCATTTTCTACCTGCTCTACCAGGCTGGTGTCATGTTCAAAGGTGGCTACGTCTTCAACATTTTCTGCCATGAATTTTTCCAGGAAGTGCACATCTTCGGAATGACATTAACTGCTGACATGGCGCAGTCAGTTCTTGCACTGATCAGTGGAATCCCCTTGGCAGCCGGCATGCTGTTCATCTGGCCGCTGGCAAACCGCTTCGGCAAGAAGAACATGATCCTTGTGGGCTGTGTAATCTCTATTGTTGGAAGTATTGTATGTCTTCTTGCACCGGACAATTTCGCAGTTATGTTAGTCGGACAGACGCTGAAAGGCTTATCCAGCGTCCCGGGTGCTTACATCATGATGGCCCTCTTCGCCGATGTCCTGGATCATCTGGAAGCAAAACTAGGCTACCGTGTAGACGGTATTTCTATGTCTGTATACAACACCGTACTCACCGTAGTGAATGGTCTTGCCGTAGCCGTCTTCAATTTTTTCTACGATAACCCTGCCCTTCAGGGAAAAGCCGTCACCGCCTTTTTCTTCCTGGGTTTCGAGATCATAGCCCATGGAATTCTCATCATTGTGGTATCGTTCCTGAATGTTGAGAAAAACATAAAGGCAGAGCAGGAACTGATTGCAAAAAGAAAAAAAGGACAACTGTAAAATAAAGAAAAAACAACAGGTGTCCTTATATAAAAAATATTTATTCTAAGTTAAAAAGCAGGATTATGGAATCAGGTATAACTGCCAGAATTGTGTGTGGATTTACAGTTCTGGTAATTATACCTTATCTTATTTTGGCAGTTGTTATTGCGGTTGTATTTATGAATTATACAGCTTCCAATCTGGGAAGTGCAGCAGAGGATGCGATGAATGTTATTGGAAACCAGATTAAGGCAGAGAAAGTGAGGTTATACAAAATGAGCGAAAAAAATTCAAACTGGATTTGGTTATCCTCATGGACAGCCCAGGATAAAGAGGAACCGACACTGGCTTTGTTTCGGAAGGAATTTGAGCTTACAGAGGTTCCACAGGAGGGGAAAATAAAGATTTCAGCAGATTCCAGATACAAATTATATGTAAATGGAAAGCTGGTGGAGGTTGGACCAAGTAAAGGGGACAGCCAGGTATGGTATGTTGATGAGGTTGATTTACTGCCGTTTCTGAAAAAAGGCAAGAATGTGCTCAGTGTCTGTGTATTGAGGTATCCAACAGAGCGAAGCAAAGGCTGCTTTGGGATTTGCAGAACAGAGTACCCGTTCCTTTATGTAGAAGGTTCTGTACAGGATGAATCCGGAAAACGTTATAGTCTGGATACATGTGAGGGGTGGTTTGGAAGAAAGGCAGATGGATTCCATATTGTATCGGAATCTGATCTTTTTGCCCCATTACAGATTCTGGAAAATACAAGTGGAGCGCTCTGGCAGAAAGGTTGGATGAAGCCGGGGTATGATATGAAAGGCTGGGAAAGTCCGTATATATATCCGGACATGAACCAGGCTGTCAGCCCAGGAAATTTACAGAAAAGAACTATTCCGTTTCTTTATCGGAAAGAGCGAAACTTTGATAAGGTCATGAGGCTGTGCAAGGATTCATTTTTTCAGAAAGATCAGTGGGAAAAATTTTTGCAAGGAAATCAGGAGCTTTGTATTCCTGCGCAAACAATGGTGTCTGTAGAGATCAGTGCAGGTGAAGAAATGACAGGGTATCTGAACTTGTTTGTGGAACAAGGCACTGGGGCAGAAGTAAAAATACTGGAATCCGAGTCCTATATTTTAGGCGGCGAGATAGGGGATTTAAAAGTTCCGTTAAAAGGTGACCGGGAAGATTTCCAACATGGATATTTAAATGGATTTACAGATTGTTACAAGTGTGCAGGGTATGGCACTGAGGACGAACCGGAAATTTATGAACCATTCTGGTTCCGGACATTTCGTTTTGTCAGGCTGGAGATCCATACCAAATCTGAGCCTTTGACATTGAAGAAATTTTATTATACCGAAACCGGATATCCTCTGGAGGTAAAAACCAGTGTAAAGGCTTCTGACGAACGGTTTGAAAAAATATGGGAGATCAGTGAGCGGACGTTGCGCCGGTGTATGCATGAAACTTACGAGGATTGTCCTTTTTATGAACAATTGCAGTATGCAATGGATGCGCGCACGCAGATTTTATATACATATGCAATTGCTGCTGATGATCGTCTGGCAAGACGATGTATGGAAGATTTTAGGAGAGCACAGAGGTATGATGGACTTTTGAACTGCGCGGCGCCCAGCACCGCACCGAATGTAATTCCGGGATTTTCCATTTATTACATTCTTATGCTGTACGATCATATGATGTATTTTGGAGATAAAGAATTGTTGGAGCGGCATATGCCAACAGTAAAGGGAATTTTAAACTTTTTCCATTATAACCGGAGCCCAGAGGGTTATGTGAAAAAGATTGGCGGTTTAAATGGGAAGGCACGTTTCTGGTCATTTATTGACTGGGCTGTGGAATGGTCGGATACAACCGGAATTCCTCCGGCAACATTAAAAGGTCCTGTAACAATGGAAAGTCTCTTATATATACTGGGCCTTCAAAGTGCTGCGAAAATTGCAGGATATCTGGAAAGAAACGAATTGAAACAGCAGTTTGAAAAAAGAGCAGTAGATGTACAGAATGCAGTGAGAACGTATTGTATTGGAAATAACAGTATGCTGCAGGATGGTCCTGGAATTGAGGAATACAGTCAGCATACGCAGGTATTTGCTATTTTAACAGACACAGTAGAAGGGGAGCAGGCGAAACAGAATCTGAAGGAGACGATCCTGCATAAAGACAGGTATCCTCAGTGCTCCGTTGCTATGGCTTATTACCTTTTCCGGGCGTTGGAAAAAACAGGGATGTATGAGCTGACAGAAGGCTACTGGGATATCTGGCAGCGCATGGTGGAGAAACATGCCACAACCTGTGTGGAAGATGAGATACAGGAAAGAAGTGACTGTCATGCGTGGGGGTCACTGATCCTGTATGAACTCCCGTCCGTAATTCTGGGAATGAGACCGGCTAAACCGGGATACCAGGATATGAAGATAAATCCTGTTCCCGGCTATTTAACATCCGCCAGCGGATCTGTGATCACACCGAAAGGGGTGGTTCATGTACAATGGCATAGAGAAGGGGAAAATATTTTGGTAAATTATGCAGCCGATTAGTTGAAAATTGCTGCAATTTGGGGAATAAAAGGGCAGAGATGAAATATTCTCTGCCCGTATTTGCGTCAGAATAAAGACAGATATTAAAACAGTTCTTATTTTCGTTAAAAATTGCGCGTAAACATTTTTCAGGACGTAACTTTGAGTATTATTCAGAAGATGGGGTACTTTCCGGCTATATCAGAGCAGCAGAGGTTGCAGGTGCCAAGGCATATGGAATCCAGTGTTACATCAAGCATTTTGCACTGAACGATTCAGAAGGATACCGTAAGAATGCCCTTTGTACATGGACAAATGAACAGGCAATGAGAGAAATCTATCTGAAACCATTTGAACTTTCTGTAAAAGTAGGTGGTGCGTCTAACATAATGACAGCATTTAACTATGTTGGAAATGTATGGGCTGGTTCCTGTGCTGAACTGCTTCAGACAGTGCTGCGTGATGAGTGGGGATTTGTAGGCTCTACGGTATCTGACTGGTTCAATGGAACGACAGATGGTATTATGTATGCAAATGCAGCAATCAGAACTGGCGGAGATAAAATGTTAAGCTCAGCAGGAGACGCAAAAGCTTATGCAACAGATACCGATAAAGCAGGTACGGTTGTGGCAATGAGAGATGCCGCGCACAATATCCTTTACAGTCTTGCAAACTCCAATGCAATGGATGAGCGTAACTTCAAGATGCCAGGCTGGGTAAAAGGCGTGATTGCAGCAGATGTTATAATTGTTTTGTTGTTAGGTTTATGGGAAGTATTGACAATCCGTTCCTATAGAAAAAAGAATAAATAAAAATATTGTGACTGTGAAAGTACTGAACGGTTATAAAATATTCTTAGAAACAGGAGCTTTCGCAGTGGAAAGAAGCGTTGTGCTTTCCATCCTGGATGCCAGATAGGATCTCATATGCATCTTGTGCAATATATTGACAGTTTATGCCAACCCCGTCTTTTACAGACGGGGTTGTGTTATATTTATAGCAATATAGAAGGGAGCAATCACAAGCATGAAATATCAGAACATCATAGATAACATGACCCTGAAGGAAAAAGCCGCATTCCTCAGCGGAAAAAGCGAGTGGCAGACAAGAGATTTCCCCCGTCTGGACATCCCCGCAATTTTCTGTTCCGACGGACCAAACGGTGTGCGTAAACAGGCAGGAGCAGGAGACCATCTGGGAATCAACCCATCAGTACCGGCAACCTGTTTCCCCACAGCTGCTACAATGGCAAACAGCTGGGATGAGGAATTGGAAGAGAAAGTGGGAGTTGCCCTTGGCGAAGAGTCCATGGAAGAAGGGGTAAACGTTCTTCTTGGACCCGGACTGAACATCAAGAGAAATCCTCTCTGCGGACGTAATTTCGAGTATTTTTCCGAGGATCCGTACCTTTCCGGAAAAATGGCAGCAGCCTTCATCCGCGGTGTACAGAGCACTGGTGCAGCAGCCTGTGCAAAGCATTTCGCAGTAAACAGCCAGGAACTTCGCCGTATGGCCATGAACGCGGTAGTAGATGAAAGAACTCTCCGCGAGATCTACCTCACTGGCTTCGAAATCGCCATCAAAGAGGGCGGCGCTAAAACCGTTATGAGCAGCTACAACGAGGTAAACGGTGTCTACGCCAACGAAAACGAGCATCTGCTGAAAGACATCCTTCGCGATGAGTGGGGCTTCGAGGGCTCCGTGATCACAGACTGGGGTGCTTCTAACGACCATTCCCTGGGCGTAAAAAACGGCTCCACCCTGGAAATGCCAACCCCGGGACTTGACGCAGCAAGAGAGCTTCTTGCCAGTGTAGAAAGCGGCAAGATCAGCGAGAAAGACATTGATGAGCGTGTAGACGAGCTTCTCGATCTGGTACTTACCACCACCGAGAATGCGAAACATTACAAGAAAGTAGCTGACAAGAAGGCTCTTCATGAAGAGCACCACAAGCTGGCACGCCTTGCCTGCGAGAACAGTGCAGTCCTTCTGAAAAACGAAGGCGGAATCCTTCCAGTTGGGGAAAAAGTCCAGGCAGCCGTGATCGGAGACTTTGCTTTTGAGCCAAGATACCAGGGTGCAGGTTCCTCCATGGTAAATTCCACAAAAGTAGATTCCATCAAGGACATGCTGGAAACCAGCGGAATTTCCATAACAGGAATCGTCCGCGGCTATCAGCGTGACGGCAAAGAAGACGAAGCCATGAAAAAAGAGGCGGTAGATCTTGCCCGCCGTTCTGATGTGGTTCTGTTTTTCTTCGGACTGAACGAGAAAAGCGAGACAGAAGGTCTTGACCGTAAGCACCTCCGCATTCCCCAGAACCAGATCAACCTGATCCAGGAGCTGGCAAAAGCCAATGCAAACATGGTTGGTATCATCAGCGCAGGTTCTGTTATCGAAATGCCATGGCATCATCATTTCAAAGCCCTGCTTCACACCGCTCTTATGGGACAGGCTGGTGCAGGCGCTGTTCTTGACATTCTTTCCGGTAAAGTGAACCCATCCGGAAAGCTTGCAGAAACATACATTAAGAAATACGAGGATACCCCTTCTTATAATTACTATCCGTCCCAGGAGCGCAACTCCGAGTACAGAGAGGGAATTTACGTAGGATACCGTTATTTTGACACTGCTGGCGTGCCGGTAAACTATCCATTTGGATACGGTCTTTCCTACACTACATTTGAATACAGTAATCTCCAGGTGAAGCCAGACGGCGTAACCTTTACCATCCATAACACTGGAAAATACGACGGTGCAGAGATTGCCCAGCTTTATGTGGGACTTCCAGGAGCAAAAGTTTTCCGTCCGGTTAAAGAGCTGAAAGGTTTTTCCAAGGTATTCTTAAAGGCGGGCGAGGAGAAAACAGTTACCATCAAGTTCAATGACAAGACATTCCGTTATTGGAATATGAAGACAAATAAATGGGAAGTAGAGGGCGGTGTTTATAGCATTATGATCGGCGCAAGCTGCGCAGATATCCGTCTTCAGGACACCATTGCTATCATTGGAACTACTGAGGTAATGCCATATTACACCAACCGCGTTGCTTCTTATGTGGAGGGAAAGATCCAGAAGGTTGGAAACGAGGAGTACGAAACCATCCTTGGACATTCCATTCCAGACGGAAGCTGGAGCGGTGAGCTTGGCATGAACGATGCCCTTTGCCAGATGTATTACGCGAAAAGCGGAATTGCCCGTTTCATCTGTAAGAAGCTGGGCGAAAAGCTGAAAAAGAGCGAGGCAGCAGGCGTTCCGGACCTGAACACATTGTTCCAGTACAATATGCCATTCCGCGCCATTGCCAAGATGACCGGCGGCATGGTTTCCATGGAAATGGTAGAAGGACTTGTGAAGGTTGTGAATGGACATTTCAGCGGCCTTGGAAAAGTGATCAGCGGATTTTTCAGAAATCAGAAGCTGAACAAGCAGTATGAAAAAGATCTGGAAGAGCAGAAGTAAATTAATGAGAAATAAAAACACGAAAAGCAACTTGACTTTTAGGTCTTGTATAAAAAGAACATTTAGCCTTGGAAATTAATAGAAAAGGTAAACGTCGCGAAAGAACTATATAAAATTAAGAGAGGTATCGTCATGGGAAAAATAAAACAGCTAATCGCCGACCACCCGAATATCTGGGAGTTTATCAAATTTAACGTATTATCCAACTGTGCAACGATTACAAACTTCATTATCATGTGGCTGTGCACCGGTTTCATTTTCAAAAGCTTTGCAAATACACCATTCAAATTCCTGGTGTTCAACTACGCAGACAACATCGAGTCCAACCTTGGTTTATGTGGATTCTTAAGCTTTCTGGTTGCAACGGCTGCAGCCCAGACCGTAAACTTCTTCGTACAGAAGAACCTGGTTTTCAAATCCAACGCAGCATTTGAGAAGGCTGTTCCGAAATACATCGTACTTGCAGTTGTTCTGGTTCTTGTATCTGCAGCGCTTCCGGCTTACAGCCAGAGCTTTTTCGTAAACATTGGCGTTTCCGAGGCACTTGCACCCACACTTGCAAACGTGCTGAACATTCTGGTTCAGGTAGTTCTCAGCTATCCGACCATGAAATTCTGGATCATGCCGAATAAGTAAAAAGGTTGCTATTCCTGCTTGGTATAGTGACAGATAAGGATCCCTGGTGGAGAGAAAATCTTTCTGCCAGGGATCTTTTTATAAAAAATCTGAAAGCAATTTGTTCGTGAAAACATTGTATAATCTTATGAGCCATGTTAAGATTGAAAAGTATACCCTGCAAAGGATCCAGCGTTTGCGCGGCTTTGCAGGATTTAACAATTTAAACACATTTTTCCCACAAAGAGAACACAAATTATCTCTATACTGTGAACTATCAAATGAAGAGAACATAAAGGAGTTTCTAAAGGAGGCTTTTATCATGAAGAATAGAAATGAAGAATTAAAGAGAAAAATGAAAAAGGCAGCAGGCATTAGTCTTTGCGCAGTACTGGCAGGTGGTCTTGCAGCAGGAACATATACAGGAGTAAATTATCTGACCGGTTATGAGCAGAACGTACAGGCAGCCAGCAAAGAAGAGGTAACACTTCTGAAATCTGAGAAGAATGCAGATGATTCCAAGGATGACAGTAAGGACAGCTCTTCCAGCAAAGGAAGCCTTGATGTATCTGATATCGTAGAAGAGGCAATGCCAAGCATTGTTTCCATTACCACCAAATCTGTAGAAGAGGTTCAGAACTACTACGGAATGTTTGGTCAGTACGGTGCTTATTCACCAGAGCAGAGAGAGGTACAGGGAAGTGGTTCTGGTATTATCATCGGCAAGAATGATTCAGAGCTTTTGATCGCAACCAACTATCATGTAGTTGAAGGTGCAGAGACTTTATCTGTTGGATTCTGTGACAGCACAGCATGTGAAGCTAAGGTAAAAGGTTACGACAGTGAGAAAGACCTTGCAGTTGTAGCAGTTTCCCTGGATGATATTGACAGTGACACAATGGACGCCATTACAATCGCAACCATCGGTAATTCCGATGACTTGAAGGTCGGCGCCCAGGTTGTTGCAATTGGTAATGCACTTGGCTATGGCCAGTCCGTAACAACCGGTATTGTAAGTGCTAAGAACCGTCAGGTAAATTCCGACGATACAATTGGTGATTATGATAGCGATAGCAACTCCGCTACAAACCTGATCCAGACAGATGCAGCAATCAACCCTGGCAACAGCGGTGGTGCCCTTCTGAACATGAACGGTGAGGTTGTTGGTATCAACTCTTCCAAACTTGCTTCCACAGAGGTTGAGGGGATCGGTTATGCAATCGCAATTTCCGATGTAACAGATACACTGGAGACGCTGATGAACGAGGAGACCAGAGATAAAGTTGACAATCATGGTGTTCTTGGAATTACGGTTCAGACTGTTGACAGTGAAGTAAGTGAAGCATACGGTGTTCCAGAAGGCGTTCTTGTAAGAGATGTAACAGAGGGCGGTGCAGCTGATGAGGCTGGTATTGAAGCAAAGACCATCATCACCAAATTCGCAGGCAAGGTTGTTACAACCAAAGAGCAGCTGGTTGATTTCCTCTCCTACTATGAGCCAGGCGAGGATGTAGAGCTCACCATTGAAGTTCCGGATGGAAAAGGCTATAAAGAAGAGACCGTAACGGTAACTCTTGGCGAGAATACAGACACCCAGGATTCCCAGGACAACAACGGACAGGACACTATGGATGAGAGCGGTAATCTGGTAGAAGACTGGCAGAACAACGAAGGTGGCGCAGGTCTCCAGTACGGCGAAGGCTGGAACTAAACATTTAGGATTTAAATTGTGAAGTGAATAAATGAGAAACTGAGAGGTTCATCTGTAAAAGGTGAGCCTCTTTTTGGGCTTAAAAGAAATATTTTTTGTATATTTTCTATGTAGTGCAAAACAGTTAGAAGCCTGAATAATACATTGCATGATTTGCCGTAAAAAGGTATAATTATTTTACTACCCGTGAATTGAACAGTAATTTTTTTAGAACAATATAAAAAACAGAAAAGAGTCGACAAAATGAACAAAGAACTATCTCTGGTTTTCGACATAGATGATACCTTATACAGCCAGATGGAGCCGCTTCTTACAGCCTGTGAGTTCAGCCTTGGCAGGAAGCTTCCGGATCCGGAACTCTTTTATCAGATTTTTGGTAAAAGAAGCGCCGAAATGTTCCTGTTCAGCGAGAGCGGACAGGTTTCCATACATGAATCCAGAATTTACAGAATTGAGAATACTATGAAAGACCTTGGAATTCCCTTTACCCGGGAGCAGGCGGAGATTTTCCAGGCACGATATAAAGAGAATCAGTCCCATCTTCATGTTTCCCCTGTGATGACGGCGCTTCTTGATGAATGCGCAGCAGCGGGTGTGAAAATGGGCGTGATTACCAACGGACCTTTTTCCCATCAGGTGCAGAAATTTCATACACTTGGGCTGGATAAATGGTTTACGGAGGAACAGCTGATCGTATCTGCAGGTGTGGGCGTGGCCAAGCCGGATGTGAAGATTTTCCGCATGGCAGAAGAAAAATGGGGGATGAAGCCGGAGAACACCTATATGATCGGGGATTCTTTGGAGAATGATATTACAGGTGCGCGTAACGCCGGATGGAAAACCATCTGGATGAACTATCACAGATATGCACTCCCGGAAGGCGTGGAGAAGCCGGATTATACCGCATATACAGAGGAAGAACTGAAAAAAATCTGGAATACAATGTTTATCTTATAAGTTTGCACGAGGAAGGCGTTTTTCAGACACGTTCTAGACAAATAACGCCAGTTTGACTATAATAAAACCATTAGCGAGCCAGATTCTGGAAATTTTCTGGAATGGAACTGTGATATTTTAGCGGAGATCCTGCACCCTGATTTTAAGACTATGGAGGCCTGCAGCGGGGAGGAATGTATCTCTATGCTGCAGGAATATGGTGCAGGAATCCCGCTGGTACTGCTTGGCATCGTAATGCCTGGCATGGACGGCTTTGCAGTACTTGAAGAGATGAACCGGAACCATTGGCCCGAGGACATTCCGGTCATCATGATCTCCAGTGAGGAGACAGAATCATATATACGCCGGGCGTACGAAATGGGAGTTTCGGACTATGTCAGCCGTCCATTTGATGCCAAAGTTGTTTACCGGCGTGTATATAATACTATTAAATATACGTAAAACAAAGGCGTCTAATCACACTTGTAACGGAACAAATTCGAGAAAAAGAAAAAAAATAGTCAAATTGAAAATGTAGTGAAGATTGCGGGCTGGGGTGCCCGCGTGGGTGGGGGTAAGTTTTACTTTATGAAAAAGAAAATTCTTACACTGGCGGCAGTGGTGACACTGCCGTTTATTCTTCTTGTGATGTATCTTCTTGCCTCAATGGCAAGCTACAGCAACACTTACGGTGAGATCGTAAGCAACATGACCGTAGCCAATAATTACAATCTGAATTTCAAAGAAGAGATGGACGAGAGCCTTTACAAGCTGGTTGTAGGCTATGTCACTCTGGAAACAATCGAAACAGACAAAAGTCTTAAGAATCCATACACATTAATTGAAGAGCTGCGCAGCGAGTTTACCAGACTTACGGCCATTACCACAGAGTCTGAGAGCAAGCTGTGGCTGGAGAGTCTTCTCCGCAACATCAACACCCTGGAAAAAAGGGTGGACGACATTGTGGACAGCATTTCCGCAGGCGGCAGGTACAGTGAGAATATTGAGAAGCTGGATAACAACATTTACATCCTTACGGAGCTGATCCAGGACGATATCCAATATTATATTTATTATCAGACAAGGTATATGGAACAGGTTACAGATGCCCTGCAGCACCAGATCGGGCGTTTTATGGTGGTGTGCAGTATTCTGATCGGAGTACTGATCCTTGTGGTTGCATTCAGTGCGGTGCGGATCGTTTCTGATATTTTGCAGCCTATTGACCAGCTGAACCAGGCGACGGAGAAGATCGCCCAGGGGGATTTCGACGCCAGGGCCCAGGTGGATTCCGACGATGAGGTGGCAGAGCTTGCCGTAAGCTTCAACAAAATGGCTGGAAGCATGCAGTCCCTCATCGACAAGGTAAAAGAGGATGAGCGCAAAATGCGAAAAGCCGACCTGCGTCTTCTCCAGGAGCAGATCCAGCCTCATTTTCTATATAATACACTGGATACCATTGTGTGGCTGATCGAGTCCAATGAGCCGGACGAAGCGGTGACTATGGTCGTTACTTTATCTGATTTTTTCCGGGAAATCCTTAGTAAGGGAAAGGAATTTATTTCCATCAAGGAAGAGGAAAAGCATATCAGCAGTTACCTTCAGATCCAGGAAATGCGTTACCGGGATATTCTGGAGTATGACATTCAGCTGGATCAGGTGATTTATAAATATCAGATCTTGAAACTGACCCTCCAGCCGGTGGTGGAGAATGCACTTTATCATGGCATTAAGTATAAGCGTGCCAAGGGCTGTATTCACATTCATGGGGAAAAAGAAGGGGATATCATCCGTCTGACCGTCCGGGATGACGGTGTGGGTATGGATGAGGAAGAACTTACGCAGCTTCGCCAGCAGATTGAGAAGCCCTGTCAGGAGACGGAGAAGGGCTTCGGACTGGCAAATGTAAATGAGCGTATCCACATGTATTTCGGACCGGAGTATGGAATGAAGATCCAATCCCGGAAGGGTAAGGGAACTACAGTGGAAATCGTGATCCCGGCTATTCTGGAAGCACCAGTGGAGAGAAATGAAAATGATACCAGGAAAGCAATTGCAGTTGACAGCAGTGTGAAATCTGATGTAAATGAAAAAATGGAAAGCAATCTGAACCAGCAGAATGCAAATACGGCAGTAGAAAATGGACAGTCACAGCAGGAGGAGACAGACGTATGAGACAGTTTATAAGAAAAAACATCTGGGCTGTGGCGCCGATCATATTCGTGCTGGTGGCGCTGGTTCTTCTGGGGAGTCCTTTTGGTACTGGAAATGTACAGGAGAGTCCGGCGGAGGACGACAACCTGATCGTGGTTGGAGTTTCCCAGGTGGGCAGCGAATCTGTGTGGCGGAGTGCCCATACCCAGTCCATCCAGGATGCTTTTACCAGAGCCAATGGCTACATGCTGATCTTCGACAATGCAAGGCAGAAACAGGCCAATCAGATCAAGGCCATCCGAAGCTTTATTTCCCAGCAGGTGGATTATATTGTCCTTTCCCCTATTGAGGAGACTGGCTGGGATACGGTGCTTCAGGAGGCGAAGGATGCGGGAATCCCGGTGATCCTTATGGACCGTATGGTTTCAGTGGAAGATGCTTCTCTTTATGCGGCATGGGTGGGGTCTGACTTTGTCCGTGAAGGTCAGGACGCTGGTTACTGGCTTGAGGATTACATGAAAAAGCAGGGCAGGGAAGAGGATGAGGTGAGTATTGTAGTGCTGAAGGGTACCAAGGGCGCGTCTGCCACCATTGGCAGAACCCGCGGCTTCAATGAAGTAGCCATGGTGCAGCACAACTGGAACATTTTGCAGCAGGTAGATGGAGAGTTTACCACCGCCAAGGGCAAAGAAGAAATGGCAAGACTGCTGGATCAGTATGAGGACATTGACGTAGTGGTTTCCCAGAATGATGACATGACCTTCGGAGCCCTGGAAGCCATTAAGGAAGCGGGAAAAACAGCCGGGGTAAATGGCGATATTACGGTGATCTCTTTTGACGCAGTGGATGCGGGTGTGGAGCTGGTGCGAAACGGCGAGATTAACATTGATGTCCAGTGTAATCCCGACCAGGGAAAATATGTGGAGCAGATCATTCGGGATATGGAAGCTGGCAGGGAAATAGAAAAAGCATATTACGTTCCAGAGCGGGTTTATACCCAGGAGAACGTGGGGGAGGGTGAAAATGTTACTGAAGGTATTTCTGGTTGAAGATGAGACGGTGATCCGTGAGGGGCTCAGGGACAGGATTCCCTGGGACCAGTTCGGATACCGTTTTGTAGGAGAAGCTGCAGATGGAGAAATGGCTTTGCCCCTGATCCGTAAAACAAAGCCGGATGTGCTGATCACGGATATAAAAATGCCATTTATGGACGGGCTTTCCCTAAGCAAAATCGTGAGCAGGGAATTTCCCAGGATGAAGATCATTATCATCAGCGGGTATGACGATTTCGAATATGCAAGGCAGGCCATTGAAGTGGGGGTCAATCAGTATCTGTTGAAGCCTGTTACCAGGATGAAACTGAAAAACGTGCTTCTAGAGCTGAAGGAGAAGATCGAGCAGGATCAGGAGCAGGAGGATTACCGCACCCAGTTCCAGAATGAGATCCAGGAATATGAGCAGTTTTCCAGGCGGCGGTTTATGGAGAAAATCCTGGAAGGGGAGCTGTCTGTGAAGGAAATTTATGATGAGGCAGAGCATCAGTCTATTGAGATCACGGCTGCAGGCTATAATCTTCTTTTCCTTTATCTGCAGGAGAAAAATAAAGACAGGATGGAAGGCTTTCTGCGGAAACAGGATGAAGTGCTGCATTACTTCCTGCGCTATCCACAGTATCTGCTTTTCCGGTGGAATGTGAATAGCTATGGTGTTCTGGTAAAAGGAGAAATGTCCCAGCTTTCGGAGCTGACGGAAAACTGTGTGGACTACGTGAAGCGCACCTGTGAGGGCGAAGAGCAGATGGAATGGTATGTGGCTGTGGGAAAACCAGTGGAGCGTTTAAGCCTGCTTTCCCAGTGTTACCAGAGTGTGAACCATTATTTTGCTTATCGTTTTATGGTTCCGGGACTTCATGTGCTGGCGGAAGAAACCTTGGGTAGTTATGTAAACTCACAGGGAGAGAACCGTCTGGAAGCAGTGGATTCTTCACAGCTGAATCCTGAGATCATCAAGGATTTTCT
>OLSQ01000523.1_pt1 | contig 37183 bp, 37 predicted proteins | sample 1672561 | NCBI WGS metagenome assembly OLSQ01 (sample SAMEA3136699, study PRJEB25190) | human gut metagenome | biome: human gut; feature: human-associated habitat; material: faeces | place: Austria | collected 2013
AACTCATTCTCAAAATACTTAATACATTTTTGTCTAAACTTTGGGGTTCACTTCAAAATAGGTGTCTTATTTTTATGCTTATTTTACCACTCACTACCGCACTTATTACAGTGCCACTGCTTATGTCTCTTAGTGCCTAATATACCAAACAAAGCTGTATTTACTGCTTTAGCGGTTAATGAAATTTTCTTTGTATTTGTAGAGTTACAGTAGGGACAGGTAACAACAGGTTTAGTTGGGATAACATAATTTATCCTATCCTCTTCCTTCCATCTTTTTACTACTTTGTGAGTTTCTGTATCGAAATCATAAGTTTCTATATAATCCATTTCAACATTGCATTTCGGACACAAAAAAACTTTTTGATCAAGATTTTCGGAACTAATTGGCTTATAACATTTTGGACATTGATAACATACTCCAGTAATAATCATTATATATCTCCTTAAATTAAACAGGGTTTCCACAACTCTAAAAAAGTACGATTTTCGGAACAATAAAGGATGATGTAACGGGAGCTGCTGAAAGTATATCAATATTCAACAGCTCTATATCTGATATAAAAGAAAACTTGTCAAACGGACAGGGATTTTTCTATTCAGTATTTCAAGGCAGCAAATTAAATAATAATGATGTTCAAGGGATTCTGAACTACGTTAAAGCTATGGATGACGGGGCAATCGAAGCCGAAGCATTCTCAGCCAATCTTACGGGCTGTTCTGTAGCTGCACAAAAATACGTTAAGGATGCAAATAAAGCTGGTAAATCCACAGAACAAATATCAGCCGGGTTAAAAGATGCAGCCAAAGCAGGTGGCGGTTTTAAAGGGGTTGCTACCAGTATAACATCGACCTTGGCAAATATGGCTGCTGGTATGCTTGTCGGTGCTACTATAAATCTAATTATAGCAGGAATAACTAATCTTGTCAAGGCTGCTGATGAAGCTAAAAAGAAAGCTGTTGAAAATGCCCGATCATCGATTCTTTGTACGCCGTCAGGTATAACTATCTCGGTTTCGCTTTTCACTTTTGTATATTTCTTCAATACGCCGTTGCTGATTTGAAATCCTATATTTTCCCTATATCACTATAATTTTCATTTCAGATTCAAAGATTTTCTGATAGCTCTGCTGTAATGAGCTGTCTTTTCTGTTTTTATCATACCGTAATTATATCACAAAATCAGTACATAAAAACGGACAGAAATCACAGTTTCAGACTGTCCAACACATTCTTTCCTTTTTTGAAATGACTTTCCTTGTACTCAAGCAAATATGCGGTAAACTGAACAGCCTTTTTCTCTGTGGCATATTCAAGTAATTCATCAATATTGTTCTTTTTTATAATACCAAGCGGTTCGCATGAATGCAACAGTTCCATATCGTCCGTATCAATGCAGAGCTTTACCGCATTTTTTGCAGAGCGTACAATATAAGAACGGTACATTTCTTTCTGCTCGTCCGTTAAATCAATGGGATAACGCAGTCTGTTCAGGGCAACTCTGATCTTGTGATATATTCCCTTGATTTTAGGAAAAAATTCATCAACAGCATTGAAATTGAATGCTGCATTTCTTCCCCAGGATGATGCCAGTGTGTAGCAGTATTCGCCTTGAGTACGGTCGGCACCCATCCACACTTTGTACTTTATCTCATCAGTTTGTGCAGAGCGCACAGTCACCTCATAATCGAGCCAGTTATCATGAGTTTTATAGTTGACAACAGATCCTAACAATGAGTTGGGAGAGCCGCCATATTTATCTGAATGACTTTTACACGGCTTTGCATCGGGATCAATAGAATCATAAACTGTTATCTCTTTGCACCGGCAAAAACTGCCTCTCCCGACTTTTCTTACAGTCTTAGGGATAGTAAAAGAAGAAAAATTACAGCCTTCAAATGCACTGTCGCCGATACTTATGACCGAATCGGGAATGACTATGCTTGTGAGGTTTCCGCAATCCAGAAATGCACGGTTACAGATACTTGTGACCGAATTTGGAATTGTTACGCTTATAAGATTCACACATTCCTGAAAAGCACCGTAGCTGATACTTGTAACCGAATCGGGAATAGTCACGTTTTTAAGATTGCTGCAACTTTCAAATGCTGAGTTACCTATGCTTGTAACCGAATCGGGGATAGTCACGCTTGTAAGACTGTTGCATTTTGCAAATGCTCTGTTGCAGATACTTGTGACTGAATCGGGGATTGATATTACGCTGTCCTTTCCTTTGTATGCAATCAGGATTCCGTTTTTCAGCACAATAAAATCATCAGGATATTCCGAAAGCCACCTTGTCCCATTAAACGCATATTCGCCGATATCGGTAACAGATTCGGGAATGGTCACGTCTTTAAGTTTTTTACATCCATAAAATGCTGAGCTACCTATGCTTGTAACCGAATCGGAGATCGTTATACTTGTAAGGTTAGTACACTCGTAAAATGCACAGTTACCGATATTGGTCACTGAACCCGGAATGGTTATACTTGTAAGATTACTGCAACTTACAAATGTATGATTACTGATATTTGTTACGGAATCGGGAATAGCTATGCTTTCAAGACTGTTGCAGTCGGAAAAAGCGGCTTCGCCGATACTTGTAACCGAATCGGGAATGGCTATATTTTTAAGGCTGCCGCATTTGCAGAATGCACCGGCGCCTATGCTTGTAACGGAATCCGGAATGCTAACGGCTGTAAGGCTGTTGCATTCAAAAAAAGCATTGTCACTGATACTTGTAAGCGAAACGGGAATAGTCACACTTGTAAGATTGTCGCATTCTTGAAACGCACCATTGCCGATACTTGTGACCGAATCCGGTATAGTCAGGCTATTAAGACTGCGGCAACCTCCAAAAGCATAATTGCCGATACTTGTCACCGAATCCGGAATAGTTACGTTTTTAAGGCAGGTACAGTTACTGAATGCACCGTCGCTGATACTTGTGACCGAACGGGGAATAGTTACGCTTGTAAGCTTGTCGCACCATTCAAATGTACATACGCAGATTTTTGTAACAGAATTCGGAATAGTTATATTTTCAAGGTTGCTACAGCCCGCAAAAGCCGATCCGCCGATACTTGTGACCGAATCGGGAATGGTCACGTTTGTAATATTGTCGCAACCCGAAAATGCCCGCTCACCGATTCTTTGTACGCCGTCAGGTATAACTATCTCGGTCACACCTTTCTCTTCGGTGTATTTCTTCAGTACGCCGTTGCAGATTTGAAATCCCATATTTCCCCCATATCACTATAATATTCATTTCAGATTCAAAGATTTTCTGATAACTCCGCTGTAATGAGCATCTTTTCTGCTTTTGTCATACCGTAATTATATCACAAAATCAGTACACAAAAACGGACAGAAATCACAGCTTCAGGCTGTCTAACACATTCTTACCTTTGCTGAAATGACTTTCCTTGTACTCAAGCAAATATGCGGTAAACTGAACAGCCTTTTCTCTGTGGCATATTCAAGTAATTCATCAATATTATTGTTAATTATAGCACTTTCCGTCGATTTTTGCAAATTTGATACAGTATTTTACCGATTATTTAAGAAAATTGTTGAAATTTGCTAAATGGTGTGCTATTATAACAATAGTAAGAGAATAGTTGATTCATAAAGTAAAAACGTAATTCGAGAAGCAAAATACGGTTATCAAAGTTTATCAAAATTTATTCAAAATGAAATTAACAAAGATGTTTGGATATTAAATAATACTTCCGTAAAAAGTATTGAATGGCATTTTTGTTGGAGTAAAGTTGCACAAACCGGTGGTCCATATGGTCCGTTGTTAAAAGAACTAACTAACCGTGGAATAGGTAGAGTTGATTTGTCAGAACAAAATCTGTGAATTTTTTATGGAATACTGTATTCTCGATTCTGCAGAACCCCAAAATCAAGGAATAACCACTCTGAGAGTTGCGGATAAAGCAACACATCCCGATATAATGTTAGAGGTAGATCTGGACGTTCCGGTAGAATGCGGAATTTATGTTGTTAAGTAAACTGTTCCGGCAAAACAATAACGTATGATGCTAAAGGAAATCCGCTGACCTACCGAGATTCGCTGTCGTTCACATGGAAGAACGGCAGACAGCTTGCCTCTTTACAAACGGTAGCAGTGTGATAAACTATACATACAATGCCGACGGAGTAAGAATAGGAAAAAGCGGCTCAAGAGCCGGAACTTTTATAGTTTCAGGTACGCAGATACTGCGTGAAATAAACAGTGTAGCGACCATAGATTATCTCTATGACGAAAACGGTTCACCGATAGGACTTACTTACAAGGGAACAACATATTATTGCCGCAAAAATCTCCAAGGGGATATAATAAATATAACCGACAGCACAGGAGCAAAGGTAGTAACATACACCTACAACGCATGGGGCAAGCTTATGTCAATGACAGGCAATATGGAGCTTGCAGTAAATAACCCGTTCAGATACAGGGGATATTACTATGATGTAGAGAGCGGATTGTATTATCTCAACAGCAGGTATTATGACCCTCAGACGGGTAGGTTTATTAATGCGGATGATACAGATACACTCTTATATTCGTTAAGTGAATTAACTGACAAAAATCTTTTTGCGTATTGCGATAATAATCCAATTATGCGCATGGATGATAGCGGAGATTTCTGGATGTTCATTGGTGCTGCTATTGGAGCTGCAGTAGGTGGAGCGGTTTCCGCAATTTCTCAATATGCTGCTACTGGCAAAATTGACTGGAAAGTTGTAGGGGTTAATGCGGCTTCAGGAGCAATTTCTGGGGCGTTAGCTTCTACCGGTATTGGACTTGTAGCATCAATAGGCGCTAATGCTGTACTTGGTGGAATTACTTATGCTGCTGAACAAATTGTTAAAGGTGAGAAAATCACAATTGGTGGTGTGATTGCTGGTACAATATCTGGTGGTATAGGTGGAGCTATAGGTGGAAAAGGAGCTAATGCTAAAGCTCTTTCTGCAACTTGGAAAAGCACAAAAAAAGTAATAATCAGAGAAGGTCGTAGACAAAACAGAAAATATGCAAGTAAACAAATTGCGCGGCACACTATTACAAAATCACTTGTTAGAAAGTCCGTTGGTGTTTCGGTTTCACGAATGGTTGCCGGCTCAATTGGAAATAGCTATTCAAGGTGGAAGATGGGATATTGATTTATGTATAGTGGATTATTAGTACGCATTTTGATTCCTGTACTAATCGGGATAGTCATATTAATCGTAATGCGATTTATTTTAACACAAGCGGATAAAGAAGAAAGAGATGACTGCGTTAATCAGACAAGTATAATTGTTTATCTTCCTAGAGCTTATTTCTGGGTGGGATTAGTTGATTCAGTTGTTTTTTTGATATTTATCATACTTGCAACTTTTATAAATAATGAAACAACTTCCGCATGGGTATTTGTTCTTTTTTCGGCTTTTTTATTGCTTGGCGTTTTTTTGATGCTTGAAACTCTTATGTGGAAAATCAAAGTATTTCAGAAAGAGGATTATTTTATTTATAATTCGATATTTTGTAAAAATAAAAAGATTTTTTACAAAGATTGCAGTAAGTTCCGATGCACAACAAACGAGCTGATCGTTTATGCCGGAAAAAGGATAATATTTATAGATATGTTCAGTATAAATTACAATGCTATTTATATTATGCTTGTTTCTAAAAAAGTAAAGAGGCAATAATAAATAATTGTAAACGAAATTAGTTGCAGTATCACAATTGAAATTGAGAGGTGTGTTTATGCATTTCAATGTTAAAAATGTTCTTCAATTAGATGAAGCCTTGCATGAGCTTCCAATACACGATTCCGGCATTACGAGCATAGAGAATGAGGTTGGTAATAAAGAATTATTAATTCATCTTAGTAATCTTTATGAAAATAAAAAGATAGAATTGCTTTTTGGTTGTGTTGACATTTTTAAAACTGCAATCAGCGGAGATTATGATCAAGGTGACGATGTAATAACGTTATATCATGAAAGAAGTAAGGAAGCATTTAAAAAGATTGTCAAAGATAATAATATTTCTTATGACAAATCGTTATATTTTGTGTTACAACTGTTTTCGGGAAAAGAATATCATATAGTATGCGAAAGCATTGATGTTCAAGTAATACAATTAAACTGATGCATTATAATCTATTAGCAATCCGCTGACTTACCGTGACTCGCTGTCGTTTACCTGGAAGAACGGCAGACAGCTTGCCTCTTTACAAAACGGCAGCAGTGTGATAAACTATACATACAATGCCGACGGAGTAAGAATAGGAAAAAGCGGCTCAAGAGCCGGAACTTTTATAGTTTCAGGTACGCAGATACTGCGTGAAATAAACAGTGTAGCGACCATAGATTATCTCTATGACGAAAACGGTTCACCGATAGGACTTACTTACAAGGGAACAACATATTATTGCCGCAAAAATCTCCAAGGGGATATAATAAATATAACCGACAGCACAGGAGCAAAGGTAGTAACATACACCTACAACGCATGGGGCAAGCTTATGTCAATGACAGGCAATATGGAGCTTGCAGTAAATAACCCGTTCAGATACAGGGGATATTACTATGATGTAGAGAGCGGATTGTATTATCTCAACAGCAGGTATTATGACCCTCAGACGGGTAGGTTTATTAATGCGGAGCCGAATGTTGATTATGGCAAATTTGACGAGGGCGCCGGATTAAATGGATACAATGTGTTTGCTTACTGTGCTAATAATCCGGTCATGTTCAAAGATGATAGCGGAGAATTTGTTATTTCTATATCTATAGGAATTGGCTCGCTTCTTACATGGGCAGCTTATGGTATTGCTACAGCGGTTGGTGTTGGTGCAGGTGTTGCGATAGGCACAGCTGTAGGGATAATATTAGGCGTTCAACCACATATGTTGATACCCGTTCCGATAGTAAGGCAAAAGAGAAAGACAGAAGAATCAAAAAACCTGCGCCTATATATATTTATAGATATAACGGAATAAATCCAGGTAATTTAACTCCAAGGGCAAAGGATAAAAACACAGGTCTTTCTTTCTCTACTATACCGCCTATAAATAATAAAACTGCTGCAGTAACAACAATTGAAGAAGTTAATTCTACCGGCAACTTAATAGCGGTTCAAGACGGTCCTTCTCATGTAAGTATTAAACCAAGAAACGGAACAATGTCCGATTGGATAAAAGCAGGAACAAATTCAATATGGACAAAAACATTAAAGCGAATTGTAAAACGGTATCCGAGGTGACTTTTTTGTGATAGATATAGATTATATAATGACTTTACTTGATTGGAATGAAAGCGATGAAAATCAGTGTTATGGATTAGAACTCGCAAAAAAAGTAAATTGTTTCAATGTGTTTTTGCAACCATGCAATAAAAATATTAATAAAAATGTGTGGAATAATTGCGCCAAGATATTGTCAGATAAATCCGATGAAGAATTATCCCCTTATTTGCCGGAATTATTTAGATGGCTTAAAGATTTGAATTGGCCGGGAGCAATTTGCATTTATGATAGATTAATTATATCGGAAGATGAATTGTTCGAATATGAGCTAAAAGTATCTATCACCACAGCAAAAGCACAAAACGATAAATTGTGGTTACAGGCACTTAAAAATTTAAAAAAAGAGCGAAAAGCTAGAGATAAATAATAATTGTTAACAATAATTAAATGAAAAATTTAGATAAGATGGTGTATTTTACATATTTTAACTATGATTGTACTAATTAAATTTGATTTTGAACAATACAAAATTCACATTCCTGATGGCTATATTCTGAATCTTGAAAATATTAGATTGGATTTTTTTGAATGGATAGATTATCAACCTGAATGTATAATATATGATAAGTCAAATGCAATTTTAACATATGGGGTAGATGATTTTTTGAAATTTTTAAATGAAACAATATTTACCGGTTGTAAAGAAAAAGCATATATAGAAAGCCGTAATGGAAAAAAATACAACAAAGTAAATTATTGTATCGATTTAAGATAATTAAATATCACCGACAGCACAGGAGTAAAGGCAGTAACATACACCTACAATGCCTGGGGCAAGATTATGTCAATGATAGGCAACATGGAGCTTGCGGTTAAAGCCTGCTAATCTAAGTATCTACAGTTCACTTGGATTATATAAGTCCTGTCTATCAAATAAGGCAAAGAAAAACATTCGTGACTGATTCATCACGACTTAAAAAATAAGGAGAAAAATAAATGATAATCAAAATAATTGTTCTAATGTCGCTTTGTGCTGTTATTGCATTCAGAAAGCACTTTAAAAAACGTGCTTTATTTGTATTTGCTTTGATTGTGGCTATTTGCGCAAACATTTTTATTCCGGCTTTTGAATTTTTTGTTCGTTCAGAGCCTCAGAATGACAGAATATTGGATTATATCAGTCAAATCAATTGGCATGACAGCGACTTGTTAAAATCAAAAGGTTTTGATTGTGACGGCGAAACAGGTACATACGCAGATGATGATAAATTCAGCATTCACGTTGCTGATGCGACTTCTTATGATAAAGCAGAAATTGTTTCGGAATATAAAAATATTCATTATGAGTATTTTTCGTACTTGTCGGATACTCTCCTGATTCCGCAGTTGCGTAAGAGCTATTCGGTCATAGTAAATGATAAGGTTGTTGAGATTAATTACAAAGACTGCCTTAGCAAGCCGGGCATAATGGATAAGCTGGAAGGAATATTCGGTGCGGCTGCATAACCACATCACCAATAATACTGCACTTTTTAAAATCATAAAATTTCAATTAAATCACGACGATAGGAAACCGACTATCGCCGTGATTTTCTTTTTCTGATAGCGAAAATACAAAGCTGTGCCGACGGGTACGGCTTTTTTATATACAATAAAACAGGTGCGACATCGTGACGCACCTATAAAACAAGGAGGATAAAATGCAACAGCTTATAATTTTAATCGTGGCACTTGCTCTTGCAGGCGGAGTGTATCTGTTTCTGACAATCAGCAAGAAGAAAAACAAGGAACAGACAGAAGAAAACGCAGTCGAGATGATGACCGCAAACAAAATGATAAACGTAAAGGATATTCGCAACAATTGCTTACACACGAATGACGGGTACACAACACGTCTTATGGCTCGAATGGAAGAAAACAATGAAAATAACTCTTGAATCGAATAGATCACGTTGTACAGAAGTGTCTTCAATGATTCCTGCCTTTACTGCATAGTCGATCAGGGGTTCAAGAAGTTCTTCAATATTTCCCGTGAGTGGTTCTTTATCATTACAGTCAGTTTTAGTATATCCATGAGCTGATTTCTAACAACGAAAATATTGTCATTTGTAATCAAATCAGCTTCTATTGCATGACGGATTAATCCGTTTACTGCCCTGTATATCATGATAACACCTCTTTTCAAAAACCATCTGGATGATTCTTATGCCAATTCCATGCGTCAGATATAATTTCTTCAAGGCCATCATGTACAGGATTCCAGCCAAGAATTTTTCTTGCCTTTTCACTGGAAGCCACCAGTCGTGCAGGATCTCCGGCACGTTTTGGCGTTTCAATTGCCGGAATCGGGTGTCCTGTCACTTTTCTTGCTTTATCAATTACTTCTTTTACGGAATAGCCGACACCATTTCCAAGATTGAAAATATTGCTTTCGTTTCCGTTTTTTAAGTACTTTACAGCGAGAATATGTGCCTGAGCCAAATCGGTAACATGGATGTAGTCTCTGATACAAGTTCCATCAGGAGTATCATAATCTGTTCCATAGATGGAGATACTTTCTCTCTTTCCATTTGGGACTTGAAGAATCAAAGGAATCAAATGACTTTCCGGATTATGAGCCTCGCCGATTTTACCTGATTTGTCTGCTCCGCAAGCATTGAAATAGCGGAGAGAAACGTATCTTAGACCATGAGCTTTTGAAGTCCAATAGAACATCTTCTCCATAGCAAGTTTGGTTTCACCATATGGATTGGTTGGCTGTGTTCTGTCTGTTTCAAGAATCGGAATATTTTCCGGTTCACCATAGGTGGCAGCGGTTGAGGAAAATACAATTTTATCAATATGGTGTTCAACCATGGAATCTAAAAGAATTTTTGTTCCGCAGAGATTATTATCGTAATACTTTAGTGGATTGACAACGCTTTCTCCAACAAGAGAATATGCTGCAAAGTGAATCACTGCATCTATCTGTTCGTTTTCAAAAATATTATCAAGAAACGCCTTGTCATGCAAATCACCCAGATAAAATTTCGCATCTTTCGGAACAGCTTCGATGTGTCCGGTTGCAAGATTGTCTGCAATAATAACGCTTTCTCCGGTGCGAATCAACTCTAAAGCTGTGTGAGAACCGATATATCCTGCACCGCCTAAAACAAGTATACTCATTATTTTCCCTCCTATTATTTGATTTCAATACCGCCAAACGGTCTGATTGTCATAATGTAGCACGAATTTTGTCCAAATATTCTGTCCATTTCCGACCTATATGCATTGACAAGATCATTTGGTACAAATGCCTGAACAGTCCCTGCGAAACCACCTCCGTGAACTCTTACAGCACCATTGCCTTTTAATATTCGTTTCCCCACCATAATTGCAAGTGGAATACCTTGTTCCGTTGGCTTTCTGCATGAGTATAAATTTTGCAGATAGTTCATGGAGGAATCTCCCGATTCGTTTACAAGCGTGAGAAAATCCTCAAATCTGTTGTTTTTGAGAGCTTCCGTTTCTGCCTTTGCACGATAATTGTCGCCAAAAAAGTGAATTGCACGCAAGACAGCTCTGTCAGAAATCTTCTTTTTAATATCAGGGAGATTATCCCAAAATTGATTTTCATCAACTTCACGAAGAACCTTTTTGCCGAAATATTCTGCAACTTCGTCCATTTCTGTACGAACGGCTACATAATCATCTGTCAAATCAGAATGATCTCCTTTGGTGTCTGTGATGATCAATGCATAGCCGGTTTTTGAAAGGTCAAAATCAATTTTTTGGATACCTGGATTTTGAATGTTTTGAAAATCGAGAAAAACAAATCCTCCAACGGAGCAAACCATCTGATCCATCAATCCGCTTTTCTTGCCAAAATAAAAGTTTTCTGCATATTGTCCGATTTTTGCGATTTCTACTGCACCAATCTGATTGTTATTGTAATAGCTGTCAATTGCCGTTGCAATCAATGTTTCAAATGCAGCAGAAGAAGAAATACCGCTTCCACCAAGTACATTTGAAGTTGTATACATATCAAATCCGGAAATTTCTACACCTAAATCCTTAAAGCGAGCTGCAATCCCTCTGACAATTTCAGAAGAACCTTTTTCACCGATATGAACATCCAAATCGTCCAGTGAAACTGCAAATTCATCGTATCCCTCTGATTTAATTCTGATGATGTTTTCATCATGAAATGCTACAACACCGATAACATCTAAGTCAACTGCTCCTGCAATGACACAGCCATGTTGATGATCGGTATGATTACCGCCGATTTCTGTTCTACCCGGAGCAGAATAAACGTGTATATCATTTCTATTAGGATACAGTGCTGTGAATTTCTCCACAGCACTCATATATCGTGATTCCTGACTTTCTATATCCTGTGGCTTATAAATATTTGCGAAGATATTATCAAATCCACCACAAGTAACATTGTCTTGAAAATCCTGTATTTTCATTGCTTTCCTTTCTTCTTACGATCTTAAGGGCATAATTACAAATTCCAATTTCATCGGCTGATCTGAATGGATTCTGTACTCCTCATGCACCGGTGCACCCCAGGAATCATCGCCGCCGACACCCATTTGCTTTGCAGCGATTCTGACCCATGTGTAGCGAACACTTGGAAGTTCATCCGGATGCATTGCATTTTCGAGTTCATAGGCACTGTATGGCAGTACGCTCATTTCAAACGGAGCAGATGCCTTTTGGAACGTCAGACCATGCTGCATATCATCATGGATTGAGAGCGTTCTTACACCGGTACGATTGCCGCATTCCTGCGGATTGAGATAGCCGGAAAGATTTTCTTTTGCCGTAGATTTCCACAATCCCAGTCTTGCTCCTTTGCATCGGTCACTGTAATTTTCATCAGGGCCGAGTCCGTAATACTGAAAATTGCAAAGCTGTTTTTTCATCTTGAAGTCCAATGCAAGAACCGGCATATCGGGCATTCCGCTTACTCCTGCATAATTTACACTTACGCCCAGCTTTCCGTCAAAGTGTGCGGTATAGGTTACAGTAAACTCAAAAGTCGGAATGCAGGCAGCCTGATATGTGAATGTGATTTTCAGAGCATCTTCCTGTTCCAGCCATGAAACAGTTTTATACTTTGCAAATTTGCCTGCGACATACCACTGTGCAAGATTGTACGGCTCGGAAGCACCGGTGTCATTGTCTGTCATCGCTCTCCAGAAGCTGACCTTTGGTGTGCGTGTGATATATTCAAAATCATTGTATTTCAGAGAACTGATGCCGCCCTCTTTTTTGTCGAACATCATGGAGAAGTTTTCTCCGTGAACGCCAATGATAACATCGCCGTATACAATCGTTGGCTTTTGCAATGTGGTTTCCGGAATCTGATTATCTTTCACTTCAAACACTTCCTGAGCAAAGGCAATTTCGTGCCCTGCATCTGCCCATAGTGTCTGATCTGCGGTAACGGCGGAAACATGATAAACATATTCTCCTGTACTGTCTATTTTGTGAAGTGTCAGTTTCATTGTTTTGCTTTCTCCGGCAGGAACATTCAGAGAAAATGTATCGGATTTCAGAACAACGCCGTTCTTTTCCAATCGTACAACAAAGGACAAGTTGTTTGTATCTGCAAAGAGATTTCGATTTTCTACGGTAAGCATTCCGTTTTGAATAGACATTCTGATGTTGGAGTAAAGAGCCTTCATTTCCTGAACCTTTGGAGAGTAGGTTCTGTCAGCATAGATCACACCGTTGGTGCAGAATCCGTAATCGCTTGGTCTGTCCTCAAAATCTCCGCCATAAGCCAGAACTGTTTCCCCGTCGTCATTTTGGGTTTCGATTGCCTGATCGATGTAGTCCCAGATGAAACCACCCTGATAAGCCTCATATTTGTCCTCAAGGTCAGTGTAAAGGCTCAAACCGCCAAGAGAATTGCCCATAGCGTGCATATACTCACAACTAATATACGGTCTGCCGCTGTTCTGTTTCAGGTATTCTTCAACTTCCTGCGGTTTTGCGTACATACGGCTTTCCATATCCGTGATGAAATCATACTGATTGTCCGGAACTCTTGTAACACCCTCATAGTGCACCGGTCTTGTCGGGTCTACGCTTCTGAAATATTCCGACATTGCAGCAATATCTTCTCCGCAGTAGGATTCGTTTCCGCAAGACCAGATGAGAACGCTTGCGTGATTCTTGTCCCGTTCGTACATTGATTTTGCTCTGTCCAGCACAGCTTCTTTCCATTCCGGAAGTGAACCCGGTACATTCCAAGACGGATCTGTTGCACCAAGCTTCTGCCATGTACCGTGTGTTTCCAGATTGGTTTCATCAATCAGATAAATGCCGTATGCATCGCAAAGCTGATACCAAAGAAAATTGTTCGGATAATGACAGGTACGAACTGCATTGATATTGTTTTTCTTCATGAACCGGATGTCAAACAGCATATCTTCCTTTGTGATTGCTCTGCCTGTTTTCGCATCAAATTCGTGTCGATTGATACCCTTGAAAATAATACGTTTTCCATTCAGGCACATGATTCCGTTTTTCAGTTCAAATCGTCGGAATCCAACCTTGGTTCTGCTGACCTCGATTTCATTTCCGCTTTCGTCTGTCAGAATCACTGTAAACGTGTAGAGATTCGGTATTTCGGCACTCCAAGGCTTGCTATTTTCAATTGTCAAGTTTACAGATTCCTTTTCATTGGATTCTGCGATGACCGTTCCATTTTCATCTGTCAAGATTGATTTCACAGAACACTTGCCCGCAATATCCAGCGTTGCAGAGAAGATACCATTTGTACCGTCATAATCTGCAATCACTCTCATATCACGAACATGGGCAGACGGTGCCGCATAAAGGAATACGTCACGGAAAATGCCGGAGAATCTCCAGAAATCCTGATCTTCCAGCCAGCTTGCAGAACTTCTTTTGAACACTGCAACAGCAAGTTTGTTGTCCTTTTCACGGATATATGGTGTCAGTTCAAATTCAGACGGTGTAAAAGAATCCTCGCTGTAGCCGATAAATTCGCCGTTCAGCCAGACATACACAGCAGTTTCCACACCCTGAAAAGAAATGAATACACGCTTGTTTTTCAGAGCATCGTTCAAGTCAAAATATCTGACGTAGCTGCCGACAGGGTTGTCCTTTTCAGAGATAAACGGCGGACGGAGATGCTCCTGTCCCTCCCAAGGATAAATAGTATTGACGTACTGCGGTTTGCCGTATCCCTGCAATTCCATGTGTCCCGGAACCTGAATGTTGTCAAAATTGTCAGTGCTGTCGCTTTCTTCATAGAACTTTTGCTGCCATTCAGACGGATTCTTTGCCCACGCAAATTTCCAGGTGCCGTTCAGATCCTGAATCAGAGAGGAATTGTCTGCATCGGCTTCCAAATGGTTTGCATAGATTCTGTGGTCGGAATGTGCTGCGATTCTGTTGACTGCAAACACTTCCGGATTGGTCAGCCAGTCGAGTGTATATTTCATATTGTTCCCTCCATTTTAGTTCTGTGATTCCATCACAACTTCATTTTCGGATATTCCAAGTTTTTCTTTGATTTCCGCATTTGCCTTTTCAACATTCATCTTAGAAAGAATAAATGTGATGATCAGATCCAGTGCAAACGGAACGATCAGATACATAATGTGAAGCATATTGATAGCAGAATCAGGCTGTACTGTCAAAGTGCCCTTGAATCCGCTAAAGTCGAGCAAAAAACCGACAATTGCTGTTCCAAGTCCACCACCAATTTTTACGCCAAGTGATGTGCAGGAGTACATGATTCCATCAACGTGCTTGTGTTTGGTAAGCCAGCTATATTCAGAGCATGATGCGATGACTGCATTCATATCACCTTGCCATGGACCTTGACCGAGTGCTGCAAGTGCTGTAAATGCAAGCATCAGCGGAATGTTTCCCATGTATCCGGCAACTGCTACCAGAAGTCTGCCAACTGTTGCTACCATGTAGCTGTATTTGTTCAGCTTATACATGCCGTTCCATTTTTGTACGATGGTAGGAGTGAAGATCAAGGCGATAATCAAAGGAATATTGATAAACCACGCAAACGTGCCGAACATATTCTCATTTGCGAGAACATATTTTGCATAGTATGTTCCAACACCGATCATCGCACCATAGAACTGCTGCAAAATGTAGGTTACTGTGATCATCACATAATATTTGTTGTGTACGAGAATTTTGAATGCTTCTCCAAAACTGTATTTGGTTTCTTCTGTTTTTGTTTCATTGTCTGCAAGTTCCTCATCAGAAAGTTCTTTTACAGAAAGAGCGGAAATTGTATTTACAATAAGACCGATAACCGCATAAATAATTGCGACTGTTCTCCAGCCATTTGCACCGCCGCCCATTGCTTCAACAAATTGGAATGTAACAGCCTGAATCAGGAGGCTTGTTCCAAATGCGAAGATAAAGCGATAAGAACCCATCTGAACTCTTTCCTTGCTGTTCTTTGTAACAAGAGCGGTCAGAGCAGAATATGCGATGTTGTTTGCCGTATAAAATACACTGTTAAGAAGTGTGTAGCAGATAAAGAACCATGCGTACTGAGCAAAATTATCCATGTTCATCGGGATTGCAAATACACCAATCAAGGTAATTGCACAGCCGATAAAACCATAAAGCATCCACGGTTTTGCCTTGCCCATTTTCGTATGTGTCTTATCAATCAACGTACCAAAAATGATGTCTGTTATTCCATCAAAAATCTTCGATACAGCAATGAGAACGCCAATAACACCTGCGTTTAATCCAATCGTGTCGGTAAGATAGATCATTACGAATGATGTCAGCAATGCATAGACAATGTTCCCTGCAACATCGCCGGAACCATAACCGACTTTGTTATACCACTTTAAGTATGTTTTTTCTTTGCTCATAATAGAGCTCCTTTCATTGTTTGTATGCCCACATGGACAGAATTTTTCCATAATGAATGATACGAACTGCTTTTCATCTTGCAAAAACGAAATAATGCCATCGTCAGAATAGATGATTATTTTTTTGAGCATAAAGAATTTTTACTGAATTCAACATGGAATTACAATGAAAGACGTCTTTTTTTAATTCTTTCCTCTCATTTCTTAATTCTATTATACCACACAAAACGGCTTAAAAAATACACAAAGTTATAAAATATATGCACAAAGTTTAGGATTTTTCTTGTAATCAGTGATCGGGTGTGATATGCTATAGTTATAGAAGCAAGGAGGTGCCTTTTATGTTTATGAATGTTGCCTATTTAAACAACTCTACATCTACTGTAGTGGATAATACGAAACCTTTGATTGTAACAAGCTGTGGAAATTATCGTGTGAAAAATCGTTCTGAAGTAGTAACACATCGTCCGAAGGGAAGAAAAGATTATCAGCTTTTATATATTGCCTACGGAAAAGGACATTTTTTCATTCACGGAGAAGAAAAAACGGTTTCAGCCGGAAATATTATTATATATTTGCCGGATCAACCACAGGAATATGTTTATTATCGTGCAGATCAAACCGATGTTTATTGGGTGCATTTTACCGGAAATGAAGTAGAAGAAATTTTAAAGTATTACAATATCAACCTGCAAAATAATATTCTCTATATTGGAACATCTCCCGATTATCAGTGGTTATTTGGTCAGATGATTCAGGAATTGCAGCTTTGCAGACCGCGGTATGATGAATTGATTTCTTTGCAGCTGCGAAATATTTTTGTTTTGATAAGCCGTGCAATCATGAGTGCAAAGAAATTCAGCAGCACCAGTGAAAAAGAAGTTGCTTTTGCGATGCACTATTTTCGTAAGAATTACAACACAGAAATCAGCATTGAGGAGTACTCCGAATCCAGAGGGCTTAGCAACTGTTGGTTTATTCAGTGCTTTAAAGAAATCACAGGTTCCAGTCCGCTGCAATATATCTTAAAGCTGCGAATCTCCAACGCACAAAGTTTGTTAGAAAATACGGACTACACCATTACTGAAATTGCAAATATGGTTGGATATACCAATTCGCTTTATTTCAGCAGACTGTTTCATAAATACATTGGTATGTCACCAAAAGAATATAGAAAAGTAAAACTCAAAGAAAATCTCAGGGAGTAAAAAACAAAACTCGTTTGGCTAAATCTAAACCAAACGAGTTTTGTTGATTTTTGATAAGAAATAAGGAATGGCTACATTATCAAAGACAAAAAAATTGAAAAGAATATATTTATTGATCCAATCAGAGGACGCAGGATAGAATTTGACACAATTCACGGAGTCAAGGGTGAAACGCATGATGCAACTCTTTACCTTGAAACTGACAGGCAAGGGGCATCAGATTTAAATAGAATTCTTCCATATTACGGAGTAGGCAAACCTGGAAAATCGAATTTGTTTGATTATAGCAGGAAACTTGCCTATGTCGGTATGAGCAGACCGAGAAAACTATTATGTGCGGCAATGCAAGCTAAAACTTATGAAAAAGGCAATAACATATTCGCTAATGACTGGGGAATTATAGATTTGAGGGAATAAGGATTAACATGTAGTTTGGCAACTACGCCAAGATAACTGTTTCTCTCATAAAACGAGGATTTATTATATCCAAATGAAGAATCAGAGGAAGAAGGTGAAGCAGAGCAGGGTGTTATCACAATATCAACAATGCGCCGTTCAAAAGGCAGAGAATTTGATAATGTGTATGTTTTGCTTAATAACCCCGATATTGCGTCTGACGAGAACAAGCGTAAGCTGTATGTAGCGTTTACCAGGGCCAAGTCAAAGCTGTGTGTTCATTACTCCGGTACAGCTTTTGACAAGTACAAAGACTGTGCTACCGATTTTTCCGTTGATGAAAAAGAATACAGCAGACCTACCGATATAACACTGCAACTTTCGTACAAAGATGTTTATCTTGATTTTTTCAAGGATAAAAAACATCTTATCTTAAAGCTAAAAAGCGGTACAGAGCTTGAAGTTGAAGGCAGGCGGCTTTATTGCAATTATTGCGGTGAAAAATATCCCGTTGCTCAGTTTTCAAGGGATTGCAGTAACAGAATACAAAGTATAACACAGAAAGTATATTCGATTAAATCCGCTCGTATAAGGTATATTGTGGCATGGAAAGGCGAAAATGACGAAATAGAAACAGCTATTATTTTACCTGATGTGGATTTGAAGCTTGGCTAATAACAAAGAGAACTCGCCATATGCCGTTATAACGAGAGCGTATGGGGAAAAATCTCCGAGGACGCATACAGCGTTATCAGCTTTGATGATGTATTCAGGGACATAACGGAGTTCAGGAGCAATTTTCTTGACTATGAACAGCTCACAGATGAGCTTATCGGAGCTATCAACGGCAGGGGTGCTGTATTCCGTGAGATACTGGAACGGTTTGATGATAACCGCCTGAACAGCTTCAACTTCTTTACAAGATACTATTCCGATACGCTCCGTGATGTGTTCACCGAAGCGAGAGCAGATATAGACAAGGCAGGAGCTTTCTTCAATACCCGTGCCCTGAAGAAGTCCACCGAGTATGTGAATGATGTTTTCAATCATATCCGTGAGGTTATGCGTGATGACTGGAATTTTGATTTCAACTCCGAAAGCGATATGAAAGCGTTCAGGCTCAGTTTTGATAAGATCATCATACGTGGAAATGACCGTAATGATATTTACACCGTAGCCGATACAGCCCTTGTGAACTTCTTCTATGATTTCAGTTTTGCGATTCATAAGATGAAGCTATATGTCTGCAAGTGTAAGTATTGCGGTAAGGTATTTCTCGGAAAGAAAATTGCTGTCGCCTGTGAAGCAGAGAACTGTCAGGCGACCTATCAGCGTGAAGTCAAGAATGCCAAAAGGCGCAAAAGAGAGAACGGTACTTACAAGGTATACAGCACAAGACTTAGTAATTATATCGGTCAGCAGAAAACAAAACTGCCTGCCGAGGTGCTTGATGATCCTGCACTTGTGGAGAAGTATGACCAGCAGCGCAAGTTGTTCACGAAGCAGATGCAGGATAAGCTCGATGAGTATGAAGCCGAGAACCGCTTGCCCGATGAGGAACTGAGTGCTTTCTATGAAAAGATGAAGCAGGACGTTATGAGTTTTGTGTATGCTTTGGAAGCTGAGGTGGAGTGAGAGGAACTTTGATTCCGGTGGAGTCAAAGTTGAACACTACCGATTGTTGTCAAAATACATTGACTAAACACCTGTTTTATGCTATACTTATATTATTGGATATTGTAACTATTTGTAAGTTTTACGCTTGTTTAGAGAGGTCGATCAAATGAAACTGTTAGATAGAGTTGTAGAGAGTACAACTGAATATATCGAGACAATGCCAAAGACACTGCGCAAGAAATACGGGCAGTTTTTCACAAGTAAGGAGACGGCTGTGTTCATGGCAGGTCTATTTAATATTTTAGAAGGCTGTATAGAAATTTCTGTACTTGATCCCGGTGCAGGCTCAGGGATACTCTCTATTGCTCTTTTGGAGAGGTTAGATACTCTTTCAGTAAAGAAAGTTAATCTTGTCTGCTATGAAAATGATGATAAAATCATTCCGATACTGAAAGACAACCTCGAATATGCCAAGAATAAAGTTCCTTTTCAGCTGACCTATGAGATTAGGAACGAAAACTATATTTTGGATAACGAGATTGACTATAACAATATGCTTGGTGCAAAGCCTGACCCTTACAAATATGATATTATCATAGGAAATCCGCCTTACAAAAAGATACCAAAAGATGCAGTTGAAGCTCATGCTATGCCCGATATATGCTATGGGGCACCGAATTTATATTTCCTTTTTACCGAGATGGCTCTTTTCAACTTGAAGGATAATTCGGAAATGGTTTTTATCATTCCTCGTTCCTGGACTTCGGGAGCCTACTTCAATGCTTTCAGACAAAAGCTGTTTAGTGAGAGTTTTATCGAACATATTCATCTGTTTGTCAGCAGAGATAAGGTTTTTGAGAATGAAAGTGTTTTACAGGAGACTATGATCGTAAAACTCCGAAAGACTATCCATAAACCCGCTTATATCACCATAACTTCCACAAACAGCAATAAGGATTTCTCTGAGATCACATCTTTACAAGCCCCTTATGATATAGTTGTTTGCGGTAAAGATAAATATGTTTATCTTGTCACGAATTCCGAGGAAGTCGAAACTCTTCGACAGCTTAATCAGTGGAACGATACTCTGCCATCGTTAGGACTAAAGATGAAAACAGGACTGACGGTTGACTTCAGAAATCGTGAAGCCCTTCGAAATACAGCGGAGGAGACTGCTGTTCCTCTATTCTATTCTCAGCACATACAATCCGGAAAGGTAATCTTTCCAATAGGTAAAGAACACGAGTATTTAGTCACTGAGCAGTCAGGACTATTGCAGAAAAATGCTAATTATCTGTTCGTAAAGCGTTTTACCGCAAAGGAAGAACATCGTAGATTACAGTGCGGTGTTTACCTTTCAAGAAAATATCCCGGTTATAAACAGATCAGCACACAGAATAAGATAAACTTTATAGACGGGCTGAAAGGACTGTCTGAGTGCGTGGTTTATGGTTTATATGTTCTTTTCAACTCCACTATGTACGATAGCTATTATAGAATACTGAACGGCTCTACACAGGTGAATTCAACAGAAGTTAATTCTATGCCTGTTCCTCCCATGAGTACAATAGAGTCTATGGGGAAAGAGCTAATTGCCAAGAGAGATATGTCCGAAGAATCATGTGATATGATATTAAGGAGTTACTTATGAGTAAGATAGAAGAAGCAAGAGCTTTGTTAAAGGAACTGAATGTTCCAAGCAAGCAGCAGGCTGATCTTTGCTGCTATGTTCTCCTCGCAATGGCAGATATAAAGGAAGATGATAGTTGGTCGAAAGCGACAAATGAATGGATTCGTATTCATGATGTACTGACCTTTACAAAAGACAACTACAATGTCGCATATGCTGAAAACAGTAGAGAGACATTCCGTAAACAGGCTATGCACCATTTTCGTAATGCCGCTTTTATAGAAGATAACGGCAAAGCGACCAATAGTCCGAATTATTGTTATAGACTGACTGAGGAAATGCTTGATCTCATAAAAAGCTACGGAACGGATACTTGGGCTGACAAAAAAGAAAAATTCTTAACTTCCCATGAAAGTCTGATAAGTATGTACGAATCGAAACGCAGTATGCTGAAAATGCCTGTAAATATCAATGGCAACAGCTTCACTTTCTCTCCCGGTAAACATAATGAGCTTCAAAAGGCTATTATTGAGGAGTTTGCTCCGAGATTTGCTCCAAACTCTGAATGCCTTTATGTAGGTGATACTATAGAAAAAGACCTTGTAAAGAACGTTGACAAGCTGCGTGAGCTTGGATTTGAGATTACCTTGCATGATAAAATGCCTGATGTGGTACTGTACAGAGCTGATAAGAATTGGATATACTTCGTGGAATCTGTCACCTCTGTCGGTCCGATGGATCCGAAACGTATAAAGGAAATCGAAGAAATGACCGCTAATGTAACGGCAGGAAAGATATATGTGACTGCGTTCCTCGATTTCAAGACATTCAAGCATTTCTCAGAAAGCCTTGCGTGGGAGACAGAGGTCTGGATTGCAGATATGCCTGATCATATGATACATCTTAATGGAGATAAGTTCCTCGGACCGAGGAAATAAAGGAGACAGCAAATGGCTGAAGAAAAGATACATAAGATCATTTATTTCGATAAAGAAACAATTAGAAATATTCTCCAAGAGCGTAATAAAGGAGAAAAAACGCATATTTTAGATTCATCAACAAGTTTTCAAAGAGAAAGTTCTATTGAAACAGCAGGAGAAGTTGAATTAAGCACACCTTTTCTTGCCCGTTTAAAGTTTTTATTCAGTAGCAAAATGGATGTTAAATACATAGTAAAGAAAGATGAAACAACTACTATTTCATCAACTGAGATATCTGAGTTTGAAGAATTAAAATCATCTTTGAAGGGATTTAAGACTGTTAAACTACAAGATATTGAAAACTCAGCAACTTTTTATAGAACAGCAGGAGGCTACTTAAGAATAGTAAAAGGCGGTGTAGATGGCGTTGATATAAAGGAATTCAATAATGTTATGGATAACTACAATGGGTATGATACCTATAAAATTAACAATTCAACTTACATAAGATTTAATAATTCTGCTTTCGTTAGTAATTACAAAAGAAATGATATTTTAACTACAACCATGACAATCTATTGTATTCCCGTAGGTCTTACTGAAAAAGAACGCTTTGATTTTATCAAAGAAATCGGAAAAATGGAAACGTTAAGCAATGCCGCTCAAAGTGCTACTACATTACATGAAATGTTTCCTCCATCTACTACTACGCAAACATTAATTACTCCTAACGAATCAACATCTACCGACCAAATCAAGCTATATGATGCTATATATGCTTGCACAGAATCAGGAGATGAAAATTAATGCGAATCTATAAGATAGTTATAGGCTCTTCATCTTATTTTGATAAAGCGCTTGATGAAGCATATTCAATAATAGATGAAAAGAATGTAAAAATTCCTTCATTTCTTGAATTAATACGCATTTTTGATGCTCAGAAACAGTCTGGCAATACTGACACTGTCAAAACACTTCTTTTGTTTATCAGAAACAATGACTATAACGGTATTGTAAATGCTGCCCATGATAGATTGGGGCCATTAATTGAAGATATAACACATGATGAGGCATTAATTCTTATTCACAATCCTCCACGAGTTCTTTATGAATACTTACAAGATAAAAAAGCTCGCAATTTAATAACTCTTGAAGAAGATAGAGAAGAGTATTCAATTCAAAAAGAACCTGAAAAATTCAAAGAAAATATTTTAAGGATTTCAGATGCAATAGTTGGACAAGATCGTGCAATAATCGAAATCAGCAAAAGCTTGTGGTATTTAATATCTGCGCAGCGAAAAAAACCATATGTAATCATGCTGTATGGTAATAGTAGCTTAGGGAAAACCGAACTTGTAAGAGAAATTGCAAAGCACTTTTTTAAAGGCAAAGTGTTAGAAAAGCACTTATCTATGTTCAAAAATAATAATTATTCAGATTATTTCTTTGGTGAGGAGCCGAATAGAAGAAGTTTAGGATTTGATTTACTGGAGCGAACATCAAATTTGATATTTTTAGATGAGCTTGATAAATGTCCTGAATTCTTTTATTCAGCTTTTTACACACTATTTGACAATGTAGAATTCAAAGATGCAACCTACGATGTTGATATTTCAGGAGCTATCATCATTCTAACATCTAATTATCTAAGTGAAGATGAGATGAAGCAACATTTGGGAATGCCTATATTTTACAGAATCGATAAAATGATTAAATTTGAAGACTTTTCGCCACAGACTATATATGAAATCACCATGAAAGAAATTGAAGCAAGAAAAGAAGAATATGGTGATATGATTTCACCTGAAAGAATATATGAAATAGTTAGTAAAGAAATCTCAACAAAAAATGAAAATGCAAGAACAATCAAGTTCAAAGTACAACAAGTAATAGAAAACCTTCTTTTCAAAGAAGTTGAAAATTCATTAGCCGATAAGGAGAAATCACTATGTCCCGAGGAAAAAACATAAATCTCTTCCTTATGGACGGAGATGCAAGCGGACGTATCAAGTGCACACTCGCCAACTGGACAGGTGTTGCATATAAGATACCTCGTACCGAAATAGAAAAATGCAAGACTCGTGAAGATCTGAAATGGAGCGAGTTTATTTCCTTTTTGGCGTTTCCGATGACACCGGGGAGAACATCGCTTACATAGGACAGGCTGGCATCAGGAAGAACGGTGAGGGTATACTCTACCGCCTTATGGAGCATAAGCGGAATCCCGATAAGGACTACTGGACGGAAGCTGTAGTGTTCACCACCTCCAACAACTCCTTCGGTCCGACCGAGATAAGCTATCTTGAGAACAAGTTCTGCAATCTTGCGATCGAAGCCAACAGGTATATCGTCAAGAACGGAAACGATCCGTCTCCCGGACATATCACGGAGGAGAAAGAAAGTGAGCTTGAGGAGTTTGTTGACTACGCCAAGCTCATCATGGGTACTCTCGGTCATAAGATATTCGTTCCGCTTAATAAGAACGCTCCTGTTACCGAAGATACCACAGATACTGCATCTGAGGAGATAGAGCTTTTCTTCACTCGCACTATCAAGAAGCTCAGCTTTACCGTTGAAGCATCTGCCAAGCAGACTGCTGAGGGTTTTGTCGTTCTGAAAGGCAGCAAGATCGCTCCCAGCAGCGGTACTGATGATACTATATCATCCGGTAATCGTAAAAAGCGTGAGGAGTGCAGGACCATAGACAATATCTTACAGGAAGATGTGCTGTTCACCAGTCCGTCCAGTGCTGCTGAATTTGTTACGGGGAAAAGCTGTAACGGCTGGGTGTCGTGGAAAACAAAGGACGGAAAGACATTGCATGATTTGGAGGATATATCAGAAATGCAAGAATATTAAATTTGATCGTAGATGAATATTAATATAACATCACATCATACTATTAAAAGTAGTTTATGGTGAGGTGAAATGAATGGAGTGTTGTAAAATGAAAATATTAGAATTGAAAATCACAAAATTACATGATTATATCGATTATAATATCATGTTTAATAAGGATGTAACATTCTTATATGGAGACAATGGATGCGGAAAAACAACTGTATTGAATATTATTACAAGTATAATAACTGGAAGAGTATACGAATTATTTAAATTTAGATTTAACTCAATTGCTTTAAAATATATTGAGCAACATTCTAACACACCAAAAAAAATTATAATTCATAAAAATAACGAAAACAGCACGCTCATAATTAATTATAACCAAAAAGACTATGCGATTGAACTGCAAAGAATTAGAATAATGGAAGAACGTATAGAAGATGAGATAGAAATTGAACATTTATATCTTAGCGAATATAGCGTTCTATCCGAAATAAAAAAAGAATTTAGTTATATTTATTTACCTTTAAATAGAAATGGAAGCATAAATGATAATGTAAGTATATATATGCGAAAAAATTTGCACCGTCTGTATACAAGGGCTTCAGCTTATTCTGATTTGACGATAAATGATGTAACCACGTTAATAAGGGAATCATATAATAGAATTAATTTTACACTGAGTAAGATTAACGAAAACTTTAGTGAAGAGCTTTTAAAATCATTCTTAGACATTGAGAATATCACTAATGCAAAACAACTTCTAATATATGCAAATAAGCTTAATCCTGATGATATTTCAAAAATACAAAATGATTATACTGTAGTGTTAAAAACAATCAAAAAGTGGGATGATAGCACAAATGAAAAAATTACAATTTTCTTTGAATCATTGCTTAATGACATAAAAAAATCTAAGAACGAAAATGGCTTAAATATTGAAATACTTTTCAAACTATCAGAATTAATAAAAATTAATAGTGTAATTGAAAAAGCTGAAAGATTAGAACAATCAAAGTCCAAAGTAACACAGCCTTTATCAAATTTTCTCAATGCTGTGAATAAATTTATAAAAGGAAAAAATAATAAAAAAGAGATATGTATTGACAAGGAAGGACAACTATTCCTTAAGACGTCGCATAAACCAAAAATAGATTTACAGCTATTATCTTCAGGCGAAAAACAAATAGTTACTTTCTTTGCGTATTTAGTATTTGGTCTAAATAATACAAATCAAAGCTTGTTTATTGTTGATGAACCTGAATTGTCCTTGCATTTAGAATGGCAGCTTGAATTTGTGGATACGTTGCTTGAACTAAACCCAGATATACAACTTATATTTGCAACTCATTCACCAGAGATTATAGGCAAGCGTAGAGATAAAGCATTTAAGCTTATTCCTAATTACTAATTAAAGGTGGTATTTAGGAATGAGTAAAAATTTTGATTTAGTGCACTCAGATGAAGCTTTATTATCCAGAGTGCTTTTCCTTGCTTCGTCTACAGAATTGAATGTTTTTGTAGAGGATGATGGAAAAGAATATGAGTATGAAGAAATATTAGAAAGATTACTCCCCGAGAGTATTAAAATAAATCTTATTTTTCCAACCGGCGGAAAACCAAGATTAGAAGAAGCATATGAATTATTTGGAAAATCAGAAGAGTATGGGAAGTGTTTTTTTATTGCAGATGGAGATTTTGATAAGGCTTTAGGTAGAACACAAATTAACGCTTCAAATTTTGTGTATCTTGAAAAATATAATATAGAGAGTTATTTAATTGATGAATCATGTATTGGAATTTTTATGCGTCCTATACTTCACGAACAATTAGATAAAACGAAACAAATTATAGATTTTCCTTCCTGGAAATCGGAAATATCTTCATATTTCAAGCAGATCTTTGCTTTGCATTTTATAGTTCAAAATAATAAATTGGACATTCCGAATGTTTCAAAAGGCGTAGGCTTTTTTATAGAGAACAATGGATTACCAAAGAAAGAAAATCTAGACAGATATATTGAAGATATTGAAAGGCGCTTACCTAATGTCAAAAATGAAATCTCTGCTAATGTCGGAAAATTGGAATCAATTTATGGAACGGATGTAACATGTTTTGTATGTGGAAAATATTTAATAGAGAGTTTAGCTCGTTATTTAGGGACTAAACTAAATAAAAAGAAGATAGGATATGAAGAATTAGAAAGATTCCTTATATCAAATTTTAATATATCGTCAATTGAATACATAAAAGATAGATTATTATCATATATTGCTGACATATAGCACTGATTATGTATCTTTTGAAGTATTTTATATACAATGTGAATTACAAATTATCCTAAATATAAACCATACACTCAAACACAGCTTCTCTTGCCATATAGACGAAGCAGTTCTCCAGACCGAGCATCTTCTCGGTATCACCGCTGATGACAGCTTTCTGATAGCAACTGTCGGTCTGCTTCCAAAGTTCTACCTGGCGAGTGATTGCTTCACTGACTTTTAGTTCCATATCATCAAGGTACAGCTCTATCTTACCCTCGTTGACGAGCCTGCGAAGCCTGTCCGGACAGTGGCTGTCAGAGAAATGAAAATGATACCTGATGAAGTCGGTGTTATAGGTCTTGATCTCCTCGGTCTGAGTATCGGCATTGAAATGTGTGACGGTCACAGTGTTGGTGTCCAGTCGCCACAGCGGAACGAATTTCTTTTTCAGTGGGCTGTATGCGGTCTGTTCACTTGTGTATCTGCTCATAAAAAATCCTCCTACTTATCGTTCAGATGTATCAGCGAGCGGTCATATAAATAGGCTAATTTTGTCCGCTGATATGATCTGCACATCGTTTAAAAACGAATAAGTACAAGGGTATGTCGAATGTTTTCTTGTCCGCTATTTGTCCGCTAAGGGTGCAAAAACTTAGCCAAAAACAGCGTAAACGAAATTTTGTGTATTATTCTAAAATGCCGTATTTTCGGGCTTTTCTGCACATCTCGACAAGTCACGAAAAGTGCGCCGAGATTTTCAATTCCTGAAAGGCATAGATAGAAAAGCAAGCCGCCGCAATGGAGATTTTGCTGCCTTGCTTTATTTCCACTGATAAGTCATCCTTTAGTGTTTTTGTTGTATTATTTATTAGATCCATTTTTCATACCCATCCTAATTTCCCGACAGTGCATTCACCTTATAGAATAATCAAATTGTTTTTACTGATGAAGGTTGGTTTTAATTACTCAACAGTAAAAATATAACTCACTATTTTAATTTATTATAGCACATTTCCGCTGTACTTTCAATCAGATATAATGGAAATAAAATAATAAATCTAAATTATGTCAAATGTTAAGTAGGATACGCTTATAACATACCAACAATCTCACCTGACTTCGATTTCTTTTTAGGCAATCCTGATAATATTTAAATTCACCTTTATTGTTTATATAGAATTCTACCACCACGTCTGTCCCATAAACTGTATAACTGCGTCACCGTGTCGCACATATTTAAATATCAAATAAAGAGCAGTGCAGTTACTCAGCAAATACATCTCTCATAATCTTCACCGAGCAGAGCAGAGCAGTCAGCAAACACGGCAAAAGAAAACTGCGCCACAATGTCGCACCCAAACAAAAACACCTTGCCGCAGTATAATTCTGTAGCAAGGTGTAAGTTATTCGCAATTCAAAACTGCACGATATTAACTTATGTTGCACCATTTTGCACAATTCCGGGGCAAAAATTACTGTAATTTTCACCAATTGTTTTGCTGTTTCAAAAATTATCAGCGGATTATTATTCCGAACACGCTGACGCAATTTTTCTGTTTTTAGTACCCCTAATATTGGCTAAGATGACAAAGAGCCGATTTTTAGAACATAAAAACACCCCACCGCAAATAAATGCAATGGGGCTTTCTTTCTGGAGCTAATACCCGGATTCGAACCGGGGACCTCATCCTTACCAAGGATGTGCTCTGCCGACTGAGCCATATTAGCAAACTCCTGACGGTTATTTATTATATCATAATAAATCTGTTTTGTCAAGGAAAAATTGAAATAAAACAGGTGATTTTAAATTGCGTTTTTGCAAACGGTCAGATTGCCTGCAGTTATAGCCGATACGCTCGTCTATATTGTTCATTCCGATATGGATGCTATAACGGCGCAACAACGGATGTTTATGAACACACCGCCGTTGAGATGCAGTTAAATCAGAACAAGGTGACAAATGCCGAGCAGATAGCAATGCTGTTTGGCTTATCTCCCGATGTGCTGTCGGGCAGAGCCGATGACAGAACGTATATCAACAGCATAAGAACAGCAGTACTGCCTGTTGTTTCTGCGTTTGAAATGGCGCTTAACAGGGCACTGCTCCTTGAGAAAGAAAAGCATAACAAGTATTTTATCATAGATACTTCTGAACTGCTCAAGGCTGATATTCTGACACGCTATCAGGCGTATCAGATAGGTCTTGCGGCAAACTTCTTACAGCCGGATGAAATACGCTTCAAGGAAAACCTTGCGCCGCTCGGACTTGACTTTATCAAGCTTGGCCTTAACGATGTGCTTTATGACCCTACGACAAAGCAGATATACACACCGAATACCGACAGTCACGCTAAAATTGATGATGCGGGCTTGCAAAACGGCGGTGAGGGTGATATAATAGCAGAAAAGAGATACAACGATAAGCACGATGAAAAAGGGCGGTTTGCAAGTAAGGGCGGCGGTGCTTCGCTCAAAATGAGCAAAGCGGAAATCAAGAAAGTGTCAAGTGAGATCAGCACGAATTACAGTAGATACGCAGGAAAGAAAAAGTGCCTTCATTACACACTATGGCATGATGAGTACTTTGCATATTATTTTATAAATAACGGATTTGCCGATTATACATTTACGAAGAAAGTGAGATCTTGAATATGGAAGAACTGAAAGTGCTATTAGAAAACGTCAGCGATTCGTATTATGATTTTGTGCAAGGAATATTGCTAAGTGCGAAAGAACATTATGACCGTATAGATGAAATCATTGCATATATTAAAGATAACCCTAAAGCCGACACTTCTGATATTATCGGTTGGTTGCTATTAACTATGGACGGGATTGATTGCGATAACCCTGTAAGCATAGTTGATGAAGATGACGAGGACGAAGACGAAGAATAAAATTGAATATGACGACCGCTCTTAACAAGAGCGGTTTTCTTATACCCGTGTGCAATCGATTGCACTTGACTTGAACACAAACTTTGCAAAACAGCCGTTTTTTGTGAAGTTCGGTACAAATACAAGCAAACTTAATAATTTTACCGCCCCTTTTGGAGCGGTATTTTTATACCCAAAAACAAATTATTCCGAACGTTGTGGGCAATGAACGCAGTGGGCGGAGAAAGGACAGAAACATGAACAACAGAAGAATTTTCATCGGCTTACAACACTTCGCAGAGGGCGAGGGGGACGGCGGCTTTTCATAAAAGCCTATAATCAGATGATGGAGAAAAGAACGCAAATCATCGAGGACTGTGAACTGATGCGCAAAAAGCTGACTGACTTCAAGTCACTGGACGCCGATATTGAGCGGCAGTTTGAGAAAACGCAGATTGTTGCCGAACTTGTCAAGGCGGCGGTTAAGGAAAATGCAGTCAACGCACAGTCGCAGGAAGCGTACTTTGAAAAGTATGAGGCACTTACTAAACGGTACGAAACAGCGGCTGCGGAACTGGAGCGTCTGCAAAACCTTCGTACTCTCAGCAGTCAGAAAGATAAGGTGATAGCACTTTACATACGAACCCTGAAAAAACAGCCGACCGTATTGAGCGAGTGGAACGACACCTTATGGACTGTGATGGTAGAGAAAGCAATCGTCCACAGGAACGGCGAGATAACATTTGTGTTTTACAATGGCACTAAGGTTAGAGCGGGAAAATAAAAATTGGAGCATAACTTAATTTTTACTCTGCACTGTGGCAATGATTTCTGTAATATATAGGTGTAACGCCGTACAGCTTTTTGAATCTGCGGCAGAAATAGCCGATGTTCTCAAATCCCGTTTCCTGCGCTATGGCGCAAACGCTGTTTTCGGTATCAACAAGCAGTTTTGACGCACGTTTCAGTCTGTATTCCACAGCGTAATTTATCGGCGAAGTGTGCAGGTATGTCCTGAAAATATTGAGAACACTGCTTTTGCTTATATGAACTGTTCGGGCAATATCGTCAAGTGTTATCTGACCGCTGTAATTATCATGAATATACTGCATCATTATCTGAAGCTTAGCCTGCGTCTGTGCGGAATGTACGGACATAGAACCGCAATCTGTTATCAGTATGCTTTCATATAACAAACGCCATAGTTTCAGCAGCAGCTCTGCTGTTTTCATTTCAGACGCTGTGCCCGAACCCTGCACGGCAAATACCGACCTCATTGTTTCTATAATGTTGCGGTGCGCTGTTTCTTCGGCGGAAAAAATCACACATTCAGTAGTTGATTCAATTATCGGTCTGATGTATCTGCTGTATATCAGACTGCCCTGCGGCGCAAGCAGAACAGGCGAAAAAACAATGTTAGGAATGATGGCGCTGTCCGTGGCTTCAAACCTGTGTATCACCTGAGAGTTTATAAAGATCCCATCGCCGGAGCTAAGAACATACCTGTTTCCGCCCACCAGAAAATCAGCCTTGCCCTGTTGTACATAAACAAATTCGACCTCTGGGTGCCAGTGCCAGTCGATACAGTGAAAGTCGAAATCCCAGATGTCCTCGTAATAGTAGCAGAAGGGATATTCTTCGCTGCCATGACTTGCAGTTTCACGCAAGGTTTCATCCGTTAAGATCCTGTCCTTTTTGATTTCTTCGCTCATATTCTCACCTGATTTACGATATTGTGTAATAAAAATGTGATTTTGTGCATTGAAATGTTATGATGTTTGCTATATAATCTGATTATATCAATCGTCAAGGAGTTTGTCAATATGGCTGTGAATTACAGAAAAACACTTATATCCTGCTATCTTGGATTCATCACACAGGCAATAGCGGCTAATTTCGCCCCGCTTTTATTTCTCACATTTCACAATGGCTATGGTATCCCGCTTGGAAAAATCGCCCTTATCTCGTCGGTATTTTTTGTTACTCAGCTTATCATAGATGTGCTGTGCGCGCGTTTCGCCGACAAGATCGGCTATCGGAAATGCGTTATCGGTTCGCAGGCTTTTTCGGCACTGGGACTTATCGGACTTGCCTTTTTGCCTGAACTGCTTCCGGACCCGTTCACAGGAATAATCATAAGCACAATCATATATGCAATGGGAAGTGGTCTTACCGAGGTGCTTGTAAGTCCGATAGTTGAAGCCTGCCCGTTTGAGCACAAAGAAGCCGCAATGAGCCTGCTGCATTCATTCTACTGCTGGGGTTCGGTCGGAGTCATACTCATTTCAACACTGTTTTTTACTGTCTTCGGCATAGAAAACTGGAAGTGGCTCTCTTGTATCTGGGCGATAATTCCACTTGTGAACATATACAATTTTTCAGTATGTCCCATTGAACATCCTGTCGAGAACGGCAAGGGAATGCGTATCCGTGACCTGCTCAGAGTACCGCTGTTCTGGCTTGCGATACTGCTTATGGTTTGTGCGGGAGCCTCGGAACTTTCAATGGCGCAGTGGGCGTCGGCATTTGCAGAATCCGCTCTCGGACTGACTAAATCAGTCGGCGATATTGCAGGACCGTGTATGTTTGCGGTGACGATGGGCATAAGCCGTACACTCTACGGGAAGTACGGCGAAAAGCTTGATCTTATGAAATTCATGATAGGCTCGGCAATGCTGTGTCTGATCTGTTATATCACCGCCTCCCTGTCGGGAATACCTGTAATCGGTCTTCTCGGCTGCATAATGTGCGGATTCTCGGTAGGTATCATGTGGCCTGGATCTATTAGCATCTGCTCAGGCAAAATATCCACCGGCGGAACTGCAATGTTTGCACTTCTCGCTATGGCTGGTGACCTTGGCGGAGCACTCGGTCCTGCTATTGTAGGAAATATCACCCAGAATGCAGGTAATGATATGCAGAAAGGTATGCTCGCAGGCTGTGCATTTCCCTTGATACTTATGATAGCGCTCCTGCTGCTGAACAGAGCCGGACGCAAAAATAACTGATCGTATCCGGCAGGTTTATGCAAAGCTACAATAGAAAAAAGGCACCATGTATCAAAACGTGATGCCTTTTTGTTTTTCATACGATGCCGGCGGTCAATTTACGGATTTCATAGAACCTGTTCTGCATTTCTGAACTGCGACGGGGTAATACTCTCGAACCTTTTAAAAATCTTGCAAAAATAACTGCTGTCACAGAAGCCTGTTTCTTCAGCTATCTGCTCGACAGTTTTCTGTGTTTCCGCCAGAAGCATTTTAGCCGCCTGTATCTTGCGCTTTGTGATGTATTCCATCGGTCGGCAATTCAGGGTCTGCCTGAATAATCTGCACAAATGCTGCGAAGAAACGCCTGCTGCTTTACTTATGGATTCAAGACCGGGCTGTTTCATATAATTCTCGTCAATATAAGCGATTGCCTTCGTTACCGCAGGGGTGATTTGTACACTGCCTTTTTCTTTCGTTGCAAGACGGCTCAATTCAATAAAAAAGCTGTACAGATAGCCCGATGCTCTGAAATTTCCGTCAACCTTGTCAGAGAGAAGCGCCTCGTGCATACATCTGAAACAGTGGTCAAGATATGTAATTTCTTCCTTTGGAAGAGGGAAGATTTTCGGCTTGTCAAAGCCGAGTGCTTTAAGCATATCAGGGCAGGACTTTCCTGACGGTTTTATCCAATGCGTATCCCAGGATTCGTCCGTTGAATAATACTCATGCGGACAGCCGGCAGGGATAAAGAATGCGGTGTACGGATTTATTATATGTTTTTCTCCGTTCATTATAAGTACGCCGCTGCCTTTTGTACAATAAAGAGCCTTGGCATAATTGTCACCTTTGTCGCATTTAACATGATACTGCCATTCGTTCAGCCCTACGCTCACCAAAAAGACAGGAAGACTGCTTTCTTTGCTGATTATCGGATAATCGTAGAATTTCAAAATTAATTCACCGCCTGTGCTAAAATCGTTATATCTTAATAATATCATTCATTGACTTGTTTGTCAATAAGCGTTATAATCTGTTAAAATATGAAGGGGTGATTTTTTGAGAACAGTCAGGGAACTAAACGATTTCTGGAGATTCACAAAGCTTCCCGCAGGAATGAATATATCGAAAGACAACGTTATCTCTCCCGAATATGAAGATGCGTCATGGCAGCCTGTTGTACTGCCGCATACATATAATTCTGAAGACGGTGCAGGCAGAATGGCAGTTGCCGACGGAGAAAACTACTACCGTGGAACTGTATGCTACCGCAGAAACCTTGCGCTGAGTTTTGAAGAATGCAGCGGAAAAGAACTCTATCTGGAATTTGAAGGTGCTAATACTGTTGCGGAAGTCTATATAAATGGCAGATTTGCAGGAGAGCACAGCGGAGGGTATTCGGCTTTCAGATTTGATATTACGGACTATATATACCCGGACAAAGACAATCTGATAGCTGTTATCATATCGAATGCTCCCACCGATTATATTGCGCCGATAACCGATAATGGCGATTTCACGAAAATGGGCGGCTTGTACAGGGGTGTAAAGCTTATTGCAGTCGAGCCTGTTCATATTGCTCTGAAAGACAGCGGCTCCTGCGGAGTATATATAACCCCACGCAATATTTCAGAAACATCTACGGATATAGGCATACTTGTCAAGCTGGATAAAGCCGAAACCGCAGAGGCTAAGGCTGTGATATATGATCCGCAGGGAAAGCCTGTAACGGAGTTTTTCGGCAGAGCGGACAAAGACAGGATAACGCTTTCGGGAAAAATCAACCGCCCGAAACTCTGGGACGGAGTAAACTCTCCCGCTATTTATCGTGCGGAGATAACCTTATTCTGCAACGGGAAACCCGTCGATAGCATTGAACAGGAATTCGGAATACGCTCGTACCGCATAGATGCCGATAACGGCTTTTTCCTCAACGGCAAGCCATATCCGCTCCATGGGGTGAACTACCATCAGGACAGTTACGAATCCGGCTGGGCAATGACTGACGCTCAGCGTGAGCGGGATTATCATATCATTCGTGACATGGGCTGTACCGCTGTAAGAATGGCTCACTACCAGCATTGTGACCATGAGTATTCATTATGCGACAGGCTGGGTCTGTGCGTTTGGACGGAGATAGGCATAATCAATAAAATGTCTGCCGATGACAGCGACGCTCATGTTCTTTCAGACGGCTTTGGAGATAACGCAAAACAACAGCTTCGTGAGCTTATCAGGCAGAATTACAATCATCCGTCAGTTATTGTCTGGGGATTGTCCAACGAACTTCACCAGATGACCGATGAAATATTCGGGCTTTACAGCGAGCTTTATGAAATTGCCTGCAAAGAGGACGATACAAGGCTGAAAACCTTTGCAGACAATCAGTTTTACGGCAGATTTCTGGAGCTTCCTGCCGATGTGGTCGGGTATAACCGCTATTTTGGCTGGTATAAGGATGCCGGCAGTGCAGAGAATTTCGGCGAATGGCTAGACCTATACCATAACGAAAAGGAAAAGCGCCCTGTCTGCCTTTCCGAATACGGCGGCGGTGGGGCAATTTCGCAGCACAAGGACAATGTGAATTGGGAAAGCGATATAGACCCTGTCGGAGTACGGCATTATGAGAACTATCAGTCGCAGCTGCACGAGATATTGTGGAAACAATTCTCGGTCAGAAAGTACCTATGGGCTGAATTTATATGGTGTATGTTCGATTTTGCGTCCTACGGGCGAACAGAGGGAGATACAAAGTCGCAGAACGACAAGGGACTTTGCACAAGGGAGCGTATTCCCAAGGACGTATATTTCTTTTACAAGTCCGTATGGAGCGGCGAAAAAACCGTTTATATAACTGAACGCAGGCATGAATTCAGGGCTTGTGATGTGCCTTTTGTAAAGGTTTATTCAAATGCGGATGCAGTGGAGCTATGTATAAATGATGTTTCGCACGGCAGGATATCACGGTGTGAACTTCCCGATGACGAGAGCACTGTTTTCGTGTGGGAAAATATAAAGATAAAACCCGGCATGAAAAACAAGATATGTGCTAAAGCATATTTCAGTGACGGAACATCAAGAACCGACTATGCATTCTGGACAGGTAAATAAACGTGTCAGTATGTTTTATTCATCATAATAGAGGTTGATTATGAACGTTATTATTCTGATGCTCGCTGTGACAGCCTGCTATACAATATGCTCGCTGAATGACAAATACGCCGCTGCCAAAGCTAACTTCTCCGGCGATGAATTTACATTCCTGATGTGCTCGTCGATGTCGGTGTTCCTTGCTGCAAGCCTGCCTTTCCAGAATCTGAGTTTCAGTTTTACATGGCAGTCGTTTTTAGCGGTATTGCTGGTTGCGGCGTGCAAAATGCTTGAATTCCAGATGAGCGCACGGGTGCTGAAACAGCTTTCTGCTTTTGAGCTGAAAGCATGGCTCGGGATAACCCTGTTTGCGTCTTATTTCACCGACATTTTTTTCGGGTCTGAACTCAGTGTTTTCAAACTGATTTGTATATTTGCAACAGCTGCAGGCCTTGTATTTATTGCAAAGTCGTCTAAATGTGGCAGTGTAAACTATAAACAGATAATTCTGCCGTTGGTGTTATATCTTGTTTCAAAATACGGGTACGGGCTTATTATAAGGAGTTTCTCTCCGTATGCTTCATCAACAATGCAGCTTCTTCCGGCTATGGTGATAATTTCGCTGATAATGCTGCCGAGAGTTCATATCAAGGAGCTTATTAAGAATAATCAAAGCGGCGTTGTTAAGGTAGTGCTTGCCAGAATTCCAAATACGCTCGGAATGCTGCTTGAAAATGCGGTTATATCTATAAGCCTTGCAAATTACTCGTTCATTCAGCCGATGATCCTTGTAACGCTTTTCGTAATAGGGCTGATTCGCAGAGAAAAGCGTTCACGGCTCAATCTGATCGGAAGTATGATCTGCATTGTGGGTATAGTGGCTTTTCAGTTGGCGTAAATCTTAAACATTCTGCATCAAACTTACTTCTGAAAAGCTTTGATACTTATCACCACAACTTTATATATTGTTAGTGGCTAAATTTCACAGTTCTGAACCACAGATTGAATTTTAATATATGCAGATGTTGCTGCAATGGGTTAAAAGTAGATGTTTATGGAAGCGGCACTAAGGTTAGTATCATAAAATAACAGAGCCATAGGACTGCTCAAATTTTAATGAGCAAGCCTTGCGACTTTTGGTTAATTTCAGGAATAATTAAAAAGTACACACCCCCTTGCCGAAAATGCACACCCTTACGACCTTTCGTTAAATAGTATAAA